>Ga0163179_10003490_pt1 | contig 10680 bp, 7 predicted proteins | sample AtlANTMetagenome_FD_109643 | JGI IMG/M metagenome (GOLD analysis project Ga0163179, IMG submission 109643) | Marine eukaryotic phytoplankton communities from the Atlantic Ocean - Atlantic ANT 2 Metagenome | ecosystem: Environmental > Aquatic > Marine > Oceanic | place: North Atlantic Ocean... | reverse complement strand
GCCTAGGTGGTGTACCGGGGCAGGAGTTGCAAGAACAGTGGGCGGAATGGACTGATCAACAGCAGGCATGGCATTCCTCGGTGCTATCTTCAGCACAAGTTGCGATCTGCAAATTTGCTTCACGAGTTTGGCGGCGTCCCCTGCAGAAGCAAGAACGAGAGACAATTTGTGACACATTAGCTGCGGGGATCAAGCAAGGGCAGAGCTTGCAGGACGCTTCCCTCTTACCACTATTCCGCATTTTTATGTCACCGCACTTTCTCTACCGAATTGAGATTGGTGAGGTTGCAACCAACGACGATGCTTCGTCGTTGGCCGAGACAAAAAGAACACGCGAGCTATCCCAGTTTGAATTGGCGAATCGACTGTCTTATTTCCTCTGGTCGTCTCCACCGGATGAGCGGCTACGAGATGCAGCGCAACGTGGCGAATTGTCGCAAACCGAGGTTCTTGTCGAGCATGCGAGACGAATGATGTTCGATCCGCGTATCCGACGATTTTCGCGTGAGATGTTCGGGCAATGGCTCGGTTTCTATTGGTTTCGAGAATTTGATCGTCCGAATCAAGAGCGGTTCCCGGAATTCGACGAGGAACTTCGCACTGCGATGTATCACGAAGCCGTTGACTTCTGCACTGATTTAATGGCCAACGATCGAGATGTTCGATCAGTACTTAATGCCGATTACACTTTTGCAAACCGTCGTTTGGCAGAACATTACTCCGTAGCAGCCAGTGATGAGCAACCGAGTACTCCGAATGGCGGGAGAGACCGATTGGTGACTGAGTTCCCACGTGTCTCGCTGGCCTCGACATCGCGCCGCGGAGTTTTAGGGTGGGGTAGTATCCTGACCTCCAATTCTCACGCGTTGAGGACGAGTCCTGTGTTGAGAGGAAGCTGGGTGCTTGACGATCTCTTGGGAATCCCGACGCCGGCCCCGCCGAATGCTGTGCCGGAATTGCCTGAGGATGAAAAAAACAAAGAAGGCCTCACAATCGCCCAGTTGATGTCCCGCCATCGACTGGACCGTGCCTGTGCCGTTTGCCATGATCGGATCGATCCGCTTGGATTAGCGATGGAGAATTATGATCCGATTGGACGATTTCGAGAGCAGGATTTAAACGGCCAGAGAATTGAGGCCCTCGTGACCTTGCACGACGGTAAAGTTGTCGATGGATCGCAAGGTTTGGTTGATTTTTTGCAGCAGGCTGAGCAACAGGAGTTGTTTGCTCGTCGATTGAGTCGCAAGATTCTGGGTTTTGCGCTTGGTCGTGAGACTGCGCCAGGGGATACTCAGTTGCTTGATGAAATCTATAGCAAGCTTGAAGATAATGGTTTTCGTGTTTCAAACATCGTCGAGTCGATTGTGGTCAGTCCTCAATTTCGTCGATTGAGATACGGAGTCGATGAACCACGCGATAGGAGCAAACCATGAACCGCTCGGTTGCAAGTCGTCGTCGGTTTTTACAGGGAGTCGGGGTGACTCTTGCGCTTCCATGGTTAGAGACGCCGACGTTGCGGGCGAGCGATTCGCCGGACCCGCATTCGAATCAACGCCGTCGCCGCTTTGCTTGCATGTTTATGGCGAATGGTGTCAATCCTCAAGATTGGGGCGCCGAGGGAGACGGGGCAGAGATGGTGTTAAGGGACTCGTTGCTTCCCTTGGAAAGCCTTAAGCAACATCTCGTGGTGCTCAACGGACTCTATAATCCAAATGCTGCCTTCGGGAATATTCACATCGCTGCTGCGCCGAACATTCTTTCAGGCGCACATGTGCAAGAGAGTACTTCTGATTTGAAGGTTGCAACGAGTTTTGATCAGTTGCTTGCTCGAGAGATGGGCAACAATACCGAGTTTCCGAGTTTGACTCTTGGAATTGAGCCGCCCTATTTAGGGACCCATAAGGGATATTCCTGCATCTATTGCAGTCATATTTCGTGGAGCAGTGCGACCACACCGGTGCCGCGTGAAAACAACCCACGCGCGCTCTATGATCGATTGGTCGGTGATCCTCGGGGCAAGCGACATGCGAAGAGCGTACTCGACCTGGTGTTGGACGACGCACGTTCCGTCATGCCGCGACTCAGTTCCTGGGATCGTCAGAGGTTAAATGATTATCTGACGTCTGTACGAGAAGTGGAGAAACGCCTCGAACGCACTCCGGACGAAGTCGGTCAGCGAGATAAGCAGCTGCTGAAGGCGATGGCGGCCCCTGATACGACGCCTCCACCAAAAATCGCAGATCACATGCGCCTGATGAGTGATTTATTGGCGCTCGCTTTTGCCACGGATGCGACCCGTGTTGCGACGTTGATGTTCAATAACGATCTGTCAAAGATGGATTTTGGTTTTCTGAATTCCAGCAGCACATCGCTGACGAATATGCACACGATGTCGCATGCTGGCGGTCAAGACTATTCGCTGATGAATCGTTTTCATGTCGAGATGTATGCTCATTTCCTCAATCGCCTCCAGGAATTTCCCGAGGGAGATTCGACCGTACTCGACAATTCTTGCATCATGTTTTGTTCAAGTCTGATGTCCGGTGGGGCCCATGATCGTACGCAGATGCCGGTTCTGTTGGCGGGACAATTAGGTGGGAAGATTCAGACCGGCCGCTCCTTGGATTATTGGAAGAGTGGCGACGAGAGTCGCCGACTTTGCAATTTGTACGTCAAGCTGTCCGAGCAGTTTGGCGTCCAGCAACGCCAATTTGGCGACAGTGTGGAACCGCTGCAAAAACTTTGAATGCCGACCTTCATCGTCGGAACCGATTCGACGAGAATCTATCTCTCGCAATCGGAATACAATCTCTCTGTAACTTGGCGATTATTCACCCTGATCTTACACGCGACGCTGGTGACTTATTGTTGACGGCGCCGCGTCTTTCATAATACGCGACTGACCTGTCCGGCACCGCTGAGAATTCCTGAAACCGTGTAGACCAAAAAAGCAAGGAAACAATGCATGACTGGGAAGGAAATCACGTGCATGACATTGGTCCCAGGGCTGGATTCAAGACAGCATTAATCTGGTTTGTGGAGCATAGCAGAGCCTCCGTTTCAATGAATGAAATTAGGTTTAGATATGATACTGATGCGATTACTTGCCGCGTTTGCTGTTATTCTGACTTCTTTCTGTTTCTTGTCATGTGCTGTTGCGGCCGTTTCTCCCTACAGTCTTGAGGGGCTCGAGAGTTCGGCTGAATTGATCGTGGTCGGAACGGTTGCGGAGTACCGCGTCGAAGTTGAGAGATCAAAAATTGAGCGTGCATTCGGGAATTATGATTGGGCGATCTACCTGAAGATTGCTGTTGATGCCGTTGAGAAAGGCGAACTCGAGTCCGATCAGGATGCCATCGAAGTCAGATGTTTTAGAATTAAGTCGCGGCGTAGCTCGACGGAGTTCCTGACCAACGCTGGGCACTCTGCCATTCCAAGTCCTGGTACAAGGGTTCGTGTTTACCTGGAAGGCCGCGGGACGAATTGGGAGCCTTTGACGCCCAACGGTGTCACGTCAGATATAACCAGTGACGACGAATCGTTTTGGTGGTGCCAAGGTTTTGATGACAGTGCGGAGATGATTCAAGTCGCGCCGCCGCGTTACACCTATCTGTTGCCCTTGGATATGTGGATTGGTCTACTGATTATCATCTGTCCGATTGGGATCTTTGTCAGCATCTTTCTTCGGCGAAAAAAACAACGAACTGCTTTGTTACAGAATTAAACGACGAGACGTGCAGGGCAAGAGCCGGAGAGGATTCAGGGAAAACTCTCGCGGATGCCCATTTCGAGAGTCACTCGTGGCGCCTCGCAAGTCCACCATCATCGATTGTCGAGTGGTGGTGGAGAGCTTGCCTGCCCTTAACGAAAGCCGGCCTGTGTTGTTTCCAACACGACGTCTAATCTCACGGCGTAGATTTTTACATGGCTACGAAGATCTCGTGTTCGACCTCGTTGCAGTGAGAATTTGACATCTTTTGAAGATTCAACGGTGTAAGAAAGTTTGTCCTGTCCAGATCCTCGCCAGGCAAAGATGAGAATCTGTTGGCGGTCAAAGTTAACCAGATCGAAGTTGCTAATTTGTCCAGGCGCGAGATATTCCTTTAGCTCCTCTTTGTTCTGGATTTGCAGGGGCTTCATCGCGCTGCTTTTGTCGAAGACCGTCTCGTTTGTCCGCACGCTCGTGATTTCAATAATGGGGGAGATCGTGACGTCTTCTGGAAGGAGTTCGCTGTCTCCTTTTCCGTCTCTGCGGCCCAACATGATGATGATGGCGTCGTCCTTGACGAGTTGCAGGTAATACGGGTCCACCTTTTTCCCTGAGACCGATACCAGGACAGCGGTTGGATTTTGTAGACGTTCGAGGACACTGTTCTTCGTTAGCTCGTTTCCAGCATTATCGACGACCCTTGAATCTGGGATTTGGCTGCTGCCTCCAAACAAGAGAGTTCGTGTGATCGGAGTTGTCTCGGTCTCGACGTCGTCCAGGATCGCTGTTTTGCCGAGGTCGATGACGCGATGCACGATGTCGTATTGTACCGCGGGCAATACCAGTTCGATCTGGTATTCGCCATCGATTCTTTCCGTAATGGGCTTCGCGGTCGCCATGCCAATGACGGGGGCAATGTCCTGTGGCAAGCCGATTTGGTCTTCGCCCTGTGCCACGGCTGTAATAAGAAGGAAGGAAAGCACAGTCCCGGCTATTTTGTGCATGATGATTCTCTCTGATTCAAGCCTGTCTTTCATCTTTAGATGATGAGTAACGTAAGTGTAAAGTGCGATTGTATGATCTCGCCAATGGGTTTGACGATAGTAGGACCGGCCAATTTTCATGATGTGACGGGTTTTGTGATTGCCAGATAAACAGTAACGACAAGAAAGGTTCCCACGCTACAGATCACCGAAAAGACGGGCATCCCACCCACGATAATGAGATCGACTCCATAATTGAGTTGGTTGGACAACAGGGCGGATACGGCGATGGTGAAATAAATGATCGTTAGAGAACAGGTGATTAATTGGCATGCTGGTTTTTTAAACGTAGGGATCTTGTGAGATACCAAAAGTCCCAATGGAAAGGCGGCACCCAGTGTGAGTAAACTCGGGAGAATATATACGAGTCCAAAAAAAAGAGATGAATCCAAAACGCTCATTTGACTCCCGTGCCTCGCATAGTAGATCGCTAGAAAACCGGGGCCAATGAGGCTGCATCCAAGTCCAAGAGCAGCTGCTCTGAAAAGGTGATGCGATTTTTCTGAATTGCTCTGCGAGGTGTACTCCGAGTTTTCGGTGGGAGTCGAGTAGGGGTTTGTGTTTTGAGGTATTATCGGAGCCATTGTGAACGCGCGTTTTTGAGGCTGGTGATTTTATATCCAGTTGTCAGGGGCTGGCTTGCCCCCGTGTAATTCCGTCATCATGAGAAGTTGCATCGACTATGTGTTGATCTTTAAATTGCCCGGTGTCGCGTCGAGCAAGTAGGCGGCTTTTAGTTTGAGGATAAGGTGGCAGAAGTTGATTGGAATGCCGAGAGACTTCTGCTTAAGGGAAAACGACGTAGTGAACTGTGATCCCTTGCTTGGATGAACCCACATAATCGATGTTGAATGACGCGGTAAACGCGATGTCCTCCAATCGACCTGGCCGGCTCAATGCCAAGAGTACCGTCTCAAGTTTTTGCTGCGAAATCGGACGCCGTCACGATGTTGGAAACAACGATATTTTAGCAAGAAGCTCCCAGCCAGAAAGGTCAGCCGAGAGGGTGCGACGAGAGGAAGAATGTGTCGCAGAAAATGGGGCCGAAGTCAGTCTAGGATTAATTCGAAATCTTTTAAGACTTCGGGTCCTGAATCCAAGCGGATTACTCTGGGCTTGGTGCTGTCAGTCTTTAGATTCTTGTAAACGAAAAGGCCATCGACCTGAGGGGTGCCTCTGCGGGTAATTGTGAACGCATCGCGTAATTCGAAATTGGCGGGATCATTTTGTACGGTGTCTAACAGTAACTTGACGTCAGGGCTGATCTCTTCGTCATCATAAGCAGCGATATCAATGACGATGTAGTCGACTTGGGTTGAGTTCAAATACGATTTAACTTCAGCGGGCGTCTTGAATACCAATTTGAAATACTTGCCCATCCAGTTACTTTTGGATAGCGTTTTGCTGGCTCGTAAAACCACTCCTTTTCGATCTTTGTCCCGGAGCAGTCGCTCAACGATAAAGGAGCCTTCACCTCGTTCGTCTGACGCAATCAGAATCACGGGTGCATTGTGTTCTGAAGGAATCGATTCAGCGACTGCAGTATAGCCTGAGTGGGCTTTTCGCGAATCTGGCTCTACCGTGATGATCGCCAACGGAACGATGATAGCTACCGTGCCGTATTCGACGAATTTTCCGTAGGACGATAGCTTCTGGCGAATGTCATTGAATCCGTATCCAAAGATCACGATCAGTGCCGGTAAGGCTGGCAGAAAGTAACGGGACTCACCGGTAATGAAGCAAAGGATCTGGAACAAGACCACAGACAGAACCCAGGCGATCGAGCAACCAATGTCGATGCGACGATGGGTTTCTTCTTCCGAACGACCGTGCCATCGATAGGCATATCGAATGATGCCAGCGGCAGCCACAATCCACAGGCACGGTCCCGTGGCCCGATACAGTTGTTCGAGCAAGTGCAGGCGTTGCCAGGAGTACAGGGCTCCTCGCGCAAGTCGATATGCATTTGTGTGAAAGTTGAACCCCAATGAATCGGCAACAATGAAGAATGGAGTTGTTACCAAGATGGTTGCAGCCAGAAGTAATGCAATCCGTTTCCAGTGTCGTGGGCCACAGAAACCAGTAAAGAACGGCGCGAGGAAAATAAACAAGATTAATGCAAATGCATTGCCCTTCGTGAGCGTTCCTAGAATCGTCCACACGATAAAATAAACGCTGTACTTCCAGTGTTTGTATTTTAAAAGGTCCGCAAATGCCGTTACTGCGAGAATGCAGAATAGGCTCACGAGCATGTCTGCCATCACATGGGAAGTATGGATGCGGACCAATGGAAGGCTTAGGAATAGTCCTGATCCGATAAATGCTTCTAAGGTACCGCACAGTCGCAGCGTGCGCTGGAAGATAATCGCGGTGATGATCGCGGTGATCAGTCCAGTAAGCAAGATCGCACTTGCTTTCGATACACCAAACACAAGGTACCAACCTGCCTGGATTGCGTAAAACGCGGGAGGAAAGTGCCCGAATGCGATCTTCGGGTATCGAACGTAGAATTCTTTCGCAAAATCAATCGGCGAAGAACCGACTTCGTTTCGAAGGTAATCGTGGGCCATGACACCCGTGATGAAGTGAGATGATTCATCGGGGTGGATGGTGAACTCTCCATCAAAGCCGCCGTTCCAAAGCTGGAGTAAACTGACCACGATCCATATCGTAAGAAAGCAGCCAACTTTTGCAGTTGGTGAATTCAGGCGAGGATGGCTGGATTCAGGATTACTGGTAGTCAACGATTCAAAACGCTTTTGCGAGATCAACAATCGATGATTGTGAATGGTATTTGGCTTGTGTCTATCGTTCTACGTGACTGTGAATCGAAAGACGCTTACGGAGTCTTCTCAAACCTGGAATGTGATAATCCGCTAGGAATAAAACCAAGGCGACCATGCTGTAGAAAAAGAAAACGCAATGAATACATGCCGATTTGAAGGTAAACCACGCTCCCCTTAATTTAAAGAGAAACAAATAGAAGTCTGAATTCAAGAGCAGAAAACTCCAGCCAAGGACGATCATGCTGCCGAGATACCAGGCGATGTAAGGAATACCGAGAAAAAGTCCAAGTACGCCATCGGAAATGTCCGTAAGGATGAGCGGGATGCCGATAATGGCGAGGATCGTCATCAGCACCAATAACGTACTTATGACTGCACTTAACCGGTTTCGATGAGTGAGGTTCAGGTCATTGGGGATGTTGCGTTTGGCATAGATGAGCCGAAGCCAAGGGATCGCACGGTGCAAGACGTCGGCAACCAGCATTGTAGAGAATGTCCAGTGCTTTAAATGTTTCACTTGTAATGATTTATTCAGGAAAATCTCATGACCTGCTTCTGAAAGCCGGTATCCGAATTCGATGTCTTCAACGGCCGGGAATCGGTAACGCTGTTCGTCAAATCCATTGATTTCGAGGAAGGCTGCCTTGCGAACCGCGCCGCATCCAGCCCAAAACGTTTTCGCATTGGATTGTGAGGTTTGATGCACGAATGCGTGCAAGAGGTTGCGGAATTGCGAGATGAAACCTTGATGGCCAGGTTCAAAATCATAGGAGCCAAATACAGCGGAGATGTTCGGCTTTTCATCGAAGGTCGTTGCGACGTCGGACAGGGTGGTCGGCTGTACTAATACATCTGCGTCAACAAAGAAGAGGATCTCTCCGCGTGCTACTGCCGCTGCGTGATTGCGACCGCCTGCCGGACCGATACTTTCCTTGAATTGTTTGATCGTTTCGTTGATCTTTATCGAATCCTGAGATTCGACCAGGGTAGCTCCATATTCAATAGCGAGTTTTCCACTGCCGTCGCTTGAACCATCATCGAAAACAAGAAGTTCGTAGTCGTCGTAGTTCGATGCCTTGATGGCCTCAAGGCAGTCACGAAAAGACTCGCCGCCGTTCTTCACTGTGATGATGACGCTCAGTCGAGGTGTTTCAGTTGGCGATGTTTTTATCATGATGGATTGAATCAAGGAGAAGAGTGTTTGATTTCGAAAAAGTCTGGCTAGAAGGAACCACTTCCTTTTTCGAAGCAAGGTGCCGGCACCATGGTCTTGAGTTTGTCTTCAAATCTGTCGCTAGACCGCGGATGGCTTTCGAAAGAATTTTGCGTAAAAGTATCCAGCTGCGTTTGCTAATTGAGATACGAAAAGCAAAGATGCCATCTTCAATGCGTGATGCTTTTTATCGAATGCTAACCGGAACATATCAAAATAAAAACTTAACGGCTCCACACGATGTCGACCGAAGTCCCTTTCGTATCGTAGGTGGTGGAATTGAAAGGCTCCCTGTCCGTAATTGAAATGCTGTTTGAAAAACTTCTTCAACGTCATCTCATGTGAATGCAAGATGGTCGCGGACGGGATATAGATCAATTTCAGTCCCTGATATCGCCACCGGTCGCAAATCTCACGGTCCTCTCCGGCTGCGAGCGGGAACTGAGTGTCGAAGCCTCCTGATCCAAGAAAGCCTTCGCGTGAGATTGCCAGATTGTTTGAGGTGAAGAATCTTGCATCGTTCGGTTCACGATTGAAATACTGGTAAATGTGGTCAATCAGAAGCTGGCTGGCTGCCGCTGGGGAATTGTCCTCAAGGGCATTGATGGTATATCCCCCGAGTACCGCGTCCGGTCGTTTACGGAAGCCGTCTGCAAAATGGTTTAGCCAGTTCGGATCAGGTTCGCAATCGTCGTCAGTAAATGCGATGTAGCGGTTACTCGCGTGGTTAACACCTTGGTTACGAGCCGCGGCTGGGCCCGTCTGGCTCTGTTGAATCAGCGTGAGGTTTAGCTTGTTATGAAATGGAGTGACGGTGTCATGCATTGACGGGACACTACCATCATCGACAACGACTACCTCAAATTGATCCCTCGGATAATCCAGGCCTGTTAAACTTTCAAGGCATGTGCGCAGTCGATCGGCTCGGTTATGAGTCGGTATCACGATGGAAAATGTAATAGGATCGTGCATTAACCGTCAGGCGAAGGGGCGTTGGATGTTGCTTGCTTTAGGGTGGATTCGTGAGCCAGTGTGGAATGTCACATGCCGTTGGGGCATTCACGGGTTTGCTCATTGCGAGCAACGTATTTGGTTTTGTTCTGGTTAATGAAATGGGAAACCAAATGCGGAACCGGGAGGGGGTATTCTCAAGTCGATGTGGTTTCAGGTGGATCGAAGTGGGAGTCCAATCCAAGGTCTTGTTTAGTTACCAGTTCTCGGTACAGACCATTTTGCAACATCAGTTCGCCATGAGTTCCCTGCTCAATCACTTTGCCCTCATTGAGCACGATGATATTGTCCGCATTGCAAATGGTGGCCAGCCGATGAGCAGCGATGACAACCGTACGATCTTTGCCAAATGAATCCAATGCCAATTGAATCGCTGATTCTGTATTCGAATCAAGAGCGCTGGTTGCTTCGTCAAGAATCAATAGATCTGGGTCTGTCAATAAGGCCCGGGCGATTGCAATCCGCTGCTGTTGTCCACCGGATAGCCGAACGCCATTGTCGCCGATATGAGTGTTGTATCCTTCGGGGAGTTCCTCGATAAACTGACTGAGTTCCGCGAGTTCAGCAGCACGAATTGCTTCTTCGTCGGTGGCCTCAGTACTCGCGAACTTGAGGTTGTTCATCAACGTGTCGTTGTACAGCAACGTGTCCTGACTCACGACGGCCAGCGATTTTCGCCAGGTAGGGATGTCGAACTCACGTAGGTCTGTCTGGTCAATCAGGATATGTCCCTGACTGCAGTCATAGAGTCGTGCCATGAGATTGATGATTGTCGACTTGCCGGATCCGGAAGCGCCAACGATTGCCGTGACTTCGCCCTTTGGAATCGAGAAGCTGGCGTCGTTGAGGGCTGGGTTGCCTTGATCTGAGTAGCGAAACGTGACATGGTCGAATTGAATGCCTTCCCTCAATTCCATG
>Ga0163179_10003489_pt1 | contig 10680 bp, 6 predicted proteins | sample AtlANTMetagenome_FD_109643 | JGI IMG/M metagenome (GOLD analysis project Ga0163179, IMG submission 109643) | Marine eukaryotic phytoplankton communities from the Atlantic Ocean - Atlantic ANT 2 Metagenome | ecosystem: Environmental > Aquatic > Marine > Oceanic | place: North Atlantic Ocean... | reverse complement strand
GTTACTTATCCGTTGATGTTATCAAGTGCCAATTGCGATTTTTTTGCATTTAGGAAAGGACTACCCACGATGATACCGGGACCGAAACCTTCTTTCCGCTTGGAGGATTTCCTCTGGTCCCTATGGGACCACTAAAAATCAACGGATTACGACTACCCTTCTTGTAAAATACACCGATGCCCTGTTAGCTCGAGTTGAGATGATCAAGTGCGCGGCTATCACGACAGCCCTCTTAATGACCTGCTCCTTGCAATCTGTGGTGCTGGGGCAGGACCGTGAACGCCGGCGCGGTGGCGAGAATATGCCAGCGGTTGGTAGCCTGGCACCCGATATCAGCGTATTTGACGCCGAGGGGCGCAGCTTCGCTCTACGAGAAAAACTCAAGGGCCGGCATGCGGTGATTGTCTTCGGCTGTCTGACATGACCCCCCTTCCTTCGTAATGTCTCCGGTCTGGAGGCTATCCATCATGACTACCGGGAGAAGAGTGAGGAACTGGATTTCTACTATGTTTACAAATCCCTTGCCCATCCGGAACGGGACCGACTCGTCCAACCCATAACAATCGAGGAGAGGCTCAAGCATGTTACTGCAGCCCGCAGGCAGCTCGACACGAAAATCCCATGGCTTGCAGACACCATGACGAACGATCTCAAGCATGCGCTTGGCGATCGGCCCAACTCGGAATTTATCATTTCCCCGGAAGGCAGGATTCTGGTCTCCCGAAGCTGGAGTGATCCTGAAACCCTGAGAGCTGACTTGGAAAAGCTCATCGGGAAGACCAAGACCGTCACCTCACCATCCGACCTGAATCGAAAGATCAGGTCCGCCCCGACAAGCAAGGTCGCCAGCGGCGTCGTCCCCCGGACGCAAAAACCCGAAGGATCAATGGCTGTGATTGTCCGTCCCATCTCTCCAAAGGGCGACAAGGAAAAGGCGAAGGAGGTATTCTATGTCAAGCTCCGGGCCGAGGCGGACCGGGGACTAATGGACCAGGGAAAGGGAAAGCTCCATATCGGCTTCCACCTTGACCCTGTCCACACGGTTCATTGGAACAACCTTGCAGACCCCCTTCATTTTGAATTTACGACTCCCAAGGGAATCAAGATGAGCACCAGCAAAGGGTCCGCCCCCAAGGTCAAGGCTCCCTCGGACATTGATCCACGCGAGTTTTTGATCGAGGTCGATTCCAGCGCTGGACGAATCGAGCAACCCCTCGAATTGGAGGTCTCCTATTTTGCCTGTGATGACGAGGAAGGCTGGTGCCGGGCGGTCACCCATCGCTACGAGATAGAACTCAGGCGTGACCGGGATGCCGGTTCGGTACGATCCTCCGGAGGAGGCAGGGGTTTTGACAGACGCCAGCGACCTGGCGGACGGGGAGGATTCGGTCAACGCCGCCGACCTGATGCAGGGCAGATGCTGGAACGAATGGATACCAACGGAGACGGGGTCATCGCCCTTGAGGAGGCACACGGACCGATGGCCGACCGCTTCAAGATGATGGATACTGACGAAAACGGTTCTCTCAGTAAGGAAGAGCTACAAAAGCACTTTGAACGACGGGGCAGCCGCCGTTAAGCCCCTTGAATCTACTTGGTCTTCAACTCCGGCATGGGGCCATCTCCTGTAGACTCGCCCTCGAGAAGCCATCCCAGGTTGAACCGGGCCATATGGGCCCCCTTGATGGGGTCGTGCTCATAGAAGAGATAGATCCATCCCTCCGAGGGAGTCTCTCCCCTCCCGGCGGCCAGCGATGAGTATCCACTTCGGCCCGCGTCCACTAACCTCTTGAGAGGCCAGGTCTTCCCACCATCAAAACTCGCCCATACGGTAACTCGCTCGCGGTGGGCGGCTTCGGTATCCAGGTTGCTGAAAAGGAGGATGTCGCGATCTCTCAACGGCAGACGGGTCAATCCTCCCATGCAACCGTAGGTTCTCCCCTGATCCCCGTCCGGCAGGACGTCTATGATGCGCCATTTCTTCCACGTCACCCCTCCATCGTCGCTCCACGCCTCCCGTCGCCGTTTATTCCGCGGCCGTTCAGACCAGTGCACGCGCGAGTTATAATAAATGCGACCATCCGATAACTCCACAAGAGTCGCCTCCCCCGTCCCCTTTTCAGGAAAAGGACTGCTCGTCTTCCATGACTTTCCGCCGTCGTCACTGTAGATGGCATTGGTGTACTGCAGGGGCCATTCCGCGCCACCTCCATTGGGTCCGTAATAGCGAGTCGGTCGCAGCAGGCGCCCCTTATGCTTCCCATGAAGCAGCGTGATACCGTGTTCATTCATGTGCATGGAAGGCGTGTTGCCGTTTGCGTCCTTCCCGATCACCGTGGCCTGCACCTGCCACGTTTTACCATCATCCCGACTGCGATACACAGTCAATGGTGCCGGCGGTTGCCGGTCCTCGACGAAGACGAGGATATCGCCTGATTTTTCATCAACCGTCGTGCCTCCACCATGGTATCCCTTCGCGGAAACCGTGATCGCATCTCCCCACTTCCTGCCTCCATCCTCACTCCGGCGCACCACTACCCCATCATTACCCCAGATCGCAAGCACCGTGCCCCGGGTGGTCACCACCACATTAGGATAGCGCTGGTCATCGAACAGGCGCTGCTTTTCGAAAGCTGGTGTTCCGAGGAACGCTTCCAGTCCGTCATCGGCACGGGAGGCAACCGATAATCCAGCAAGAACAAGCAGGGCAGTGACTACCGATCGAAAGTGGTTCATTTCTGCTAACACGTTGCTTCTCCCAACTTTTTATTCCATCTCTTTCGAACCCCACGAAAATCAGGAGATCTCAGGCGGTTCTCGCTGAATCACACGGCAATATCACCGGTAATACTTAACTGGACGCGGTTTAACACCCAGCTTTTCGTAATTAAACCCGGCCTTCAGGGGGTTGTAATCACCAATGATCGCGATCGATCTGTCCGCCTTGATTGCGTCTTCCATACCTAGCCCCCAGTAGACGGCGTTCACCGTCATTCTTCTCACTCCGTCATTTTCCAAGTCCATCGCGGAGCCCATGGTAAAATGGAATATTCTGGATTTCAGGCCGTTGTTCCCGGTCCATGTTTTCGTCCAGGCGACCGGTAATGGCTCCTTCTTGGTATTGGGTGGAGCGTCCTTCTCAAGATTTATCAATGGCTGACCGAGGACCAAGGACTCGCAATCTTCCGGGAAGGGATGCTTCTCATTATGGCATCGATAGACGTCGGACGTTCCCCAGATATCCCCGACTCCGGTGAGAATAGGATGTTTCCTCTTCTCAGGAACGATCACCCCACGTGTTGCTTCACGATGCCACCCCCCGTGATGCCCCATGAAAGTACCACCCAACAGCGTACGCAGGGAAACGTTTTTACCTCCCTTCCTGTATTTGAGGCCACCCCAGAAACCATGATTGGCAGTTCGCAGAGCGATGAGCGGTTTTCCTGAATCAAAGTAGTCATAGAAATGCTGCATCTGAGCTTCAGGAAGATGCATGAACCGCGAGATCCAGATCACGCAATCTGCCTTTTTCAGGTGGTCAAGACCCGGAATATTATGGCGCTTTTCTTTGTCTTTGAATGGAGCTGGGACCGTTGGGTCGACTTCCCCTTTTTCATTCACGGAAAACAGAACGGTGCAATCAAAGCCATGATGATTGGAGAGAACCTTCGCCAGCATTGGCATGGATTGTTCACTGCGGTACTCCTGCTCAGCAGCAATCAGCACAACATGCTTCCCCTTTCCCGGTCCCTTTGACCCCGGATACGTTAACCAAAGGTCGCCTTGAGGAGCGATTGCCTCAGAGTTGCCCTGCTGAGCTGTCAGGTCATTGAACAACGCCGCGCCGAGCAGACACAGTAGAAATAAACGAGTCATATGAGTTGGTTATCTTCTTTTTTGCAGGTTAGTTCATTGTGGCAAGCGCATCAGCAAAGGCTTTACCGATCTGCCCAAGAATCTTGGCTGATCCCAGATAGTGATAGGCCGCATTGGAAACACCAAGTTCCAGGGTCTGTAGCTCTTTCTTGGTAAACAGCTTTGCGTTGAAATCAGCAAGGGCCTTATCACGTTGTTCCCGGCTGAGTGATTCATCCTTTGAAAGCTCGCGGCGTTTGGCGTTGATCTTGCCGCGGCGATCGACCAGTTCGGAGAGCTCTCGATCCCAGTAATTTTCAGTCCGCACGGCGGTAACGTTACCCCTGAATTCTGGCAAGTTGGCTGGCGCAGCCATAGCCTTACGAAATTCACCGTGAATATCAGCGTAGCGTTTCTGGTCCGGACCATACTTAGCAATGGGCCCACCCGCACCCATCACTCCGATCACAAACGGCAACTTCGGAGCGTTCAAATCCTTACGCACGTCGCGTATGAAATGCGCGAGATTCCGGCTGTAGGCATCGTAACTTCCCGCCTGTCCCCGTGAAGGATAGGTTCCCGCATCAACCATATCGTTCCAGCCCTGAAACCAGACAAAACCCGATAACTCGTAGCCGGACTCGGCATCATAATCTGGATACACGCGTTGGATGTCTCCGAGCACCTTGCGGATATGCTCAAGCATGGACCTGTAATACACCCCGGTAGAGTTGATCTTTTCCTGACGCACCTCCGCTAGATTCCTGTCTCGCTTCTTGAACTGCTCGATTTGCTTGTCGTTGAAAACATAGGCACCCGCACTCGGCGACCGAAAATCCGTGTTTAAAGACTTGCCACCCCACGCGGTCTTGATCAGGAGGATTGGCTGACCGACATGTTCTTGCATGGTAATACCAAAAGTCAGCTCTGGACCGATCTTGGGGTCACGACCACCCGCACCATACCCAACGGTGAGCCTCCCCTCCTTAACCCCGGATTCCTCGGCTATCTCGATGGATGAAATCCAAATCTGATCATGCACCTTGGCCGAGCCATCCGCATTCTGAATCGCCTTCAGTAAGGGCACCGTTTTCGCATCCATTCCCAGATGCCCCAAGGTTCGCTTGGCCGCATGCCCCTGCATATTCGATTGGCCAACCAAGAGGTAGACTTTAAGCGGCTTGGCCCACAACGAACACGAGGCGACCGACAAGGTGACAAGACTGATCAAGATTACCTTCATGGTTTCGGTAAGTTACCGGGGGCTACGTCGGGGTAGTTGCAAGCCGAAAGCAGGCCGAAAATCCACAGAGCGATTACCGTCAACTCTCGAAGCATCATGCCCCGAGAAACGGCTTGATCGGACCAGTCTGACCATGCCCGAACTTGCTGAGTCCCGTATCAAGTGCACCGTAGTGCTCAAGGGGGTTGCCATAGGCGTTCAGTAGAGTGGTGTAAAAATTGCCTAGCGTACTGTGCCCCGGCTGTCCGTAGTTCGGTAGTCGAATGTAACGGCGACGAAGGTCGACGCGAGTATTGTCGCCAGAAAGAATGATAAAGGGGTATTCCCACCCATGACTGTGATGGGTTTCCCCGCCATCGGGAAAATAAAAGACCATCGTATTGTCGAACATTGTGCCATTACCCTCGGGTACGCTCTTGAGTCGTTTGACGATGCGGTCGACGAGGGTCATATGATGCGTCCGCGCGAGCTCACGAATAGTCTCCGCATCGAGGCCGCCAATGCTCTTCCCGTGACCGACATCATGCATATTAACTTTTTCACCTTCGATACCCGGAATGCCCGTATATCGGTGGCCCAGTTCATCGACCGTAAAGGCTACGACATTAGTCAGGCCGGAAATCAATGCCCCCAGCAATACTTCGGCGTGACCAATCTGCCGGTCAAAGGTGCTCACTGCTGGATCCAGATACTTGGCATCAAGCTGGGGAACGTGTTTGCGGATAGTGTTGGCCATCGCATCAATCTTCCGATTACGCTCACGTATGGCCTCTACGGATTCTGCGTAGTTCTGTACCTTCGCCTTCTCGATCCCGGACAATGAGTCAGCAATACTGCCCTCGTTACCCGCAATAAAATCAAGCACCCTGCGGTCGAGTTGATACTGGGTGCGCGCCTTGGGATCATCGGAGACGGACTTGAAAAGCTCCTGCAAGGCCACCCGGGGCGAACCAAACGCATAATTGGGCTGTTGCGGCCCCCTTGCAGAAAACCCAGTAGCAACCCCGTCAAGGCTGCCACGGGCATTACCGCCACCAAGCGGGAAGCACGCCAACTCAATGTGACCAGCGGGAGACGGAAACAACTTGGCCAACTCGAAATCAACCGTGGCCCACTTTATGGAGCTGGGACGTTCGTTCGCTTTGAACACGCCAAGCGCCGAGCACCATGAATGATGCCCCGTCGTGCACATCTTGCCGGAAAGCCCCTGCAGGATGGTCAGGTTCTCTCGATGCTCTGCCAACGGCCCGAGCCACCCGGGCAAATCATGACCATCGAGGTCAGCATCAACCGCCTCCTTGCGCTTCTCACACTCCATCGCCTTTTTATCAAGACTCGGGGGAACGCACACCCGGGGCCACAGACCGTTGCCTCGGTGCATGAAGATAAATCGTGTTGGTGGTCTCGATGAAGCGGCAGCAAGCGAAGGCGCATTCAGGGCTGCTAGCGCCCCAGCACTCAATAAAGATTGTTTAAGAAAATCTCGGCGACTGGTCATGATTCCTGCTTGTTCTGTTTACGATACCGGAAAGAGTCCGAAGTTAAAAGAGAGAGAATGACTGCCTTGAAACTGCCCTTGCTCTCAAGGTAAGCCTGATCGGCCTCGATTAGAGTCCGGGAGTCCGAAAGCATCTCGTTGCGCCCCATGTAAAAGCGGAACGCATGACGAATAATACTCTGGCGCACCCGATCAGATTGGGCAAGACGGTCTATCAGTTCAAAGGGATCTGCTACCTTCCCGTCGAGTTCCGAGTCGCCCGTGCCTACAAGCTCCCCGAGTGTATTCACCGGCTTGGTCTTATAGGTAGCGGCGCCGTTCTTCTTGCTGGGCTTTGCGAGAAAATGCTCCTCATACTCCAACGGCTCCTGGAGGCGATAGCGGCCAAAATCATCAAAAACTTCGAATGGCAAACCCAGCGGATTCATCTGCCGGTGACACTTCATGCATTCAGCCTTTCCGGTAACGGCCTCAAGCCTTTCGCGAAAGGTCTTGTGTGGGTCTTCCGGGACTTGAGCATCAACAGTGATTGGCACGTCCGGAACACGGCCGGATAGAAGCTTTTCCCGGATCCAACGCCCTCTCTTGATCGGGTCGGTATGGAAATTGGAGGAATGGGCAATAAGCCACGCTGGATGCGTCAGTAGTCCTTTGCGATTTTGAATCGGAAACGGTTGTGCCACGGGGTAGTCCCAGAACTCTACATCGTCCAGTCCCTTGTAGTTTTTAGACTCTACTCCCCCGTAACGGAAAGGGTTCGGAGTAGGCGGCAGACTGTAGAACACCGAGTGATTGTAGTAGTATCCGTGTGCAAAGGAAGGCGTGGTAAATGGAGTGCGCCCCTTGCCAATCGTTTCCCCCCAGAAGTACATGTGGCGAATGAATTCCCGTTTGGACTTTGCACCCGACACTCGAACGGATTTCTTAGTCTTCAGATATTCCTGGTGATCCTCAATGACCTTCTCAGGATTCCTCTTCCAGTCCTTGTCCCTGAAGTAGTGGTATACTTCCGTCCATTCCTCGATGACTTTGCGGCCCGTCTCGTTGTCCTTGTCGTGATATACGAAAAACTCCTTGGTGCTCAGCAGTCGCCGGAAGACATCCTCGTCCTGCTCAAGAAGCCTGTCGACAATGCGGTCGGCCTCCTTCACCAGAAACCCTGGAGTTCCAGCTGTGCCCCGTGAAGGGTTTTGCCAATAGCCATCACTTCGCGGGACGTCCTTGAATATTTTGATGGCATTGGGATACCCAAAGAATTCCCTGAAAAACCGGACCTGTTTTGGGTGCGAGCTTTGATGCGTTCGCATGTTCTTGCCATTCAGGCTGGGATCAACGGGCCCGGCAAACCACTGATCATCCTCAAGCAACCTCGAAACCTCTCGCCGGAAATCTTCCCGGGAGGAAAGCCTTCCATTATCAGCCGCCTGCCGGAGAGCACCATCAGGACCCCGATCTCCCAGCGCATAGGCGATAGCATTGGCCGCTTCTCGCGAGGTCAACTTCTGCCGTCCATCCTTATCTGACTGGCCGTCGCCAAACTCCATGCGATACAGGAATTCCGATTCGAGAAGCACCGCAGTCAACATTTGCTGCAGCCCTGCAATATTGCCTCCAACTTCGATGGAAGAGTGAAGAAGTGACAGGTACTTTTCCATTTCCCGATCCGTTGCTCCTCTTCGGAGGACAAGCTCGAACTGGCGCTGAATCGCCGCCGACATCTCCAATTTGGTCGGCATCTCCTCCTTAAGGACAATCGCCTCAAAAGCCGGGTCGGTCTCCCTCGGATACCATCGGTCCTGAGCGTTCAATGCTGCCAGCAACGACTCCTTCCGGGGTGTCTTGAGTTGTGCCGCAAAGATTTGCTTCCCGGCAATCCACTTGGCATTGCTGAGCATCACAAGCAAGTGCCCCCCGTCAAGAGCGGTCACATCGTAGTCACGCACTCCGGAATGATCGGGCAGGATGAAGGGATTGGTCACTCCGTGAAACTTGCGTGTCCTGAAACCGGACCGTTCGCGCCCATCCATCCTGAACACATCCATGATCCGCTCGTGGAATATCTGCGGACTCAACAGCCACCTCCTTGCCGGTGACCAAGCCTTCTCCTTCACCTCGCCACTGAAGAGCTTATCGTGGTCGACATAGTTTCCGTAACCCGGGTAACGCAGCTTCTCTTCCAGGCTGGAAGCATTATGTTTACCCAGTTCTTCGCTTATCCACACCATGATGAACTCCCGGTCTTCCTCGCTTGGCTGCTCCTTTTTCCTTGGTGGCATTTGCTTCAGGAACAGTTGTTCCTGAATACGATTGAATAATTCCAGCCGTGCCTCCAATGCCATGCCTGCCAGATTGTCGAGGCGCACATCGCCTTTCTGCGAATCTTCTCCATGACAGTCCATGCAGTAAGCTTCCAGCAGGACCCTTGCCTTCGGAGAGACATCCTGAGGGCTGTCTGCTGCCGAAGCAGGTCCGCCCACCATGAACCAGGTCATAGTGGCCAAGCAGGAAACACGAGAATTCATTCTGATCGCTGTGCTAATTGTGCCAACTCAACGGCAATGTCCTTCAGGCTCTTGGGCCATTGTTCGAAGGTAACGCTCCTCGCCCCGGGAATGTCTGGAACAATGACCCCCTCAACAAGAGATTGCGCTGGCTGTGCATACAGGAACTCTACCTCCGCCTGACCATAAGTCCCGGGTAAACTCCGGGCATAGATTTCCAGCTCAGCAGCATATTCCCCGGGATTTTCGCCAATGTTGCCTTCCGATGGCACCCAGATCACCCCCGAGACGGCCATCGGGGTCAGCGGACTCACACACCAGTTATAGGCATAGGTTGGTATGGTATCCTGAGATACTTCTTCTCCCTTTCCGGGCTCGGGAAATGCCGGCGCCTGTAGCGCAAAGGTAGCAGCATCAAGCCCTTGTCGATCTGACTCCCGGATGCCTCGGGCAAATTTTTTAACCTCTGCGATATGTTGAGCCGCCGCTTTCCGCGCTACTGCGGAATTCGGATATTGAAGAAACAACTCGTTGAGACGAGCCCGGAAAGCCCGGCTATCCAGATCCTTCACCCCTCGAAAGGAAGTCCACGACAAAGGAGACGCAAGCTGGCGATTACCTCCTCCCTGTCCGGATGACATCGTGATAAACCCCTGTGGGATGCCGGGACGCTTGAGGGCCTTGGCGAACTCATACGCAAACATGGTGACTCCGCTGCCTTCCTTAGAGTAATCGGCCGCCAGCCAATGGGAGCGGTATTTACCGCTACCTGTCTCGAAACGGCGCTTTCTCGGAGTAGGGAAACTACTTGCCTTTGTCTTTCTGCAAAACTCCCTCACCAGAGACATCGTCTCTGGCACCCCGATCTCCTTGGCGCGCCTGTCGTAAGGCCACTCGGTGGACAGGAGCGTGCTGCCCGTCAGATACCAGACGTCCCCCACTAGAATATCCCTGACCGTGCGATTGAAGCCATGACTGGAGGTGATCTCAAGCGTGATCGGCTCAGCCGAGGCCTTGCGTGGAGGGAAGGTCACAGTCCACTGCTCCAAGTCGTTGGGTGAGACTGTTTGAGTAACTCCATCCAGGCTAACGGTAACCTTCACGCCCTTGTTCACGTGGCCCCAGATCTTGATCGGATGATTTCTCTGCAGAATGACTCCATCCCGGTAATACTCCGCCACCTGCAGAATGGGGTAGTCGGGGTCCGTCCAGCGCGCATACTTTGCCTTCAGGGCAGCCGCTTTTTCGAGGTCGTCCTCCTCAAAGATGAACTTACCGTCAATCGCGGCGAAGGGCGTCGCGGGCAACCCTGCCTTGTTGTAGAGGTTCGAATTCTCGGGAACCGCGCTGTAGGCATATTGAACTCCAATGGGGGAAGGCACCTTCCCGGAGATTACCTCTACCACATCTCCCGCAATCCTAGCCTCTGCCGGATACCATTTTCGATCCTTTCCACAAAGCCGGAAGTGATTAAGTACGGCCTCCGGAGCTGGCCTTGCCGGCTCGATGTATTTGCCCGATTCACGGTAATCACGGCCTGACCCCTTACTCCCCACCATCAAGCCACCGAAAAGGCTTCCCCG
>Ga0163179_10003488_pt1 | contig 10684 bp, 8 predicted proteins | sample AtlANTMetagenome_FD_109643 | JGI IMG/M metagenome (GOLD analysis project Ga0163179, IMG submission 109643) | Marine eukaryotic phytoplankton communities from the Atlantic Ocean - Atlantic ANT 2 Metagenome | ecosystem: Environmental > Aquatic > Marine > Oceanic | place: North Atlantic Ocean... | reverse complement strand
GGTATACGTTGCCTTAATTTCTTGTTCGCCGCCAAACGTGAAGTCTGCCGGATTACTGGATAAAAATATGCTGTTGTTCTGTTCTTCCGGCGTGAGTGGGTCTTTCATGTCCTCAAGGCTCAATATAGTCGTCTGGACTTCGTCCGGCATAATTTGGAAGAAGGTATAATCATCCTTACCTGTCTTCCAATATTGCGGCAGGAGATCGCGGTTGGGGAACAGAACGGAGTCTATTTCGGCTTCAACATTTTTGCGGGGGGTTTTATCCGAGCTTTCTTCCACGCGCAAACTGACATCCGAGTCAAAGTAGCGGTAGTACGGAACAAGTTCCGAGCAAATTTTTTTCTTGAACTCTTCAATCTCGTTATATTTCCGGTTGGTGTACGATTTGCCGTAGTTTACGTCGCCAACGATGCCGTATACGTACGTCTTTCGGGACTCGAGCATCAGTTGCACCGTTTGCAGCGCAATGGTGGCCATAAGAAGTTTTTTCAGGTTGTCGGCGTGGATCTGAGGCTGCGTGGCACCGACAAGCTGCTCAAACGATTCCACAAAAGCCGTTGTAATTTCGTCCAATGTCATCAAGTAAAGTGGCGGCCCGATGTATTCTTGTGACCGGTGGACATGTTTCCGGACATCGTCGATAGTCCCACCTTTAAGAATATCAAAAAGTTTTTGCGGAGAGTCGGCATCGACGCTGTCGGTGTCGCTGTCTTCGGTGTTGGACAACATTTCATCGTCTTCGCTGGCGTATTCCTCATCGGACAGGTCATAGTCGCTATCCTCGGTGGTTTCGTTATGACGCTCAGTGTCCTCAGTGTCTTCGCCATAGTCTTGTAAGTAATGGAACCGATAATTCGTGCAAAATTCAATCGCCTGTTGGCCCAAAGCGTACTGATAGTCGTCCAAGGTCAGTTTTTGCTCTGTTGGCCGAAACCAAAGCTCGCCATCGACCTCTTCTCTTAATTTAAAATAGGTTTTCAATGGTACACTCTTTGTATTCGCAGGGATTGCTTTGCAGTAGGAAAGATTGCTTCCATCCAGTTGAAACTCAAAGACAACGTCGTACAACGCCACTTTTGTGGATTCATTGGGCGGATTTTTGTTTTTATTGGGCGGATCGTCGAATTTAAATTCGAGCCCGACCAAGCTGCAATCCCTGTGCCAAAGACTACTGTTTGCCGGCCCATTCTTGGCCGTTTTAAGGGCATGATCAATCAATTGGATTTCATACTGCAACTTAGTATAATTGATGCGTTTTGGGTTTCCCTCGCTAGTACCCTTGTCTGTACCGTTGTCGCTATTGTTGTCGCCGGTGCCTTCAATTGTCACACTCAATTTTTCGACCTCGAGCCCGTCTATACTGGCCTCCACAGTAGCTTCTCCGGGTACTTCTCCAATCACTTCATACCTGAATTCTTCGACCAAGTTTTTGTCGTCATCCCGAGTGATTGGAATAACTTTATTAAGACTCACTCCATACCCTCCATTTGAATTCCCAGCAGTTAGATCTGGCGCATCGAGTAGTAAAACATTCTTCAACGTGAGCGTAACGTATACGGATTCGCCAACCTTAAATTCGCTTTTGGTAACGGTTAGCGTTCCCGATTTGTCTGGTTTCTCATTTTGTTTCCATTCGAGAACTGTAGAAAGCTCACTTTTATCATCAAGCACCTCTACCGCCTCCTTGAGTTTCGTATCGCCATTGTATGCATCTTCGTACGTGAACTTAAACTTATCGATATTTTTTTGCAGTGGCTTGGCATTTCGCATCCATTGTCCTCCCAGGAATCTCCTTTCCTTTTCAAACATATTGCTCAACGGAGTCGGCTTAAGTAAACGCCATGGTTCCGTCCACACTTTTACATCGAAAATTTCATCGGGCTTAGAAAGAGATATTTCTTTAGGAGTGCCGGTAATATTCCCGATCGTGCTGAGGTAGTGTGAGTCAAAATTTGGGGTCATTCCGATGTAGATTGGATTTTCTAATTGTTCCGCCAATTTACCACGTTTTTCTGTGAGGTTTGCGGTTGAAATGTACGATCGCACGTATCTCTTTCCATCTTGTACCACGCATTTGCCACTCTGGTAATCTATTCGGTCATCGTATTCCTGCGGCAGGTGGTTGCCAAAAATCGCTGGCGTGATTACCTGTATCTCTTTCGCAACCACATCGCTTTTCTCTGCGCTTTCCCGGTACACAAGATTACTTTCATCGGAGACAAAGAAGGACGGCCCTTTGCCTGAATCTTTGCTGGCTACATTGTACACAACAAGGGTACTGCCGTATAGGGTGTCGACTCCAAACTCAATCACCTTGGTGTCAATCCATCGTTTGGCTTCCTTCATCTCAAATCCAATCACGTTTTTGCTGTTGCATTTGTTTGCATCCCTGAAAAGCGCATAATACTGCTTTTTGTAGTCTTCAATCGCGTCTTTTGTGATATTATCGTGGACGACGTAAACATCCTGGCTTCGTTTGAGTCTGCCGATTGATTCCTTTTTGTCAAGCGCATGAATTGCGGAGGCGGCGGCGTAGGAGACAATTCCGCGCTCTTGTAGAGCTTTTTTTTCGTCGAATTGAGAATCAAACTCATCCAAATCGGACTCAGCCTGCCACATGTCGTGTCCATCAAAAAGCGATCCGATTGCGCCCTTTCTACTCGATGTGCGAAGTCCGGGTGGCAAGATAAGATCATACGACGGCAGAATTTTTTCCAGGATACGTTTGAAGACTGCGTCATCTTCATCAATATCGAGTAGGTTCAGCAAACCGTCTGGATCCTCTGTGAGTGGCGCAATAATTGTGGTGGCAATCTCGTCGACTTCATCATTTCCTTCAATTAGCGATTCAGTCCATTGCATTAGTTGATTCGTGCCAAGTGCCGGATATATTGGTCTCCACACCCATTTTCCATCGCCATTTTTTCCCGGGACAAGATTGACAACCGGATCTTCTTCTGTGGTGGTTGCATCAATGCTGTCTTGCGAGACATCCGGATCTTCTTCTGTGGTGGTTGCATCAATGCTGTCTTGCGAGACATCCGGATCTTTAAGATGCAGCTCGAACTTTTGTGTGTATTCGGCGTCTCCTTTGTAGTAGACAACATCATTTTGATAATACGCCTGCTTATCATCCCAGAATTTGGGGCGCCACTCAAAATTGGCATCCTCGTCTCCTTGAAAGAATAGTTTCTCCCATTTGCACGAACCAAGCTTCTCCCAATAGGGTGATTTACTCGGCCCATTTCTTTGTGCTCCAGGGTTTTTATCGGGATTATCGGGATCGGTACCACCATCGCTTTTTTCGGTGAAATCTCTGATTCTATTCATCCTTTCTTCTTCATTTTTGCTATCTGTAAGCCTGTAACGAACGTAGTCATCTTCTTCGTCGTCATCGGATGAAGAACTTTCGCCCGATTCATCACTGCTGGGCGAATCATCGCCTTTTTCAACGTATCGAACAATGGAGAGCTCGTCGTACTCTTTATTCCATTTCCATTTATCGTATTTATGTCCGGGCTCGACAGTTTTACAGCTTTCGTCGGAAACTAATTTGAACACACTTCCATTATTGACGACAACGTCATTTTTCTTGTACTCTTTACCTTCGTCCCATTCTTTCGCAGTTGTCTCGAGGGTGCGGCGTAAGAACCAGTCCTGCTGTTTTTGGTAGATATTCATATTCAGTTCGTATGGCGGTGGCTTTTTTTCTCCTTTAGATATTAAGTCTAAGGCTTCCTTCACAAGGTCTGCGTCTCCTGCCTTGTCAATTTTCTCGTGAGCCTTCCGTCTTGCTTCCTCGTCTCCATCATCATTACTTTGTAAAACATTGAACTCTTCATCCGTAAGCTTTCTAATGATACTTTTCGAAGCTTCGCGTTTAATTTCAGAGATGGCTATATCAAAATACGATTTTCCATTCTTCTTTAGCGCAGTTCTCGCAAGTTTTTTGGCCAAGTCAAGTTCTTCAATTTTCAGGGCTTCAATCTGCGAATCGGTTACATCAGCTTTTCGCGTACGCTTGCTCAAAAAATCTGAGTAAGTTCTCACATCGTTTGTAATAAAATTTGATGTTAGCTGGAAAAGTTGTCTGTATTTTTTCGCTATACTCTTAATGCTTTCATCGTTGGCGTCTGTTTTGAATATATCTGCGGCAATATTATCGAAAACTTCATATTCCGGCGTTTTATCCTCGGCGTTGGCGCCCTCTTCGTCTTCGGGAGATTCTTGCGATTCGATTAAATCAATGATGTATAAGACCACAAATTCCTGCGGAATCTTGGATCTAACAAGGCCAAATGCTTTTTTAGTATCTGGTTTGAAGTTACGCCATTCCCTTTCAAAAAGATCATCAAGTACTTTCGAGTCTTCTTGTGTACGCGCATTTGTAGTGCGGACAAAACGCTCTTTTGTCGATTTAGCAACATTGGAATCATCGTCCTCGTCCTCGCCAGAATTATTGTCATCTTCTTCCGGTTCATAGTCTTTGTCTAAGGTCTTGTTTTCTGCCGGCGAGAAGCCAATCAAATAATCTTTTTCTTGGTTTGCGACCTTTACAAAGTCGTCGGGGATCACTTCGAAGTTGAATCTCATCCTCAGATCTTTTTCTTTAACAATCTTTTCGATCCAGTCATCCCGTGTCCCCGTCTCCGCTTCTTCTTTGAAGTCATATTCGTTGCCACCCCGCTTTATCCGTACCTTAAAGCTATCTCCCTTTTGTCCAACTATGACACTGAAATCTCGATCGTACCTATCCAAAATGTCAGCTGGCGGTTCAGGTACTTCTTTCTTTACAGTGTGGTCGTCGTACACATATTGAATTTTCCCGTCATCGCTTTTCAGCGTTGGAGTTTTCTTTTCCTTTTCCTTTTCCTCCTCCTCGTCCTCGTCGTCATCTTGCAATGAAGAATCTTCGTCGGGAAATGATGGGTTTCTCTTCACAAATTCAATCGCTTTCTCATACCTTTCTGCAATGGTTTTTTCCAATTCTTCTTTCTTGTTGTCTTCTGTAGATGATAAAACTTCAGCTAAAAGGGCTGTGGGATCCCAATCTTCAGGGAATCCATCAGTACGCGTGTCCCCATGGGTCGGCGATGGGTCCTCATTGTCTCCGTCAATGTCACCGTCAAAAAGGCCGGTGGTGTCTTCATCATCTTTGCGTAAAGCAGTGAGTTTATCATCCGTAAGGCCATTAATGATACCTACCAAAGCTTCCTTTTTTTTTTCCAGTATCTTGATAACTTTATCCTTCGTTCTGCACTCGTCTGCTGGTTTTACAAGATACGTTTCGTCTTCTTCCTTTCCTGTTTCACTATAAATGACGTATAAAACTTTGGTGACGACACGTTTTTTTTCAACTTCTGCTTTACGGGGATGTCCGGCGCGTGTAAATCTTACGGCCACCCACTCTTCGTCCTTCTCGAGCGGTGGAAACACGGGACGAGAAAATGCCATCGTTCACAACCGAAGACAGCGGCGTTATTTATATGCAAGCGCGCTGCGCGGTAATTGGAGTGCCGGCGGCGGCGCCTTCTGGCTCAGTGGCCGCCTCAGCAGCAGCAGCAGTCGCCCCGCTATAAGCCCGTGGCGGCTCCACATAGGCAAAAGATATGGCCGTCGACCTCGAAAACAGGGCACACAACGTGTACGGCGCGGTGCTCGCGCTCGCCGTCTCGGTGCTCGTCATCCTCCAGCTCCCGATCGGCGCCGTCGACGACGCGGTCGCGGAGCTCCCGGAGGATACCCGCGTCGCCGTCGCCGTCTACCACTTTGCCTCGTGCCCGTTACGGTGGAAGCTACAGTGGAATCGCTCCGGGGGAAACAGCCCTTCTTCAGCCAGCTCGTCGTATGCACTGGGCTTGTCTCCACCGTGCTCGAGGCAACCCTCCTTGCCGACGCCGAGGGCCGGGCCTTTGCGTACGCGCTCGTCACCTTCACCGTCCAGTCGCTGGCCAACGGCTTCATGTTCTCGAAGATCGTGTCCGAGATCTAGCGCGCCAGCAATAACACGCGAGCTGCAGCACAACCGGGCCGGCGCCGACACCCAGAATGACAAGGGCCGCGACGGCGGTCATGACGGCGGCCGAGAAATAAGAGTGGCACGGGCGCGTCGTACAATACACGTAGCCTCTCTGTTATACGCCGGCTCCCGGCCGCGCGCCCGAGACCAGCGCCCTCCTTATAAGCCGGTCAGCGCGCGCATGGGCAAAGGCTTCGCTTAGAATGGACAGCGGCATCGCCATGTTCGAGTTTGCGAGCGCCACGATAACCGGATCGCTCTTGGTCGCTGTCTACGCAGAAACGACGGCAGGTGTTTGTGTTTTGGCCCCGCGCCGCCTCGGGCGTCTGCCTCACACGCGCCTCCTCAGCAGGCCCCGGCCCATAACGAGGGCCTCCTCCTCGGCGCCGGAATCCTCCTCCTGCTGGAAGCGGTCGTTTCTGTGATAGTTTCGGTCTCGGACAGTGTGGCCGAGATGCTCAAGCCTATCAGGGCGCCCCTGTTTAGGGCGCACGAACTGTTTGCGCTGACGCTGGCAAAGGCCGCGTCTGGCAGTGTGCCGTCTGCCCAAGAAGATATCTACATCGCCGCTCTCGTAATTCTTTCGGTTGTTATTTTGAGTAATCTGTTCATTTCTTTCCCAAGAGATGATGATCGAGCGATCGTCGCCAGCCGTTTCCTCGGGTTCGTTGCGTCGCTTCTTATCATGATTGATGTTTTTGCAATGGACGAAGCTTTCCTTTTGGGGGATAACCAACCGTTGGTCCGGTCCCTCCCGGTCATTGCGATCGCCTTCCTGGTCGCCGGCGAAAGCGCCAGATCGATGTACCAGGACACCGAATTTGGGAGCCAGCAGATGTACGCCACGCTCGTGACGCTTGCTGCGATGACGAGCTACAGCTACCACTACTTTATTGATGAGGAACCAGGTGATGGTTATGGTAGCCGCGCCATGCAGATTTCGGGGCACACTACGCTCATTTTTGCGGTGGCCATGGCGTACTACCAGCCCGCAGAGTAGATTGGCGCGGCGTATGTTTATACACGAATACGGCCAGCATTCGGCCTCAGTCTCGAGCGGCACACAGCCCACACAATGCCCAGCAGCAGCGTCGTCGCTCCAGCGGCAATGTCGGCGGGCCACGGAATGGCGACGGCCAGGCCATAGCCAGCGAGGGCGCAGCCAACGTCGCCGGCCATGTTCAGCTTGGAATCCTTTTCGGCGGCGTCGAGGCCAAAAAGCGGCCTGATCGTTGTCGAGAAGCGGCTCTCGACGAGCTCCCAGAGCAGAGCAACCGCCAACACGGCCAGAAGCGCTTCCCACCAAACGACGCCGAGGCTCAGGAGAACGGCACCCGAAATTACGCCGAACGAAACGTGTAGAAGGCTAAAGCCATCGACGAGACGAGGTTCGCCGCCTCTGGCAGCGGCCCGCAAATCCACCCTTTCCCCCTCCCCCCCCCCCCCTACCCACACACACCGCAAGCATATATGTAGTACGCCCGAGGCGGCGGGCCCTACTGATAGGTCCGTCGTGCAGCGATACTAGGGCGTCTCCGGTCCTTTTTCGTCCCAGTTGTACGGGTCCCACACTTCCTTCGGTGCTGTATACGGTTCGTCCTCCCAGATGTACGGGTCCCACTCAAGCAGCATCGCCTGGGTAATCTCTTGCCGGGCACGCCGCAGGGCACGCCTGCGATCGCGGAGCGACGGTTGGTGGTTGGCGTTGGCATACCCTACTGTCCACCGCCAAAACGATTTCTCCTGCTGGCGCATCTCTATCTCGTCGAGCCGGGCGGTGATGGTCGAGAGGCTGTCGTCGAGCTCGAGGAGGCCTGTAACGCGTTCGGACAGATTGGCTCGCGCCAGCAGCGCCAGCGCTACCACGGCGAGCATCTTTATCTGGTGCCAAACACTTTATTTTATATGGGTAAATCCAAGCGCGCGCGCCTCCTCATCGGCTGCAAGAATACGTGTAGTACGCGCGAAACGGCGGGGCGAAAGGGACATGCAGATGCAGCGGCGTCGGCTGTTCATCCCGTCCTCCCAGACAGTCGCTTTACCTACGCCGGTTGACCTCCAGTAGTTGTTGTGCAGTCTCCATCATCGTCTGCATAACAGCTCAAGTCACAGTTAAACGCCTGGTCCTCACAGTCACGCCAGCCATCGCCAATCCACGACTCTGAACAGCAGTCGCCATCGCCCGAACAATCTTCGACCGTCCCAGCTGGGCATCCGCCGGGAGTGTCTCCGCGGAGATTGGCTCGCGCCAGCAACGCTAACGCTACAACAGCGAGCATCTGCAATAAGAGGAGACCGCACAGTTTATACGAGTGAATTCAAGCGCGCGCCTCCTCGTCTCCCTCTCAGAGCAGGCGCAGTATGATGATCCAAACCTCAAACGGCAAAGCCGGCAGGCGTGTCACGCCCCTTGAGATGACGGACGATGACAGAACGGCCTCCACGGCTTGGCGGTGCCAGAGCGGAAAGAGAAAGTGGTTCCGCGCAGCGCCGAACGGCGCCTTGGCGGCCTCGAGGCACGCGAGCAGCCGCGGCTTGCCGTCGCACAGCTCCCGGAAACTCGGTGTTCCTGGCATCGTGGTGAACGACAGCGGCCGGTTGCGCAGCACCACACGAGCATCCGTGTCGTCGTCGTCCGGGGTCGCCGAGGCCAGAAGCTGCGCCGAGGACCACCCGTGGCGTTGCCGGATATATTCAGACACCCTCGGGGACCAACCGTCGATAATGATGTACTCGATATTATTCGGGGCGATGCTAGCGCCGTACGAAAAGAAGAGGTCACACACTTTGAGCGCTTGGTCTTCGCTGGCGGCATAAGGAGGGCTGCTCAGCCAGTAAGTCAGCATTTTGTCGACGTTGGGATCGGCGCCGCAGCTGAGCAACTTCTTCAGGACCCGAAGCGAGGGGACCAAAGGCTTCAAGAGCGCAGCACGCAGCAGACTAGGATAGCCGCCAGCCAGCCGGTTCACAAACTCGGCACGTCTGTCCGTGCCACTGATTAGAACGTCAAGGACGTGGTCGAGGATCTCCAGCGCTTGCTTCTCTTTCTGCCGTCCGGAAGAGGTGTCTGGTTCCGATGCATGTTTGACCACGGGGTAGAGCGGGTGAATGACGGTGTCGAGGTCCGGTTTTGCTCCATTTTTGACGAGCAAGTCGATAAGCGGCCGTGACAGCGAGGCGCACGCGCCGTAAAACGGCGTCATGTCCGGCGTTCGCCGATCTTCGGACAGGCCATCAACAGAGGCGCCCATCTCAAGAAGTCGGTCGATAACCACCTGCATATGACGTCGATCAAGACTTGACAACAGAGCAAATGTAGAGAAGCAAGCAGTCAGCATGGTCACTTGTGAAACGACTACCGACCCCGGAGAACAAATGAGCATATCAACCGAAAGCTGACACTCTGTCACTATCCGAAGAAGCGTGAGACACGTGTCCATCGCATCCTCGCTAAAACTCAGCGCTCCATCAGGCGGCACAACTCCCGCGTACACGATCGACGAGAATGAATCGGTGACGGCAACCTGCATATCAGCCTCGGGTGGTTTGTCTTCGAACAGCAGCGTTAAAATGCCGTAGTGGTGGCCGCAGGCGGCATTGGAGAACGCCTTCATCCAGCCCTTCTGAAACGTTTTCGACCCGTGATATGGGCGTTCGATCCGCAGCTGCTGGACGCACTTGATGCAGATGGTGGCACTAAGGGCGGAGCCATAGTCCTGGATTCGCGATTTCCCTTCGTTCGTTTGGTACGCTTTAGTGCGTGCCTCAACAATCAGTTTGACACACTCGGACGAGTTCTTACGCGCCGCATTGACAAGAGCCGTCTCCTTGTGGTGGTTTTTGACAAAGATCGAGGACGGCACCCTTTCCAGCAGCAAGCGCACCGCCTCTCTGTTCGCGCATTTAGCGGCGTGGTGGAGCGAGCAAGAGCCATCCGTATCTTGAGATTTGAGGTTCTCATCGCCGTAGTGGTGTATCGCGGCTTCAATGATCTCAATCGGCGTCGAAAGGCTGTACAATGCCGGTAATACGTTGTGCCAGGAGTGGTAATTCGCGTCGAACCCCAACCCAATCGAGCTGACATACTTGAAAACAGCCATGCTTTTGCTCTCCAGCGTGCTGCGTTCGATGGCGCTACGGTCCACCCAGCCACTAGACGTGATAGCCTTTAGTTTGCGGATGAGGGCGAAGAGGGTCGAAAGCGTCGTCGTCGTCATATTCGAATGCGGTTCGCGCGGTTCGTTGACGTTTGCAGCAACGAGCTTGCCCTCTGAAGCTGCGTCGATCGCTGCAGAGATGGCAGCTCCTCCGTTTGAGCCTTCTACCATCAACGACGCGACGACGTCCTGGGCGGTGCGGAGTGAATGGGGGGAGGGGGGGGGGGAAGGGGCGAAAAAAACCGAAGCGGACGGGTGCTCACCAGGGACAGCGCGGGCTCCTCTCGAGGAGCGGCCGAGGCGTCCGCCAAGGCGTCGCTGTTTTTGGCGCCAGGAGCATCATCATGGTCCGTCATTGCTTCGAAGGAAGGGAGGAGGGGAACGGGGAACACGTCTGCGGTGCGAAACACAAAAAAAAGGGGTTAGTTGGTGTCCCGCCCCGCCCCCCCATTGCCCCGCCCCCACCCCCCCCACACCCCGCCCCCACCCACCCAGCGCATGTGGG
>Ga0163179_10003486_pt1 | contig 10686 bp, 8 predicted proteins | sample AtlANTMetagenome_FD_109643 | JGI IMG/M metagenome (GOLD analysis project Ga0163179, IMG submission 109643) | Marine eukaryotic phytoplankton communities from the Atlantic Ocean - Atlantic ANT 2 Metagenome | ecosystem: Environmental > Aquatic > Marine > Oceanic | place: North Atlantic Ocean... | reverse complement strand
TTCGAAGACGAAGATTCTCTGGAATTTTGGCTCCCTGGGTCGGATGAACCGACCGAAGTAACAGGGGCGATGGATATACAGGAAATAGAGTCAGACTTCAACTTCTCTACCCCGGGATACGGCTTCGCAGTCAATGCCACAAATAGCACCGTCACAACACTCGATTTTACAGGCGCTCCGATTTCCAGCGGCGAAGGAATTTGGGTCCTGTACTACCAGAAACGGGCGGTGGATTCCTCGATGTGGGTCGGAGAAGCGGTCAACGAGAGCGCAGTAGAGTTGAAGGCTGGCGAGTCGAGCATGCTTCCAGCCCCTTCGATGCTGCTTGTTTTCCTTGCCTTCGCTCTAGCGACGATCAATGGGAGAAATGGTAAATCTGAAGATTAGTTTATATCTTGATACTGCTAATTCAGACTTTAAAATGGTAGTTTGCGATAGAATTATTTGTAAACTAGTCACTAATCGGAAAGTTAGGGCTATTTATGGAGATAACCAACAACGAGTTTACCAAATTAGGAAAGCAGCTTATTTTACCCGTCTTTAAGGGTGTGGAAAAGCCGCCAAACAACTCTCTGACAGGACTGTCGAGAGTTCAGAGGGGACTAGTCAGAGACGCATTGGGCTCAGGCGGTTTCGACGGGAAGAAAGGCAAGAGAATGTCATTGTGGACCCCTGAATGTAACATCGTACTTGTCGGGATGGGAGACAAGGACAGTCTGGATCACAGGACCGCTCGCGACACTGGGGCGAAGGTTATCGCTTCCCTGTCGAAGAAGAAAGGGGTCAGTGTGACGGTTAGGTTAACCTCGGGGTGGACGGGCGAGAGAATGTTGGATTTCGCTGAAGGGATGATGCTTCGCGACTATGAGTTCCTCGAGCATCAGGAGCTTCCTGATGGCCATATAGACGAGGAGTGGAGTGTTGACTTCCAAGCTAGCTCCAGGTACCAGGAGTTGCTATCAGAGAGGCTCGAGAGTGTTCACTCAGTCGTAGGGGGGGTGCATCTAGCACGTGACCTAGGGAACGAGCCAGCTAACGTACTCTACCCAATGGAGTATGCCAGAAGAGCTGTGGAATGGGCAGAAGGCAAGGACAACGTCTCGGTCGAGGTTTATGACTGGGATAAGTTGCAGGAACTCGGTATGGGTGGCCTGGTCAATGTAGGGAAGGGCAGTGACAGGAAGCCCTGTATGGTTCTATTTACGCTTAATCCGGATGCCGATGAGGGTGTTCGCAGACCATGCATCGTTGGCAAGGGAATCACATTCGACACCGGTGGGATCTCGATAAAGCCGACTAGCGGGATGTGGGACATGAAGTACGATATGTGCGGGGCGGCCACCGTCTTTGGGTTGATGGAGGCACTGCATTCGACCGGATACTCCAGGAGAGTGAACGGAATCTCGTGCCTTGCAGAGAATATGCCGGGATCCGGGGCTTACAGGCCTGGAGACGTTTTCAAGACTTATTCAGGGAAGACGGTGGAGGTCTTCAGCACAGATGCCGAGGGAAGGAACGTCCTTTCCGACGGCCTATGGAAGGCAGGAGAGTTTGACCCTGAGTACATCGTTGACTTGGCCACCCTGACCGGAGCCGTGGTGGTTGCACTCGGGAATCAGATATCCGGCATGTGGTCAAATGACGAGAGCCTGGCAAAGGGCCTCAAGGGAGCTGCAGAGAGAAGCGGGGAGTCTGTTTGGAGGATGCCGCTCAATGACCAATTCCGCAAGTACATGACGGACTCGGCTTTCGCGGACATAAGAAACGGCTCAATAGGGGGCAGGGCCGGTTCATCGAACGCAGCTGCTGCCTTCCTCGAGTTCTTCGTCCCGAACAGGGGATTCGACAAAGATGGTGAGAAGATCCCGTGGGTTCATCTCGATATCGCTGGTTCTGCTTGGGGACCTGGTTCCAAGGCTCGCTCGGAGGGCGTTAACCCACTTTTCCAGTATGGGGTATCGGGAGTCCATGTGAGGACTCTTCACCGCCTCATTAATGAGGGTTGAATCACTCATTCTCTTCATCTGAGTCGACTACTTCGAAGTCTGCTTCTACTACCTCTTCGTCTGCATCTGAGTCCTGCTCAGACATTTCAGCTGCTGCTGCTTCGTACAACTTACTGGAGACTCCATGTAGCTCCTCCTCGACTTCTGCCATCTTAGCCTGTACTGCTGCCTCGTCCAGATCGTCGATGTCTATTGTCTGATCGTCTTTGGTGATTAGAGAGCGTAGCTCCTCTAGCTTGGTGTCAATTGGGGCTGTGTCTAGGTCGGAGATTTTCTCGCCGGCCTCCTTCAGCATCCTCGTGGCCTGGTAGACCATGCTATCTGCAGAATTGATTAGAGTGACTGCCGCCTTTCTTCGCTTGTCCTCGGATGCGAACTCCTCGGCCTCTGCGATCTTGGAGCTTATCTCGTCCTCGGAAAGGGATGTCTGGCTTTCGATTTTGATGGATTGCTCGGTCCCGGTTCCGAGGTCCTTTGCTGACACGTTAACAATCCCGTTGGCATCGATATCGAACGTGACCTCTACCTGGGGCATTCCCCGAGGTGCAGGTGGGATTCCCATCAAGTGAAACCTACCTAGTGTAACATTATCCTTCGAGAACTCCCTTTCGCCCTGGAGTACATGGACCTCTACAGCTGGTTGATTGTCTGCGGCAGTTGAGAAGGTCTCTGATTTTCTCGAGGGGATTGTCGTATTCCTCTCGATCATCGTAGTCATTATCCCACCAAGAGTCTCAATCCCCAGTGTGAGCGGAGTGACGTCAAGCAGGAGTACATCTGTCACTCCCTCATCTCCAGTGATTATTCCAGCTTGGAGAACGGCACCTACGGCCACTGCCTCATCCGGGTTTATTCCCTTGAATGGAGGCTTTCCTACCTCTTTCTCAATTGCTGCCTGTACTGCGGGGACTCTAGTTGAGCCTCCGACTAGAATGACTTTGTCGACATCCCCCTTCTTCACACCAGCATCCTTCATGGCACTCCTGGTCGGGCCCATTGTCCTCTCAATCAAATCGGAAATTAATTCCTCGAACTTGGCCCTGGATAGTGAAATATCGAGATGCTCGGGTTGTTTATCTTCGTTCATTGTGATGAATGGGAGGTTGACTTGGGTGGTGTTCGTCCCGGAGAGTTCTATCTTTGCCTTCTCTGCACCCTCACGAAGCCTGCTCATCGCCTGTGAGTCCTCTGAGAGGTCTATCCCAGATGACTTCTTGAACTCTGAAACGAGCCAATCGATTACGACCTCATCGAAATCATCCCCCCCTAGCCTGTTGTCTCCACTAGTGGCCTTGACCTCGATCTGGGGCTGCCCGTCGACTTGGTATATCTCGAGAGCAGAGACGTCGAAGGTTCCGCCTCCTAGGTCGTAAACGAGGATTGTCTGATCGTCATCCTTGTCGACTCCATAAGCTAGAGCGGCAGCGGTTGGCTCGTTGATTATCCTAAGGACCTCTAAACCTGCTATTCTGCCAGCATCCTTGGTAGCCTGCCTTTGAGCGTCGGTAAAATATGCCGGGCATGTAATTACAGCCTCCTTCACCTCCACTCCAAGATAGTCCTCTGCGTCAGCCTTGAGCTTCTGGAGAACGAATGCGGAAATCTCCTGCGGGGTGTATTCCTCATCGTCGATCTTCTTCTTCCACTTGGTACCCATCTCCCTCTTAACAGACATTATTGTCCGTTGGGAGTTTGTGACAGCCTGCCTCTTTGCGGTAACTCCAACAAGCCTCTCACCGCTCTTGGTGAAGGCAACCACGCTTGGAGTGGTCCTAGAGCCCTCTGAGTTCGGGATAACTATTGGTTTCCCCCCCTCAAGTGTGGCTACGCAGCTGTTCGTCGTTCCGAGATCAATTCCAATTACTGGTCCACTCATTTTATCACAAATCCTTCTTCAGTTGGCCTCTAAGCCAAATCGAATGTTACGTCTAATATGCCGTTGTTGAGGTTCCACTCTGTGACGGAATTTGCAGGCTTTGGCAAATTCATCCTCTTGAACGGTCTTGGCTGAGTTGTCCGCATTAGTTGAAGGACGGATCCGCCGTCTGTGAGGCTTAGTTCGATCTTTCCCTCTTCTAGGTCAGTGAGACTCGAGACATCCAATGTGACGTACATTGAATCCCCGTCTACATATGTGTCCTCCACCGGGATGTCCAATTCCTCGGCCTCCTCAGTCTCTTCGATCTCCACATTTGCCTCCTCCTGGTCAGAGTTTACTTGGACGTTTATTCCCATATTCCTGAATAGCTCGGCGATTCCCTCGGAACCACTCAGCATTGTCTCCATTTGCTTCCGCAGTACCTCTGGATCTCCTTGGAAATTCATCTTGACGTCACTCCTCACCATTTTCTCAGCGTCAATTCCCATATTCTCGAATTGCTCCCTAATCTTTGACATCATCTGCTCAAGATCAGACTTGTCGATTGGCATGCCCATCTGACTGAACATCTTGGCCATTTCCTCGAGCATCTGATCTTCCCACTCATCACGGTCAATTTCACTCATATTACCACTACTCAACTTGGGGTTGTATAGTGGGAGTAGTGAGTCATATATGAATCTACGCTCGACATAACCGAGTTTAGTGGTTGAAAATGCATGATTATTCCATGGAGCAATTCAAAGCGAAGACTAGGGTCCGAGGCTACGATGGTTCAGCCCGAACACGACATCGCGCTACATGACACCGATCGATTACAGGGTCGGGCGGCATTGGTGAATAATGTCAAGGCCGCCGTTTCCCTAGCAGGTGCAGTCCGTTCCACGCTGGGACCGAGAGGCCTAGACAAGATGCTTGTCGGTCCAGATGGTTCCAGCTTGGTGACAAATGATGGAGTTACCGTACTAGAGGCTGCTCAGATCGAGCATCCTACAGCCCGCCTTCTAATCGCTGCTTCGGCCTCGCAGGACAAGGTGGCCAGGGATGGGACGACGACGACTGTCATACTTACGGCGGAACTCCTCCAGAATGCGCTTGAGATGGTCAGGAGTGGGATCCATCCTTCGATAGTGATTAATGGCTACAGTATTGCTCAGAAAGAGTGTCTCGACGAACTCGAGTCGCTATCCAAAGAGGCCTCTTCCCCTGAAGATGGGAAGTCCGTAGTCTCAACGTCCCTAGCCGGAAAAATCGGGGAGTCTCTCGCCGAACATCTAACTGGCCTAGCAATTGAGGCAGCCGAGGTTCTTTCGGATGAGGCAGGGGGGGATGACTTGGAGAGGCTCAGGGTCAAGAGGCTCCCGGTAAGCGGTGGCTCATCAACGGACAGCGAGTTGGTTAATGGCCTAGTAATGCCCAAAACCAGACTCGATAATGCTACACCGGCTTCATCCGAAGGAGGTAGGGTCGCCGTGATCGATGGAGGCCTTGAGAACCCTAAGCTAGAGATCGATGCCGAAATCGAGGTTAGGTCCTCCGGAGTACTTCAGGGATTCCACAAGAGAACCTTGGAAAACCTACAGAAGCAGGTGGAACACCTGTCATCCATTGGTGTCGACTTACTGATTGTACGAGATGGGATCGCGGATGAGGCAGTGTCGATGCTGAGAGAGGCAGGAATAACGGCATACAGGAGGCTCGATAGGAATGACTTGGAGATGGCCTCTCGAATTACTGGGTCACAGATTGTCAGAGATGTGAAAGGCCTGGAAGAGGGGGATGTTGGTTCTTACACCATGAGATCTGAGATGGTAACTGCAGGGGTTACGCACACCAGGATAGATGGCGACGAGGGTGGTGCCATGACCGTTCTAATTAGAGGTTCTTCACCTCAGATTAGAGAGGAGTGCGAGAGGGCTTTTGACGATGCTTTAGGTGTCGCTTTCAGATTGACCAGAGATTCGAGGATGCTTCCAGGCGGAGGGGGGGCTCAGACTCACCTAGCCAGGCACCTGAGGGTTTTCGCCCCGAAAAACAAGGGCAGGGAGCAGATAGCGATCGAGGGATATGCAGCGGCGCTTGAGGTGGTGCCCAGGACTCTGGCTGAAAACGCCGGGCTAAGTCCAATTGACGTGGTTCTGGAGCTTTCTGCGTCCCAGGCATCTGACTCTAAGAACGGTAGCTGGATTGGACTGAATGCATGGACTGGTGAAAAGACCAGGATGGACAAACTTGGGGTCCTAGACCCACTGTTCGTAGTTTCTAATTCGATATCTGGGTCTACTGAGGCTGCGATAAGCGTCTTGCGAATCAACGACGTCCTATGGGCAAAACAGGACCCGATGACGCCAGACTGGAAGGATGAGGAAGATCAGGAAGATTGAGCTTCCCTCAGCCTATTGATCATCTCATCCACCATTTCTTCCAGACCGAACTTGGGCTTCCACCCCCAGTCCTCCCGAGCTACTGAGTCATCCACATCGTCAGGCCACGAGTCGGCATAGCTCTGACGTATGTCTGGGACGAAATCACACGTGAAGTCAGGAATTCTTCTAGAGATAGCGTCGACTAACTCCCCTGCGGTAAATGACATCCCTCCGATATTGTAGCCTGCCCTCGAAGATCCGAGGTTCTCCGAGGGGGCATCCATCAGTGAAATCGTACCCCTGATAGCATCGTCCATGTACATCATAGGCAGCCTTGTATCCTCACGAACGAAGCATTCGTAGTGACCATGCTCGATAGCTGCTCGGAAAATGTCAACAGCGTAATCCGTTGTCCCCCCTCCTGCGGGGGCCTTCCAAGAAATCAACCCCGGATACCTGATCCCCCTGACGTCTACTCCATACTGCTTCCAGTAATTCATCGCTAGAATCTCTCCCGTAACCTTAGTTTTACCATACATCGTCGTAGGATTCAAGGGGGTTTTCTGGGGCGCTATCTTGGGCGCATCAGGTCCGAAAACCGCTATTGACGAGGGAGCGTAGACTTTGAGTTCGAAGTCCCTAGCTGCCTCTAGGACGCAAACCGTCCCGCCGACGTTGACCCTGTGGCATAGTTCTGGCTTCGCCTCACCAGTAGCAGAAAGAATTGCAGCTAGGTGGTATATCGTACCAATTCCCTCATCATGAATTGTCGACTCCATGGAGTCTCCATCGAGGACGCTAAGTAATGTGAAGGGGCCGTCCGAAATTGGGGACTCATGATCTGGTTCCCTAATATCAGAGGCGACTACATTCTCCCTGCCATGCACCTTGCGTAGCTCACTTACAAGATCGGTCCCAATCTGACCAGAGGCACCCGTTACCAGAATACGCTCGCCGGGAGGGCCGCTCATACCCTAACGAATGACCGGCGATACTTGGTCATTGATACTCGATAAATCCTGGTTTCTTAGCCAATGTTGATATGGGAGGCTCAATGGCTTCAGACCCCGTTGATTAGATGAAGTATGTCGTTGTCACCGGTGGAGTCCTCTCTGGACTAGGGAAGGGAATCACTGCTTCAAGCATCGGCGTTCTGCTAAAATCAGCTGGATTGAGGCTTACTTCAGTCAAGATTGACCCATACTTGAACAGTGATGCCGGTACAATGTCTCCCTTCGAGCACGGAGAGGTTTTCGTCCTAGACGACGGAGGGGAAGTCGATCTCGACCTCGGCAACTACGAGCGGTTCCTCGATGTTTCTCTGACTCGAGATAACAATATTACTACAGGCAAGGTGTATGCCAATGTCATAGAGAAGGAGCGTAGGGGCGATTACCTCGGTAAGACGGTCCAAGTGGTGCCTCACATTACAAACGAGATACAGGACTGGATCGAGCGGGTCGCTCACGTTCCGGCCGATGGTTCTGATGATACGCCAGACGCATGCATCATCGAGTTGGGAGGCACGGTTGGTGACATCGAGAGTGCTCCGTTCATCGAGGCCCTAAGACAGTTCCAGTTCAGAGTGGGTCAGGAAAATGTCTGCTTCGTGCATGTCAGCCTCGTTCCAGTTATGGGTCCAGTAGGGGAGCAAAAGACAAAGCCTACCCAGCACACCGTAAAGGAATTGAGGGGATTGGGCATAATTCCCGACATTCTTGTTTGCCGCTCCGAGAAGCCCCTAGAGGATGAGACTCGAGCGAAGCTGGCTGCATTCTGCCACGTCGGGAGAGATGCGGTCGTTTCGGCACACGACGTTTCTAACCTCTACCAGATTCCCATCTCACTCTATCAGCAATCAGTATTGATGAAAGTCTCGAACCATCTCGGGTTCGAAGTTCCCGACTCCCTACCTCTGCTGGACGATTGGAGGGCAATGGCAGACAAGGTCGACCAGCTTGAGGAGGAGGTGAACATCGCCATGGTAGGGAAGTACACAGGACTTTCCGACTCGTACCTATCGGTCATCAAGGCACTGCAGCACAGTGCCTTCGCGGTGGACCGCAAGCTCGTCATAGACTGGATCGAGTCTACTGACCTTGATCCCAATGACGTCACAGAGAATCACGCTGAGGCATGGGATATCCTTCGCGCCGCTGATGGCATACTGGTCCCCGGTGGTTTCGGCAGTCGTGGGGTCGAGGGCAAGATCGCAGCTGCGAACTACGCCCGGACTAACAATGTGCCATATCTCGGCGTCTGCCTCGGGTTGCAGATCGCGACCATAGAGTTCTGCCGCAATGTGCTAGGCCTAGATGGCGCAAACTCCACCGAGTTCGACGAGGACTCCCCGAACCCAGCTGTGGTTTTCATGCCCGAGATCTCGAAGACCCACATGGGCGGCACCATGCGCCTGGGGACCAAGCCGACCCCCTTCCTAGTGGAGGACTGCAAGATGAGGCGCTTGTATGGGGGTTCCGAGCACGTGGACGAGCGGCACAGGCACCGATATGAGGTGAATCCCGAGCTGATTGAGAAGATAGAGGATGCCGGGCTGAAGTATGTTGGCAAGGACGAGACCGGGCAGCGCTGTGAGATAATGGAGCTCGAGGGGCACCCGTACTTCGTCGGGACGCAGTACCATCCAGAGTTCAAGTCCCGCCCCTACCGCCCCAGTCCCCCATTCCTAGGTCTGCTGATGGCTGCGACCGGGCGAGAAGTATGATATCCCGCGAACCCCGGATAGATTCGTGGATTCGGAAGTATTCCTGCTGCTGATGCTGGTTGGGGTGTTCGCAGGATTTGTCGATAGCGCAGTGGGGGGCGGCGGGCTGCTTCGCCTCCCTGCGATGCTGAGCGCGGGCTTACCTCCGCACGTTGCCTTGGGGACGAACAAATTTGCATCGGCTGCAGCTGCAGCAATTGCGAGTGTGAAATATCTCCAAAGTGGAATTGTTCCTAGAAAGGCGGCCTTTATTGGATGTTCATTGATGGTTCTATTTTCTATAATCGGGGCAAGTGTCGTGCTTTCGATTAGCGCTGACGCAGTTCTTGGAATTGTGGTCATTGTTCTATCGGCGTTGTTCCTCTATGTCTTGTTCAATCCTCAGTTTGGAAAGGAGGAAGAGATTGAGGAAGATAAGATAATTCCAGTTACTGTGGGCATGGGTGCTGGCCTGGGGTTCTATGAGGGATTTCTCGGACCAGGGACTGGTAGCATGCTGATGGCTGGTTACATCAAGGGTGCGGGCTTTGGGATGGATAGGGCGGCTGCCACGGGGAGGGTCCTGAATTTCGGGGGCAACATTGGCTCTTTCGCGGTTTTTGCGATGGCCGCATCTGTCAACTATGAAGTTGCAGTACCATTTGCTTTGGCAAATATGGTTGGGGGTTTCCTAGCTCCCGGGTATGTTCTGAGATATGGATACTCCATGCTTCGACCAATGTTCTTGATAATGGCCGCAATAATGATTTCAGCCCAGGTTGTGAGTTATTTTGGCTAACGCTGTAATTGCAATCGGAAGTACTGTATAATGTCAAATGAAGCGGATTTTATGAGCAGTGAGTACAGGTTCGTTCCGGAGGCTATGACATGGGACGAGCACAACCATCGTGCCATGAAGATGGGGGGTCATCTCGCCTCGATCACCAACGCCGAGGAGAACGAACAGGTCGCTCGAATCGCCGGCGAGAGATCTGTATGGATAGGTGGAATCAGGAAAGGCGAGGGCAATGGGCCTGGTGCTGACCACTGGTATTGGAGTGACGGACGACCTTGGACATACACGAGCTGGGCCGGTGGCGAGCCGAACAACCACGGAGGTAGCGAGAACAGAATGCAACTATACGGCCATCACAGTGGATTGTGGAACGATGTCGGTGAGGGCTGGCGCGGGCCTGCAGTGTACAGGATCACGGCATCCATGCCCCCGAGCGTAACCGTTTCAGGAGCCGGAAGTACAGAAGTGAACGGAACCTACGTGTTCGAGTCAGGCGAACATGAAAACAGGCACTGGGGTACCATCGCTGGCCATTACCAGCACACTCAGAATCCTGAGATATTCATCGCCTTCCAAGACTGCGGAACGGCCCATCAACGCCCGGAGTGGAACAAGTGGATGATCATCTCAAAAGTCGGGGTCCTCTATGCTGCGCATACCGGTGGAAAGATCGGTGTTCCCCCGCGTGAGGGCGTATGGGAAAATGTCGAAGGCTGGGGTAATCCGGGTGCACCCGGCGGTAAGCATCCGGCGCCAACAGTCTATCACCCGCCCGACGCTACGACTCAAACTCAACAGCACCTCAACACCGACCGTTCCTCCACGTTTGCTTCAGATGAATCTATTCAGGTGCTGGAAGCCGTGTCTGGTAAACCCGTCCGCTTCAAACTCAACAACCCCCCAAACCACAATGATGCTTGGGTCGGCATCTATCC
>Ga0163179_10003485_pt1 | contig 10686 bp, 7 predicted proteins | sample AtlANTMetagenome_FD_109643 | JGI IMG/M metagenome (GOLD analysis project Ga0163179, IMG submission 109643) | Marine eukaryotic phytoplankton communities from the Atlantic Ocean - Atlantic ANT 2 Metagenome | ecosystem: Environmental > Aquatic > Marine > Oceanic | place: North Atlantic Ocean... | reverse complement strand
TGTGCTGCGTTCGACGCCGTCGGGCGGAAGGCCCCAGAGGGCGAGTGAGCGTCGTCGTTCGAGTGTCGCCTCATCCGCGCGCCCCACCGCCCTCAACTTCGCGCCGTCGAGCTTTGCTCGCCAGAAGGCGTCGATCTCATTGGTGACGGGTCGCCCATGTTCGACGGAGTAGATCGGCACCTCGGGTCGCTCAAGCGATCGGTAGGCCCACCACTCGCGATCACGCTCCGTGACCACCATGCCCGTCCCACCCTCTTCGGTATCGACGAGCGGTCTGTCATAGGGTGCGCCAAGTCGAATCCATTCCTCGATGGCTTCGATGTCTTCATCGGCGAGCTTCTCAGCCTTCGCCGGCATATGCGGCACCTCTTCGTGTCGCACCAACTTCAAGAGCCAGCTGTTCTCGGGATCACCCGGCGCGACGCGCGGCCCATCGAGCCCTTCTTCCAAGAGCCGCTCCCTGAACGAGAGGTCGAAGTCGCCCTTCACCTTCCCGCCGCCATGACAGTAGAGGCACTCTTCGACAAAGACCGGCCGCACTCTCTCTTTGAAGAGCTGCATGCCTTCTGCCATCTCAGCCGCGTGCCCGTCTCCAATCTCTTGAGCTAAGCCAAGAGGTGCCAGAGCAACGAGCCCACAGAGCCATGAAGGACGGGTCTTCATCGCTTCAGTATGTCATCCAAACCCTCAAACCGCTGTCCCTTGCCGACTATCCGTAAATGTGTGCAGCATGGAGAGACTTGTCGTTTTTTAGAAATTCTCCGTGGGTTGTGTGGGGCTAGTGACAATGGTGTGTGAGATGGATCTAGACGCAGTCATTGAGCAGTTTCGCGGCCCGCTGATCGGGGCGCTCTCCGCATGGGGAGCGGCACCGCGAGACGCTGTAGAGCTGGCTCAGGACGCCTTCGCAGAGGCTTATCTCAACCGCGATCGCTTCAAGGGCGACTGGGGAGACCAAGGCGCCGTCGGCCCTTGGCTCTATGGGATCGCGCGAAACCTCCACAGCGCAGCCCAGCGCAAGGCGACGGGGAGCGGCCGACTGGTCTCCCTTGAGTCTGCCAGTGAAGTCGCTGAAGAAGAGAGGGAAGGAGCTCTCGAGACTGAAGAGCGGCAGGACGCTATGTCTCAGGCTCTGACTCAACTCGAGGAGTCGTGGCGCACGGTCTTGACGATGCGCTACTCCGAGGGCGCATCTCTCGCTGTGATCGGAGCGCTGCTCGATCTCAGCGAGCGCGCCGTCGAAGGACGCCTGCGCCGCGCGAGGGCCGCTCTCAAAGAAGAACTACTGAAGACTGGAACCATGGAGACGCACTCATGAAGAAGCAAATACAGCTCGATGATGCTTTTGATGACGAGAAGGAAGAGCTCACTGATGAGCTCTATGAGGCGCTCGGTGAACTACGCCCTGACGCCGAGGTGTTTCGCCGCGGAGTCCAGGACCGCATCGACGCAGCCAAGTCAGATGACAGCAAGGCCCCTTCGGGAAAGCTCAACTCTCTCGCAGCCGTCTCCCCCTTCGTTCGTCATGCGGCCGCCTTCTTCCCTCCCGTCCTGCTGCCGAAGAGCATGGCGAAGTTAGGTTTCGGCGCGCCAGCCGCAGCCAAGGTGGGCACCAAGTTCATGCCTGGTGCCCTCGTCTTCCCGGCCATCTCGGTCATCATGGTTTTCTTCACCTTGCTGATCGGATTGAGGGCCATCTTCACTCGGCCATCCGACCAGCAACGCCAAGATCAGGAAGAGGCGAGCTCGGACACCATCGCATGGTGGAGACACTATTCGCTGCCTGTCGGACTTGTAACGGCGGTGTCGATCGTGCTGATGTTTAAATTTCCCGGTGACGCCTTCACCTTGCTCATCACCGTCTCCACGGTCAGCTTCCTCGGGGTCTATGCCTCGCTCGTTCGCGCTGGGCTCGCGACGCGCCAGGAGGTCGGCAAGCGCGCTGGCGTAGCGATGATGTGGCTCGCAGCGCTCTCTCTCCAACTGATCACATCATCTAGGACCTTAGACTTAGACGTCTCTCAGGGCTGGCTCGTCCCCTTGCTCCTCATCATCGGTGGCACAACCTGCGCGATCATCGGAAATCCCCAAGAGAACTCTCACCTGAAGGGTTATCGCGCACGCACTCCGACATTGATCTTCTTTGGGGCTCTCGGAGTAGCCTTCATCTTCTGCATCAAGTTCTTGGGTCTCGCAGAGAGAGAGGCCACGACAGCCGATGTTCGAACGTGGATCGCGAGCTATGAAGACGCCGAACGAGTCCAAGACCTAGATCAAACGATCACCAACTTCTACGCCGCGGGCGAAGCCCCCTTTGACCTTGAAGTACTAGGTCTGGCAGCGAGGGAGCGGCTCGATCGCGAGCTCAAGCCTGGTACCTTCAACAGCCTCCACGCACCGCACTTTGCGAGGTTGGGGTTCTTCGAAGACGAACACTATGAACACTACGAGAACGACAGAGAGATCAAAGAGCTGCTCTCTCCGAACAGAAAGATAGTCAACGGTGAACATCGTCTACCTGAGCTCTTAGCACACCTTCGCTTTGACTCCTTCACCCTAGAAGAGCGCTCTCTGATCGCCGACAAGGCCATCGCGGCCCTCGAGCCAAAAGACCAATATGCCAACGCAGAGGACGTCCTCTGGATCATTCATTTCCTTGACGCGCTCGAACTCTCTGAGCGAGTGCATGAGTTGACTCCAGCCACCCATGAGATCCTTGAGTCGACCTGGTGTCGCATCGTCAGCGGAAAAGAGGCCGCCTTCGCCCCGTACAAAGAGAGCATTGAGCGCGACGAAGAGGGAGCGGTCTCTGAGACGCGCCTCAGCTTTGTCTGGCTGGATGACACATCCATCAGCGTGTACTTGATGAAGCGCATGGGAGCCCCTGATTGGTTGAGGCCGAACGACCTCACAGCTCTGGACGCGTACCTCTGGAATGAATCACATCACTATGGAATGGATGACATCAGTGGTCCCTATGCCGCTGCAGCGGTCTCGACCCGCGCGCTCCTCCACACCCTGCCTGCGTGGGAGAGCTCACGAGCAGAGCGTGAGCTGGATGAATACTCGCTCAAGGCCCTCTTCCGTCTGAGAGCCGTCATCGCCGCCGCCCTCCTCGTGGTCTTTGCTCTGCTCTTGACCTTGCGAGCCCCAAAAGAAGCTCGGGCCGTGTGAGACTCGCACGTGGGGAGTACCCGCGTCCCGGAAGAGTCGTAAACTATCTCTCACCGAGGGGCTCAATGCCGAGGCCCTCCCCGAGTGATGACTATGAAACGACTGATCGAATGCGTGCCCAACTTCAGCGAAGGTCGGGATATGAGCGTGATCCAAAAGATCACGGACGCCGCCATGACTGTCGATGGCGTAAAGCTGCTCGACGTTGACCCTGGCGCCGCCACCAACCGAACCGTCGTCACCTTCGCTGGGGAGCCAGAAGCCGTCATCGAAGCCGCCGTCATCGCAGGCCGGATGGCTGCCGAGCTGATTGACATGTCAAAGCACTCGGGTGAGCACCCGCGCTTTGGTTGCATGGACGTCTGTCCCCTCGTGCCCATCTCTGGAGTCACGATGGAAGAGTGCGCGGAGTATGCGCGCGAGCTAGCGAAGCGCCTCGGGGAAGAGGTCGGCCTCACGATCTACTGCTATGAGGCTGCCGCCTTGAGTGAAGAGCGCCGCAACCTCGCCGTCGTGCGCTCTGGTGAATACGAGGGCCTCCAAGAGAAGCTCTCCAAGCCTGAGTGGGCTCCTGATTTTGGACCAGCGACCTTCAACGAGCGCTCCGGCGCGACAGCCGTCAGCGCGCGCGACTTCCTCGTCGCCTACAACGTCAACCTGAACACGACCTCCACGCGCAGAGCAAACGCCATCGCCTTTGATGTACGAGAGAAGGGTCGTAAGAAGCGTGAAGGCTGCCCGCTCACCGGGCCCATCGTCAAAGACGATGCTGGCGATGACGTCTGGATCCCTGGCGCGCTCGAGTGCGTCAAAGGGATCGGCTGGTTCATCGAGGAATATGGGGTCGCGCAGATCTCCATGAACCTCACGAACGTCTCGATCACCTCAACGCACGTCGCCTTCGACACCTGCGTTGAGAAGGCGGCCGGACGCGGTATCCGGGTCACGGGCTCGGAGATCGTCGGTCTCATTCCCTTGCAGGCCATGCTCGACGCTGGGCGTTACTTCTTGCGCAAGCAGAAGCGCTCCACGGGTGTCAGCGACGGCCAACTCATTCACATCGCCGTGAAGTCCATGGGGCTCGACGAGCTCGCGCCCTTCGACCCCGAGAAGAAGATCATCGAGTACGTCCTGCGCGGAGAGCTGGGCGGGAGGCTCGTCGACAACACCCTCGAGGGCTTCACTGAAGAGACGGCCTCTGAGTCTGTCGCTCCCGGCGGCGGCTCTGTCGCCGCCGCAGTCGGCGCCTTTGGCGCGGCGCTCGGGACGATGGTCGCGAACCTCTCTAGTCACAAGCGCGGGTGGGATGATCGCTGGGATGAGTTCAGCGAATGGGCCGAGAAAGGGAAGGCTTGCCACGAGGAGTTGACGCGACTCGTCGACGCTGACACGGACGCCTTCAACGAGATCATGGCTGCCTTCGGCTTGCCGCAATCAAACGAAGAAGAGAAGGCTGCGAGGGCGGCTGCGATCGAGGCCGCGACGGTCAAAGCCATCGAGGTCCCCTACCGAACCATGGAGGTCTCACTGCTCTCCATGGAGGTGATCGTCGCGATGGCTGAGATTGGCCTGCCAGCCTCAGCCTCTGACGCTGGGGTCGCTGCGCTCTGCGCACGCTCCGCTGTGCTAGGTGCATATCTGAACGTTCTCATCAACGCCAAAGAGCTCACGGATGCTGAACGAGCGCGCAGCTTTGTCGAGGGTGGCGCCGCCCTAAGAGACGAAGCTGTCTTGAGAGAGACGAAGATCCTCGAGATCCTAGCTGAGAAGCTCTGAGGAGGGTCTCGAGTGCCGTTTTTGGGGGCGGCCACCCTAGTTCTTGGTGCTCAATGGCGTGATTGCTACTCCTCTAGAAGGGCAGATCCGATAGAGAGATAAGCCAAACGACGCCCACGATGGGCGCACGTCCTCGTAACTGCCCCATGAGCCCCCACAAAGACCAATCGCTGAACCGGCCTGAGCGCCGCATGAGCCTCGCTCAATGCCTCTCCATGATGCTCGCCGGCATCATCAGCCTGGGCCTCACCTCGTCTTGCGGTAGCAATGATGATCCAGAGCTGCCTCCCTCAATAATCCTGGTCTCCCTAGACACGCTGCGCGGTGACCACGTCGGATTCATGGGATATGAGCGAGACACGACGCCCTTCCTAGACGAGGTCGCTGAAGAGTCCATGGTCTTTGAGCGAGCCTATACGACCATGTCTTGGACGCTCATCGCACACATGAGCTTGATGACTGGCTTCTACCCCTCCCAGCACAAGGTCTGGAAAGACGATTCAGTCCTCCCTGAATCTATACCAACGCTCACCCAAAAACTTAAAGAGCGCGGCTACCACACGATGGGCTTCCACTACCCCGGCTGGCTCAACGCGTCTTATGGTTTCGGGAGAGACTTTGATGTCTACAAGAAACACAACAACGTGCAACAAGCTGGCGCACATATGCGCGAGGCGATGGCCAAGAGACCTAAGGACAAGCCCTACTTCTTGTTCATTCACCTCTTTGACATCCACAACGGCTTCTTAGACAAGAAGCCCGCTCGCCTCTATACAGCTCCCCCCCCTTATGACGACATGTTCTACGAAGGTGCGACAGAGGTCTTAGACGGCACTCGCCCCTTTGAGCTGTGGAACATGGCGACTCACAACCTGAGCGCCGACCAACATGATGCTGTCATCGCTCAATATGATGGCGGGATTCGCTATGTCGACGATGAGATGAGGGCTTGGGTAGAAGATTGGCGGGAGAACGGCGCCTATGACGACGCGCTATTTATCGTCACCTCTGACCACGGAGAAGGGCTCGCGCAGCGACGTAAAAAGTATTCAGGCCATGGCGACACCTATGAAGAGGGGCTACATGTGCCGCTCTTGATGCGCTTCCCAGATGGACTCAACGCCAACGTGCGCGTCCCCGACATGGTCAGTCATGTCGACATCGTCCCGACCGTTTTGGACTACCTCAACTACCCCGATGATGAGCGCTATCCTGGCTACTCCTTACTTCGTGGCCGCCCTAAGGACGCACTCCTCGTAGCAGAGAAGTCTACGATCGAGGTCTACTATCAATGGCCATATAAGCTCGTGCGCAAGCGGGACACTGCGGACGCAAACGGGCACATCAGCAACTTGGTCGAGTCTCCCCTAGAAGACGCCCCCATCAATGCGGTCAACAATGGGCAGGACTTCGTTGAAAAGGCGAACGCGCTGCGCGCTTTCGCAGAGTCTGAGATGGACTCTTGGTTTTGGCCTGACGCTGAAGAAGGCGAAGGCTCTGGTCCTCTCTCTGAGGAAGAGCGCAAAGCCCTCGAAGGCTTGGGCTATACCGGCGACGATTGAGGGCTCGCTCCTCTTGAAGCGCTAGAGTGGTGGCATGCCGAATGGCCCGCTGCTACACGAATAACTCACCGCCTTACCCGAGCTGCTCGCGGACTGCGGCCCCTTCCTGTTCGTCCGTGATCCGATCGCCTGGGAGGCTTCAGGAGCCGCAGCGGCGCTAGAAGACTCACTCTCCTCCTCAGGTGGCGTCCCTTTTGAAGAGCAAGGTGACAAACCGCTTCTAGAGGTGATGCAAGCTGCAGCGGCGCTCGCAGAGGCAAGCTCCTGTCGCGCGATCCTCGCCATCGGCGGCGGCACCTCCATCGACACCGCGAAGGGCGCGGCGTGGTGTATGGCTGGCGGCGCGCTAGCAGCTCAACCAGCGCCGGAGATAGAGCTCCTGCCCATCTTCGCCGTGCCTACGACGGCGGGTACCGGCAGCGAGGCGACGCACTTCGCTGTGTGCTGGCACGAGGGCCGCAAGCACTCGCTCGCTGACCCGCGCTTGCTCCCCACTCACGCTATCGTGGACTCCAACCTTCACCAGTCGCTCTCTCCCCGTCTGACAGCGACAGCTGGTTTCGACGCGCTCTGTCAGGCGCTCGAGTCCTTGTGGTCGCTTAATCCGACGAAGGCATCGCGAGAAGACGCAACTCAAGCGGCCCAGCTACTGCTCGGCAGCATAGAGGGCGCCGTCACCCAGCCGACGCCGGAGCTGCGCCGTAAGATGGCACGAGGGGCGCACCTCGCAGGCCGAGCGATCAATGTCACGAAGACGACGACGCCGCACGCGCTCTCTTATGCGCTCACCTTTGAGCACGGGATCCCGCACGGCTATGCAGTCGCCTTGACCTTCGCCCACTGCCTCCGGCTCCGCCATGCCAGAGAGCAGAGCCCGCCAGGCACCGCGCTCGTGAGCGAGCTCTTAGGCAGCACGTCAGAGGCTGCAGTCGCGCGCTTTCAAGAGCTGCAAGAGCGCTGTGGCGCGCCGACGACTCTCTCGGCCGTGGGAGTGAAGGAGTGCGACCTAGAGCTCATCGCCGCCTCGGTAGACCCCAATCGTCTCGCGAACGATCCGCTCGCCCCGACCGCGGAAGAGCTCGTCGAGATCCTGCGAGGAGCCCTCTGAGCGAGAAAGAAGAGCCCCTCATGACAAGAGAGGAGTGCTTCCGAGCGTGATCCGTTAATCTGCGAGCTCTCGTTCCATTCGACTCCGAAAGCCGCACCTCTTTCCCATGAAACACCGCCACCCCCTCTCTCTCCTTTGCCTACTCGTCGCGAGCTGCTGCACTGAGCAGCCCGACTATACAGACCGCGACACAGACGGCCCGCTCGCGGACAACTACGTCTTGGGCGCGACCGGCGGAAAGGTCCCCCAGCCCACGGAGTTCGCGCTCTTCAACGGCAAGGACCTCAGCAACTGGGACTTTGAGCTCTCCGACAAGAACGCCGAGATGAGCGATGTCTGGTCTGTCGAGGACGGGATCATCATCTGCAAGGGCACCCCCGCCGGTTATCTCCGAACCCAGAAGCCCTATGGCGACTATGAGCTGACCGTCGTCTACCGCTGGGCGCCTGGCACGCAGGGCGGCAACAGCGGAGTGCTCCTCCACGCCTCAACTCCCCGCGAGCTCGGCATCTGGCCCAAGTGTCTCGAGTCTCAGCTCGAAGCAGGCAGCGCCGGCGACTTCTGGCAGCTGGGCGAGACGATCGAGGTCGCTGACGCCGACGTCCGACAGAAAGGCCGCCGCATCATGCGCCACACCGACGATGTCGAGAACCCGCTCGGCGAGTGGAACACAATGATCGTCCGCTGCAACGCCGGCGACGTCTCAGTGACTGTCAATGGCACCCCCACCAACTCCGGGACGCACGGCTCCGCAGAATCCGGCGCCATCTGTTTTCAGTCAGAGGGTGCGGAGATTCACTTCAAAGAGATAAGACTGACGCCCATACGTTAGCGCGTTCAGAGCATTCAGTACCTCGGAGACGCGAGCTGCGGGCTTGAACAGAGGTGCCGCTGATCTACCACCGCGAGAGTTAATCGAACGAGTAATAAACACCGACTCGAATAGGAGACGGTCACCTCATGGCAGCTAAACGCCCAAGAGGAAGAACCAGAAATCATGCCGGACCTAGATGCGAATGAACAAGACGCGAAACTGTCTCATTTCATAAGGTTTGGGCTGATCAGGGCTTTTCCGGCCATAGCGGGAATAACGATACTGCCCATCTTATATGGAGTCATGGGTCCAGAGCAGTACGGGACCTACTCCCTCATAAGTGGATATGCCCTGATAATCATTAGCGTAGCGGGCGCGATCGCAAATCAGCCCATATATCGCTTCGCCTCAAACCTCGAGCAAGACAGAAGGCAACACAGCTTCATGTCAAGCGCGGCCGCGATCACAGGTGGAGCTTGCACCTTGGCCGGGACTCTTCTCTACACCGGCGAAGTTTATCCCTCAGCGACACTTACACTTTTTGTGGTGTGTGCAGTTAAGTACAGCACGCTATGCGTCAAAAAGACCGTGACGCGTTCTTTCGTGGCTCTGTTTTGCTTAGAGCTCGCTCGCATCACAGCGCTGGTGATATGCCTCTGGGCTCAAGCCGCGGGGCCTGAAGGGCTCTCAGCAAATGAAGCCTTTGCTGCGTTAGCGCTGTCATACCTGGCCCCATGTCTATTTCAACTAAAGGCTCTGCGATCGAGCAAGCCGACTAAGGAGTGGGCAAAGCAAAAGGCGGCGTTCGGCGCCACAACCGCGGTATGGTTGCTCCTGTCTGGCACCCCTTGGCTGGCAGGCAAGTATGTGATGGAGGTGTATGGCAGCGGTGAAGCGCTCGGAGACTACTCTATAGCCTCTGATGTTTTTTACCGCGTCTTTGGGATCCTTAACGCCGTAATAATCACGACGACATACCCTGTCTTATCTTCAAAGCATGCTGCCGGGAGAACAGACAGCGTCAAAAAGATTTACAGGAAGTCGATCGGGTTATACCTGGCGACCGGAGCCCTTATCTTGATCGTGGCGACGCTACTAGCGAACAAAGCGGCTCTCTTTGGGCACCTATCACGCGAGTCGAGCACGATGACGACGACGGCGTTTTTTGCGATAGGCTTGTCAGCGCTGATCTGGCAACACATGAGCGTCTTCCACAAGCCGTATGAGCTTGCGTTAAACATGAAGAAGCTAGTCTTCATGATGTTTGGATCACTGGTCGTGTTTGCTGGGAGCGTTGCCATAGCTACTGCGACCGAGCAGGAGGGGTTAAACCTGAAGATCGCCCTTGCGCTCGTCTTGACCGGATTAAGCTATCACGCTTTGGTCGCCCGCTTTAAGCCCGCGAGCTCAGGAGCAGAGAGTTGAGATGCTGCACTACTTAGCCTCTTTGGCGCTTCTATTCATAACCTTGGCCGCCTTGCAAAGGAGCAAGCTGGGCCAACTAAGCCCGTTGAAAGTGCTGTGCTGGACTTGGGTGACAGCCCTGTCTGCACACTTGGCCTTGTCTCTGAATGGTGGAGATGGGGTGAGGCCGCTGCGCCCGTACACCGTTTTGATACTGCTCACATCGATCTACTCCTTGATCGCAGGCTACTTAGCGGTACGCGCGCTCTTTAAGAACCGAGTCAAGCTTCCTCCGAGCCGCATCGCACAGGCGAACACAAGGGCCCTCACAACTAAGGTTGTAGCCGTTTGCGCGACGCTTGTTTTTATAAGCGCTCTAAGCGTGGCGAAGAGCATAGGAGAGACCTCGCTCGCGACGCTTGACCTTCGTGAACTCAGAGCGAACCTCAACTACGAAGGGTACACCTGGGGCCTAATCAAGTATCTCTTCATGGGTGTATACGTGTACGGGGTCTACTCAATAATCACACGACGCCATGCCGAGCTGCCTGTTGGCGTTTTGCCAAGATACATCTTTGCTGTAGCTCTTCTTCTGGCTGCGTTAAGCACTCAACGCACATCAGTGTTCATGGTCATCATTGCGAGCTACTTTGGACTAGCCCCCAGAGATCGCGGCCTGAAGGTCACGACAGTTTACGCCGGATTTTTATTAGCCCTCTTTATGGGGATAGGCGTGGCTCTTTCAAAAGGAGGCGACTTAGGACTAAATCTGAGCGAGAACCTCTCTCTAGGCATAACGACTGCGCTCCAATACCTGACCTCTCCCCTAAGCGCGCTAGACACCTTTC
>Ga0163179_10003480_pt1 | contig 10695 bp, 1 predicted proteins | sample AtlANTMetagenome_FD_109643 | JGI IMG/M metagenome (GOLD analysis project Ga0163179, IMG submission 109643) | Marine eukaryotic phytoplankton communities from the Atlantic Ocean - Atlantic ANT 2 Metagenome | ecosystem: Environmental > Aquatic > Marine > Oceanic | place: North Atlantic Ocean... | reverse complement strand
TACCCAGGCATATCGAACTGCTCGACGAGATTCCGCTTACTGCTCAAGGAAAGGTCGATCGCCGCGCGCTTCCAGTTCCGTCAGCCGGTCGTGACCCACATAAGAAATCAGTGCCGCCCCGGAGTGAACTTGAGTTCAAGCTTTTGGCGATCTGGGAAAGCGTGTTGAATCAAGAAGACCTGGGCGTCGAGGATAATTTCTTCGAGCGTGGTGGGGATTCCATTACCGCAATGCAAATTGTGGCCGGTGCACGCCGCGCAGGACTCCGATTTGAACCGCGTCAATTGTTCGAGCACCAGACGATTGCAGCTCAAGCGGTACTGGCAGCCGAATATGGAGGCAGTCAAACGGACGTTGCGCCTCCAAGCTGGCAAGGTGATGTTCCATTAAGTCCGATGCAGCGGGCGTTTTTTGATCTTGATCCCATCGATCCACATCACTTTAACCAAGGCATACTCTTGTCTTGTCTGCATGACGTCGATCAGGCACGATTAAAAGATGCGTTGCAGATCGTACATGATCATCACGGCGCGTTCAGCCTGCGGTTCGAGCGAGATTCTGCGGGCAACTGGCGGCAGTGGTATTCCGAAAACATGCAAGAAGAGGTGTCGTTGGAGACGGTTGATTTAAGGGAGTCAACCGATATTCGTAACGACATGAATGTCGCTCTCTCAGAGCATCAATCAAGATTTGATCTTGGTGAGGGTCCCTTGTTTCGTGCGGTTTTGATTCAGTGCCCAAATAACGACGATCGATTGCTGCTTTTAGCGCATCACTTGATCGTTGACGGACTTTCCTGGGCAGTTGTGCTTGGCGATCTGGATGATGTTTACCAACAGATTGGCGATACTCCCGCCCCGAAATTACCTGTGGAAACCAGTCGCTATGCGGACTGGATTGTTTCGAATTGGGGAACAAGTCAGCCTGCCATGATTGGCAGTCCTGGTCGTGGCAGCAGCGGCACCTGGGGAGATGTTGGTACTTTTGAGATGAAGCTCGCATTGCGAGATCAACAAGAGATTTCTGAAAGCATTCTTGTGACTGCGCTTTCGCAATCTTTCAGTCAAATGACGCAACAGGAATCGATAAATTTAACGGTGGAACGGCATGGGCGCGACAGTGGAGGCGGCCAACTTGATTTATCTCGCACGGTTGGTTGGTTTACCTTGCCGCGAAATCTAGAAATACGTTTGCCGTCGAGCGGTATTCAATCGCAATTTCAATATGTCGAGAGCTGCTTGAAGGATACATCTACCCCAAACGCAACGCACGCGGACTTCGAGCAGCCCTTCGGCGAGATTGGGTTCAATTACCTCGGCTCAATTAGGCTTCCTCCAAATTCAATTGCTTCAGGGCTTGCTCCCGAGCGGATTCCCGATCTCAACAGCCCGCGGAATCCTCGTTGGCACTCGCTTGAACTGATTGCCTGGAGGAGCGGTCATGATCTCCATTTGCTCTGGCGTTTCAGGACCCCACAATATTCGCGGAACACCATTGAACGACTCGCCGATCGTTTTCTTGCGGCAGTTCATTCGTTGAATGCCGTGGGGACGACGGCCTCCATGGCTGAGGGAGCGAAGTCAGGTCAAGGAATCGACAAGCTGATGGCAAAGCTTGATTCGCGGGGGAAATAAAGAAATGCCATCGGTCCAAGATATTTATTCATTGACTCCGCTGCAGCAAGGGATGCTTTTTCATTCGCTTTACTCGCCATCGACTGGGGTGTACGTCGAGCAGCGTTGGTGTGTGATCGAGGGTCAATTAGATGTGGAGGCCTTTCAATCCGCTTGGAACAATGTTGTCAATCGACATTCAATTCTTCGGTCAGAATTCCACTGGGAGGAAACCGAAACACCCGTTCAAGTGGTTTACGATCTCGTTCAGCCTGAATGGCAATTGGATTGCCTTACGGATGCACATCAAGAAGCTGACTTTGAAGCGTTTCTGCAGCGGGATCGCGAGCGTGGATTTCAGTTGGATCGCGGCCCGTTATTGAGATTTTCACTATTTCCGCTCGGGGTAAAACAGCATCGCTTTATCTGGACCTACCACCATCTATTGCTGGATGGATGGAGCAATGGGCTGATGATTCGGGAGGTGCTCGAAGAATACAAAAATCTGAAGGCTTTCGAAGATTCCAAGACTGGTCCGGCATCAAGGGGAGGAGCGACTGCTTCCCGCGCCGCCTTTCGATATCGAGACTTCGTTGAATGGCATGAACGTCGAGATGTGGTTGGGGAAAGGGAGTATTGGCAAAACGTTCTTGCTGGATTTGATGAGCCAACCCATTGGCGTGAAGGGCTTGCGTGTGCTCGTGAGATCGGTGAGTCCCGTTCGGACTCGACGTCCGGGTATGAACAGTATTCCCTGATCATTAATTCGAAGCTGACCGCGCGGATTCAGGCCTTTGCAACTGAATCTCGATTGACACTGAATACCGTTATGCAAGCCGTGTGGGCGATCCTACTGCATCGGTACAGTGGTCATGACGACGTGATGTTTGGAGCGACTCTTTCCGGCAGAAATATTGAATTGGAGGATGTCGAAACGGCGCTTGGTCTCTTTATTAATACCGTTCCGGTGCGTGTTGGGGTCGAGTCAGACCAAACGGCCATTCAGTGGCTGAATCAAATTCAGTCGGACCAAATGGAACGAGAACATTTTGGTGCGGTTGGCCTGCTGGAACTGCACGAGTTCACCGAAGTGCCAAGTGGGGTGCCATTATTTGATAGCCTCTTAATTTTCGAAAACTATCCACTCTCGATTGAAGAAATCCTGGAATCGGACTCGGGGCCATTGCAACTTGTGGATCGCGATGGATATGAACGGACAAGTTATCCCCTGGCGGTCGTGATTGTTCCTGGCGATGAGTTGCGCGTTGAATTTCGGTACGAAAGTGACAAGTTTGCGAACTCAGCAATCCAGCGAATTGCAGCTCAAATCGAAGTTTTGCTTGGTCATCTCGTCGATCATCCACAGGCGCTGGTGCGCGAGCTTGGTGTTTTATCAACCAATGAGATTGAACAACTTCAGGAATGGGGGCTAGGGCCCAGGATCCCAGTCCCGGCGAAGGCCATTCATGAACAATTTCGGCTCCAGGCTGAACAATCGCCAGATGCCATTGCGATTGAGTTTATGGCTTCTGAAGGCGGCGCCGAACAACAGGTGTCGTACGCGCAGCTGAACGATTGGTCGGACGAAATTGCTGGTCAACTCGCGGCAGCGGCTGGGGGAACGGAATGGCGCGTCGGAATATTATGTGATCGTTCGCCATCGCTTGTGGCAGGTTTGCTCGGTACGCTAAAGGCAGGTGGAGCGTATGTTCCGCTGGACAAGGAATTCCCTGCTTCCAGGTTGCAATATTGTGTTGAGGATGCACGTGTTGACGCGATTGTCACTGACTCAGATCCGTCAGAAGTGGAGCGTCTTTTAGGGGAAACTGCTTCCCGACTGCCAACGATTAGATTGGGCAAGGAGCAGCCAGCTGGAGGTCGGGATGATCGAACAGCAACAAGGTCGCTTCGCGTCAGCAAAGATCCGGGACTGGCTTACGTAATTTATACCAGCGGTAGTACCGGGACTCCAAAGGGAGTCACGATTAGTCATCAAAATATGTCTAATTTCTTGTCAGCGATGAAGCGTGAGCCGGGAATTCGCAGTGGTGACAAGCTCCTGGCTGTTACGACGATCTCATTTGACATTGCAGTGCTTGAGATCTTCTTGCCGTTGATCAATGGTGCAACGATCGTTCTTGCGACTGCCGCGGCAGCAAGGGATCGTGATGAGCTTAGGAAATTGATCGACCGTCACTCGGTCACAATCATGCAGGCAACACCAGGGACATGGCGCCTGTTGTTTGAGGAGGATGAAGGTGGAAATCAGATTCGACTGTCGCGAATCCTGTGTGGGGGAGAGGCCCTTGATTCGCGTCTGGCATCACGATTATTGCGGTATTGTGATGAATTGTGGAATCTTTACGGACCTACCGAAACAACCGTTTGGTCTGGTGCACTGAGAGTCACTGAGGAGACGAAGGGGCAGAACTTGGTGCCCCTTGGACCGCCTATTGGAAACACTTCCTTTGAGATCTTAGATCGTCGTGGACGTCGAGTGCCCATTGGGGCAATCGGACAGTTATACATTGGCGGCGATGGGCTGAGTCCAGGATATTGGGGGCAACCAGATCGAACCAAAGAAAGGTTCGTCAACGGGCTTTACGCGACCGGCGACCTGGTTCGTGTTCGCGATGACGGGCTTTTGGACTTCATCGAACGTGATGACAACCAGGTCAAGCTTCGTGGCTATCGGATTGAATTAGGCGAAATCGAATCCGTGATTGAGCTAGACTCAGAGGTCGCGCAATCCGTCGTTTTGATTCGCCCTGGGGGTGATGGTGAGAATCAATTGGTCGCATTCGTGAAACCGGTGCTCGGGTCGGACCGATCGCTGCGTCTGGGGCGAGTCCGCAAGAATCTAAAAGCAAGCCTCCCGAGCTATATGCTTCCAAACCAATTTATCGATGTGGATGAAATTCCTGTCACGCCAAATGGGAAAATTGACCGAAAAGCATTGGCGAAATTCGAGATTGGCCAGCACGACGCAGCGGAGGGAATCGAAAGAAAAGAGGCGTTTCAGTCTACACGCGAAGAACTAGTCGCTGAGATTTGGGCGAATATTCTGGGGCGCAATCGAGTTGATGTGCACGACAGCTTTTTTGAGCTGGGCGGACATTCGCTTGCCGCAACGCGAGTGATTAGTCGCGTGCGGGAATCACTCGATGTCGATGTTGAGTTGCGGACACTCTTTGAGAATCCGACGCTGCGAGACTTCGTTAATGCGATTCCTAGCTCTTCTAAAGGCAAACTGCTGAGCCCAATTCCTCGAGTTCCACGGGCCCGAAATCAGCGATTGCCACTGTCGTCTTCCCAGCGTCGCCAATGGATGATGGCTAGTCTGTTGCCCGCAAACTCATTGTACACGGTGCCGACTGCTATTCGAATTCGTGGCGAATTATCCATAGACCGACTTCATGAAAGTCTTACTGATGTTGTTGCGGCCCACGATGTTTTGCGGATGGAGTTCCACGATGATCTGGGCGAACCGTTTGCAAAAGTAATTGATGAATGCAAGGTCGTTATTGAACTTCAGGATTTGCAGAAGTTCGATCCGGTCAAGCGAGAGGCTGAACTTCAGCGAAGAGTGAACGCCCAGGTTCGGCAGCCGATAAGTTTAAGCGATGCACCTTTGTGGAAGTCGGTGTTGCTTCGCATTGCTCCCGACGACCATGTTTTGGTGATGACTTTTCACCATATTCTTTTGGATGGATGGTCGTTAGGGATTCTTGTTCGCGATTTAACCAACGCCTACCAAGATGTATCTCCGAAACCAGGGAATGCGAGTGGAGATGCCGAAGTTGAGGCATCTGAGTTCGATCCAAATCCTTTGGAAACTCGATACGCCGATTATGTGGCGTGGCAGCAACAGAACGATTTCGCGATCGATCTTGAATATTGGTCGGATCAGCTAAAGGGCATCCCCCCGTTCCTTGAGTTACCCGGCGATAAGTCACGGCCTGCCGAGCAGGATTTCTCCGGAGCGACCATTCATTTTCGGATTACAAAACACGAGCTAGATGGCATTCGACAGTTGGGCGGCGATAAAGGCACTACGCTGTTCATGACTCTATTGGCCGCATTCGTCGTGTTAATCTATCGGTATAGTGGGGCAACTGACTTCGCGGTTGGGACTCCGGTTGCAAATCGGTCGCGCGCTGAATTCGAATCAATTCTTGGTTTGTTCGTGAATACCGTGGTCTTGCGCAATGAATTGGATGGGAACCCATCGTTTGATGAGCTTTTGAATCAGGTGAGAACCACGGTGCTTGAAGCTTTTGAGCATCAAGACATGCCATTTGAGCAGGTTGTGGACGCTGTTGGCGCCGAACGAAGTCGCGCTGCGTCTCCTTTGTTTCAGGTGTTATTTACGCTTCAAAATGCACCGATTGGACGGATCCAAATTCCCGGGTTGGAGTGGACACCCTATCCCGTTGAAGCGGGAACGTCCAAGTTCGATATCAGTCTCGCGCTTAGAGAAGAAGGTGACGAGCTTCACGGCCAACTCGAATATCGGACCGATCTATTTGAGTCCGAATCCATCGAAAAGATGGCTGAACATTACCGGCAACTGTTACGGATTTTACCGAGCCATCTTGAGCAACCAATTTCGTCGGTTTCGTTACTCGAAGACGCCGACCGGCAATTACTTGATGAATGGGCAGTCGGTGCCAACGTCGGTCAATCGTCGGAGGATAAACTTGCAGGAGACAAAGGGCGTCAGGTTGCCACGGATGCGGACACCATCCACGGAATCTTCACTGCACAGGCCGTCCGTACTCCGTCCGCCACTGCACTCGTATCGAAGGGTGAACGGTGGAGTTATCAGTTGTTAGCGGAATATTCGAATCAATTGAGTGCCACGTTGGTTGACCTAGGTGTCGGACTCGAGGCACGTGTTGGGATCATGGCGAGTCGGTCGGCAGCCACTGTCGGGGCGATGCTTGCGGTATTGAAAGCGGGGGCTGCGTACGTCCCTTTAGACGCCAATCTGCCCAAGGCACGCTTTGATTGGATGATTGGCGACGCAGGTTGCGATGTCATTTTGAGCGATACACCGGATGGACTTGCGAGATTAGTTCATGATCGGCCTGTTCAGGAGCTCACAGCTGTTTCTCACTCGGAATCAATTTGGATGGTGAGGGTGAGTGGCCATCGGAAACCTGGGGCGGCTCATGCGATTCCTGCTTCCCGCGACAGCTTGGCCTATGTGATGTACACCTCGGGCTCGACAGGGCGTCCTCGTGGTGTTGGGACTCCCCATCGCGGGGTTACGCGGCTTGTGAGAAATACCACTTACTTGGAGTTTGGATCCGAGCAAGTGTTTTTGCAGGCAGCGCCTCTTGGATTTGATGCGTCGACGTTGGAAATCTGGGGGCCGCTGCTCAATGGAGGGCAGCTGATCCTGCCGAAGTCGGAAGAATTGACGCTTGAAAAAATTGCGGATCTCGTCTCTCAGCATCAGGTCACGACATTGTGGCTCACATCAGGTCTTTTCAATGCGATGGTTGACGAATGTCTCGCAGATCGGCTGGCATCGTTGAAACAGTTATTGGTCGGCGGCGACATCGTCTCACTTCCGCATCTGCGACGTGCCAGTCAGGCGATGCCGGATACCGAATTTATCAATGGGTATGGGCCAACTGAATGTACGACATTTGCCTGTTCCCACACGTTTTCGCGCGATGAGCTAAGCGGGAATTTACAGCTCAGGAGCGCTCCGATCGGGAAGCCTATTTCGAACACAACCGCCTATGTACTCGATCGTGACCTGCAGCGAGTTCCAGGGGGCGTGCCCGGAGAGCTGTTTGTCGGTGGCGCAGGACTGGCGCGTGGATACTTGAACGACGTCGGGCAAACGGCTGAGCGATTTGTGCCCAACCCATTTTTTGATGTTCGGCGTATGCCCGAAACGGATCAAAATACTACTTTGTATCGAACCGGCGATCGCGTGCGATTCCGAAGCGATGGCAGCTTGGAGTTTCTTGGCCGTATTGATCAGCAGGTTAAGGTGAGAGGTTTCCGGATCGAGCCCGCCGAAATCGAACTCCATTTGAAAAGACACCCTGGGGTAAGCGATGCTGTCATCACTGTTTCAGGCGACGATGCTGCAAGTAAACGGCTTGTGGCTCATTTGATTAGGGCAGGGGGGCAAGACGAATCGGCCAGGATCGCCATGCCCAATTCTGAGGCTGAAGAGAATGAATTTGATACTCGGCCACGGGCATGCAGCTCTCTCGAGCGCCAGGGTTTTCGCGAATTCCTAGGCGCTGAGTTGCCAGTCCAGTCGATCCCCACCATCTTTCAATGGCTGGAGGCGTTTCCATTAAGCGCTAATGGGAAGGTTGATCGTCATGCCTTGCCAGGGCCGTGCGATGCTGGTCAATCGGATGACGAACAATACGAACCGAACGAAGTGGAAAAGTTGCTGGTTCAGATATGGTCGTCGTTGCTGACTCCGAAAAAAGTAGGGGTTCACGATAACTTTTTCGAGCTTGGCGGTGACTCGATCATGGCACTACAGATTGTCAGTCGGGCCGCTCGCTTAGGACTTAGTTTGACTCCAGCGCAGCTTTTTCAGTATCAAACCGTTTCAGAGCTCTCGCAGGTGGTGACTCGTCGCAAGGAACATACCGATTCGGAATATGCCGAACCCTCGGGAGCGACATTCGATCCAACCCCAATTCAATCTTGGTTCCTGGAACGGAGGCTCGCCAAACCTCAGCATTTCAATCAGTCTGTTTGTGTGGCCTTGCCTTTCGGCATCGATCGGATCGCGTTGGACGCGGCCTTAGGTGCCGTTTTCTTACAACATGATGCGTTGAGAATGCGACTGGAAGGCGGACGTCTCGACTATCGTGACGAGGATTTACCGGAATGTGATTGGTTCGGAGGCGACGAACTGGCGCGAGTCGCTGTAGAAATGCACGCGAATATCGATCTTCAACACGGACCGCTATTTCGCGTGTGTGGCTTCGAGTCGAATTCAGAAGACCAGCATGCTCGCCTGCTATTTGTCGCCCATCATTTTGTTGTGGATGTAGTTTCATGGAGGATTTTCTTGGAAGATCTCCACGACGCATATAATCAGGCGATCGAGTTGCGGCCAATTTTACTTCCCGCTAAAACGGCCAGCTACGAAACTTGGTCAAACGCGCTTGCTCAGTCAGTCGATAAAGCCATGACGGATTATGATCATTGGCGTGGCGTCGCGCAACAGGCAAATTCGATCGGCGAATCCGGCAAGGTAGAGCGACATAGGGTTTCATTACAAGGTGGTGCTTCGGTCGGCCGTGAGACACGAAAATTGAGACGCGATTTAACGGATCCGTTGTTGCATTCGACGAATTCGAATCCGAGTCATAAGGTCATTCACGATTACCTGCTAACAGCGATGGCAGGCGCGTTAGCAGAATGGCGTGAGAGATCAAGCATTACCATCGATCTGGAACGGCACGGCCGAAACATGGAGGTCAATTTAGGCCTCGATCTAGACGTTTCTCGTACCGTGGGTTGGTTTACCTCGTTGTATCCCGTCAATTTCGATCTGCAACACCAAGGATCCGTTTCTGAGCAATTGACTTGTGTTACGAATCGTTTGGTGGAAGTTCCCAATGATGGCATAACCTACGGCATTTTACGGTATCTCGGGCAGCGCGAGGAATTAGCGGTTCCGTCGATATTCGCATTCAATTATCTAGGGCAGATTGATCAATTGGGTGATGCAGGAGGATTTCATCTGGTTGAGGCCCCCGGACGCAGAATTGCCACCGAAAATTCACCGTCGCATGAAATTCTCGTTAACTGCTGGAGTCTTTCAGGCGAGCTTCATTTCGAATGGATCTACTCTAAAGCCGTCGTAAAACCGGTTGAGGTGAGTCAATTGATTCAGAATATGATAGACCGTCTCACCGCATTATTGTCCGTTGTCAGCCCAGATCATGATGGTAGCGAGCAAGCGTTTGGGTTAGCGAGTCTCAACGATGTTGAATTACGCGACGTTATTGCCCAGGTAAGCTTCAAAGGTACGAAACACGATCATGGTGATTCTAAACAATAGCCACCGTTCAGATATTTCCGGCATGCTCGAATGGATCGAAGACAAGCAGCGAATATCGGCAGTAGCAATGGTTGGCAGATCAGGGGCGTGGCGTGAATGAAAAGTCCTTGTTTCAGCTTAGCTACCCTCTGCTGCTGAATGCACTGATCGGCATGATGGTCGTATTGGTTGACATGGTGATCATCAGCTCGTATTCAGAAGACGCTGCAGCAGCGGTTAGTATCGCAAATCAGATTCTTCTTGTGGTATTTGATCTGTCAGCTCTTTTTGCGACGGGTGCTGTTGTGATCGTTGCTCGTCGCTTAGGTTCCGGTGACAAGGAAGGGGCCAAACAAGCATCGCTCTCAGCCATGACGGCCAATGGCGTTGTAAGTTGCATTCTTGGATTCGTGATTTGGATGACGGCGGGACCGCTCCTTTCAGCAATTAATTGTCCTGCTGAGATTTTCACAAAATCCCTGATCTACCTTCAGGTCGGAGCTTTCACAATTCTGTTTAACGGTGTGATGATGGCGGCGACTGCAACGCTCCGTGGTTACGGCGAGACGCGGCTTATCTTGATGTTGGGGATCCTGGCCTATGCCATTTATTTGGTGAGTGAAATTGTCTTGATTTTTGGATGGGGGATCATTCCAGAGTTGGGGGTGCTCGGGTCCGCGTTGGCGACGCTTCTCGTGCGAGTCACCGCAGTTATCGCACTAGTCTTGGTGTTGGCGAGACGTCTCGGTATCGCGTTCCTGTCACCATTCAATATGAAGAGCAGGTTGCGACGCGCTCGCGAACTATTTGCTTTATCCTGGCCAAGTGCGATCGATAATTTTGCATATGGGTTTTACCAGATGATTTTGGTGAGCTTTATCGCGGTGCAAAGTGTCGAAATGCTGCTTTCTCGAACCTTCACGCTGACCCTGACGGCTGTACTCACCGTCGTCTTAATGGCGATTAGCCAGGCAAATGAGGTTCTCATTGGATTTCGGCACGGAGCCAAACGTGATCAAGATCTTACGGCATCTGTTGTGCAAG
>Ga0163179_10003479_pt1 | contig 10699 bp, 12 predicted proteins | sample AtlANTMetagenome_FD_109643 | JGI IMG/M metagenome (GOLD analysis project Ga0163179, IMG submission 109643) | Marine eukaryotic phytoplankton communities from the Atlantic Ocean - Atlantic ANT 2 Metagenome | ecosystem: Environmental > Aquatic > Marine > Oceanic | place: North Atlantic Ocean... | reverse complement strand
GGTGTTTGGTCGGTACTCAATCCAGCCTTTTGTTTCTCTCTGAGTGTCACGGAATTTTCAAAATAGAATTCTAATACCTCATCGAAAAAATCCTTATGATTCTTATTTACAATTTGAAATCCACCATTAAAATACATACCTCTTTCCACTTGAAAATTATCAAATAAGTCCTTGTAATGTCTGAGACTTCTACCAGTCCATTCCCAACATCCATTGTCTAATACTGCAGAGTATTTATGGTCTGTCATCTCAAAAAAGTTTGGTGTGTTGGGATTTATTACGGTATCACAATCCACCATCAATACTTGGTCGTAATCTATATTATTAGATTCGAGTATCTTGAATAGGTGATATCTTTGCCATGGTATTGTCATCTCGTCCCAACTGTATATTGCCTCATCCCACACTAATACTTGATGATTATGTTTATCCGCCCAATGTCTCCAAGATTTTATAGAATACTCATAGGAATGGTGTCTTCCTCTTCCAGCATCTATGGCTGGTATAAAAATTACATTCTTCATTTTTTCTGATGATTATGAGATAATAACTGAAAATAATTGTTATCTCTAATATCTCCCTCTATATAGTTATACTTCAAACCTGTCTTCCATACGGAATAATCAAAACTCAATTGATCTCTTTTACTTCCATACTTTACTTCTTCCCACCACTTTTCCATCGTTTTAATCACATCTTTTTTATTGTGTCTTCTCAATAATATACCTGATACTATTAAACCATTTCTATGTGGATAACCTTCATTAAAGTAACCATCAATTTGTTTTTTTATCACGGATGGTTCATCTTTGAATTTTTTATTTGGGTCGTTTTCACCTAACCACAAGATGGCCTCCGCTTCTTGATATACACAATCTCGTGGGTCTAATAAACAATTGGCATGGTTATGACATGCAAAGTTTTTGTCCGATAAGTATTTATCCAACATTTCATTTAAATCATTCCGTATTAAAAAATTACCATCCATCCAAATACTGATATCATATTGTGGTAAAAATCTATGAGGTAGTAATTTACACTTTCTCGCATCTCTTGTAGAATCTTGATACAATGGTGAAACCTTTACGACCTTCCAAAAATCAGACTTAATATCTGAATCAGTAAAACAAATAAAGTCAAATCCTTCAGGAATAAACTTAGGTTTTTCTAAATGGTCGTAATCTCCAAATATGGCAGTATAAATGACTTTACTCATCTACGACTGCTCTACCTTTCAATTGTTCCCAATCTTTTTCAGGTCTGACCTTCAAGTTGGTTTCCCAAGCACCCTTGAGTACATTCATGTCCACATCATTACTCTGACCAAAGTTAATTAGTGCCTGTATGTCTTTTGGAAAACAACTACCACCAAATCCATATTTACCATCGTGACCTGGTACATTTAGGTGAGAATGTCCTACCCTTCCATCACGAACAAAACCTTCAACTGCGTCTTCCCAAATCACACCACACTTATCTGCTAATAATTTCATGTCATTTAGGAATGATATTTTAGTGGCAAAGAATGTGTTAGTCATATACTTTATTAGTTCTGCTGTTTCATAGTTAGTTTCTATAATAGAAAGAGAATGTCCAAATCTTTCCCTAAATAATTCACTCACCTCATTCACACCATCGTGCTCATGTCCTTCACCACCTAAGATAAATCTACTCTGATTTATGAAATCAAAATTGGCTGACCTTTCGGTTAGAAATTCAGGATTAAAAACTATTGTCAAATTTGGATACTTTTCTTGTAATTTTCTTGTGGTACCAGGTGTCACGGTTGACCTCAGTAATATTGTACCCACCTCAAATAAGTCCGCATATTTACTAATGTCACCTAAAACACTATCCACTATATCAACATTCATTGACCCATCAGAATTAGATGGTGTTGGTACGGATAAAAATATTATATCACTATCCACTACATCCCTTAGTGAATGTGTAGATTTGTTTGGGTCTTTATCATATACCTTAACTTCGGCGTCAACTCCTACATTTGGAGAGAATCCGTATCTTACGGCACTTCCCACAAATCCGTTTCCTACTATTCCTATTGTTTTACTTATAATCATGCTGTCCCCTTCCAAGTTGCTCCATTTGGAGTGTAATGATGTTTGACTTCTTGTTCGAAATCATAAAATATTTTGAAACCTTTTTCTATTTGGTCATTGGCCCAATACCTATCTTCCTTACCACTTAACCTCTCATCAAATGGAAATTCTCTAAGGTGTTGCCTTTTAAACATTGAAAATGCATTATGGAAAAAGTATCTCTTCTCCGACTCCGAGTAATAATTTACGGATGATTCGTCTTTGAAGTTAGACCACATATATCTTCTTGAAATCTTTTTACCATCCCAAATCGGTATCTGTTTTCCCCATACTGCACCCATATTACTATTCAGTTGAATTTTGACTTTACTCATATCGAACTTTGTGATTTCACAATGTGCTGATAGAATCATCGTGTAATCATTAGATGATTCCTTTACACCAATATTCAATGACCTGCCAGGTGAGTATTCATTCTTGTCGATATTGACTCGTGTGATATCGAGGAAATCAAATGTATTTACTATCCGTAATGAATCATCAGTTGAATCATTATCGACAATTATAATCTCTACATCATTACCACAGAAATCTATAACCGATTGAATGGTATATCCGATATGTCTTTCTTCATTTCTATTTCTAATAATTACTGATAAGTTCACTCATAACCTCTGTTCGATAAATAATCTCATTTAAAGTTTTTAATGATACTGCTTGGTCTGCATCACTAATTGATTTTTTAGGGTTTGGATGTGATTCTATAATCAAACCATCCGCTCCTGCTGCTATTGCTGCTAACGATACCGAAGGAACAAAATTCCTATAACCTGTTGCGTGACTTGGGTCGTAGATAATCGGTATATCACATAACTCTTTGAGTGCTGGTATCATCATTAAATCAGGTGCCCATCGGATAGACGGAAACACATGACGATAGGATGGGGCTCCTACAACTCCCCTCAAACATATAGCAACTTTTTCATTACCTTTGACTAAAATTCTTTCTACTGCTCCAAGTATCTCATCAATCGTTCCCCAAGTACCTCGTTTCAATAAGATTGGAATGTCTAACTCACCTAATGCATCTAATAATGTATAGTTTTGAAAGTTACGAGTTCCAACTTGAACTATGTCTATACAATCCATCGTGGATTCTGTAATCTGATTTGAATCCATAATCTCAGATACGATAGGTAATCCAGTCTCTTCTCGTGCAGTCTTGAGAAACCTTAGACCATCCTCTCTTAGACCTTCCTTCCAACCATTCTCACCTATCTCTTCTCTAATAGGATAGGTACAAGGTTTATATGCACCCCCTCGAAGTGCGTTTACACCTGAATTCTTCATTTGATGTGCCCAATCAACAATCATTTCTTCTGATTCAACCGAACACGGACCTGATATTATGTATGGATTACTATCAAATTTCCACCTATTTGGTTTCAAAGATATGTCTAATTTTTTAGAATCTTTTAGACCTTTTATGTATTCGTTCATTTAACTCTACTCCTTAAGTTCCAAATATTAATTTGGAAACAATCTCTCGTCACTCCATTTGGTAACACTCTTGGTGGTATGGAGTGATATGATTTATTATTTCTCACGAACCCAACCAATCGATTAGGTTTGAAATTTATCGATTTAAATTTTATTATTTTTTCTGCCTCATCTACTGTCAACCTTACATTCGAATGTTTGGAACTAAATCTACCACCACGGTATTTGTAATCAATTGAATTAGGATTTGTATCATAATCTACTTTTTTATTTGTAACTTTCCAAAAATCTGTACCACCAATAGAATTTTCGTTCCAACCTTTATTATCCAAGTATAATAAAAATGAAACAACCTTTTGTGTAGCATCAGGATGAATTATATCACCATAATTATCTAACTGTGAACTCAATTTACAACTTAAACTGCTATCTTTAATATCCATTTCAGTTACATTATCTTTAAAAACCTTTGTATCAGAAAATATATCTAAAAAATAATTATACATTTCCTTTGAATACATTGAATTTATAAACTCTTTCCAAGTAAAACTCAAGCTATTTAATTTGTCAAAATATTTGATTCCACCACCAGCACCTCCGACACATAAATTCATACCAAATGGTTTAGTATCATTCCATATTCTTGGTTTTTCTTCAATAGTATAAATATTTTCTTTTTTTGACTTCTCTAAGTCATCACATAAGTTATCAAATAAAGTTTGTTCTAAATAATCATCGACTATGAAATATGAACCCCATCCTTGTTCCTCTTTTATTTTTTTCTTTATTGAATCAACCGAATAATTGGTCTTGTCACCCACAATCGTTTCTCATAATTATATTTGATTCAGCATTTTCTAGATCTTTTTCACTATGAATGTTAGTACAATTATCCAAGTAACTTCCAACCCTACGACTCATCATTCCACTCTCTACAAATTCTTTTTTTGTAACCCTTACAGCACCATTTCGTGTACCACTTGAATCTACCGTGACTAAGTCATCATACTTATTATCAACTGCATATTTAAGTAATTCGTCCGCGTTTGTCTGTCTATCAGGATGGTCAGGTTGAATACCAACTACATGACTTATTGATTGTGGTATTCTCCATTCACCCGATTTTGTAAAATCAGTCTTGAAGACATTTACATAAACATCCGCGACTTCTCTCTCACCCATATATGCTTCGTCTCTCCAATAAAAAATACAATTATTTTCTTTTGCTATCTTTTCTACCTCTTTACTATTACTCGTGATTACAATCTCTTGTATTAGTTTTGAATCTTTAGCATAATCTATAGCATGTTGGACAAGTGTTTTACCTGCAATCACTCTAAGATTTTTTTTCTTGAGTCTTTTTGAGTCTGTTTTTGCTGGTATTATTGCCAGTCCTCTTATATCATTTTCATACATAATCATGTACCTCTAATTCTTTCATCACATTGTTTTCTTTATAATATTTTTTTAGTTTAACTAAATCATCTATCGTATTAAATTTTTTCCAAGGTTCTTTCCATGGCGTTGGATGTAGCGTTTCAATGGTATCAACCTTATCATTCTCATCAATAAATTTATTATTCAAAAATATGGCGTTATTTGCATATATTCCATTATTTAAATCTACACAATTAGCTACCAATGTATAATTGTGTCTAATTAATAATTTTTGAAATGAACTTATCGATCCTCCGTAAGCTGATGTACCATCTTTTTTGTAGTTCAGATTATGAGTTCTAACATAGTCTTCATCATAACTGAAAATTGGATTGTACTCTAATATTATAACACTTGATTTATAACCACCTTCAAGAAAAGACTTCAAGACATACCAATCCATACTATCAATATCAAGGGATAATAAATCAATTTCATGAGGAGTGTGATTTTCAGATAGTAAACGACATATGTTTTCATGTGATACCTTTACTTGTTTTACTCTTGGATGTATTCTATCCCATCGACCTGCAAAATCAAACTCAGTTGTATTCCAATCATTTTTATCTGCTAAAAATCTCATGTTACTTCCACCATATCCATGAGCAGAACCTATGTCAACACCAAACTTATTGACATCATCTATGTATTCAAATAAATACTCTAATATTCCATCCTCTCCATCATCCGAATAATAATTTCCTTGACATCCATCCCACTCCCAACCTTTTTTCGTAGTAACATTTTTTGGTAGCGGATTAGTTCTATACTGATTTAAATTCAACAACCATGTATTATGAGTATCTTTTTTAAACATTAAATTTCTCCACAGCCCAATGATAAGCCTTTGTTTGTCCTTCTATCGTCATCCCACCAACATGGGGAGTAATTATTATTTTATCCGAAAACCTTGACATCTCTACCAATTTACTTTTTTCGAAATCTCCAAATTCGTCTGTTATCACATCAGTTCCGTACCCCTTGAGATGACCAATACCAATTGATTTTAATATTGCATCCTCATCAACCAATTCACCTCTTGATGTGTTTATCAAATAACTTTCTTTTTTCATCTTGGATAAGAATTCTTCATCCACCATACCACGAGTATCATCTGTGACATGAACATGGAGAAAGACAACATCCGAATTGTTTAACAACTCATCTAAAGGAACACCTCTTGCAGTTGTAATTGTTTCGTATGGGTCGGTTGATAATAACTCAACTCCCCATCCATCAAACAGCCTACACATAATTTTACCAAGTCTACCATAACCAATCACACCAATAGTCTTACCCTTAATTTGATGTCCCACATAAGGTTCGTAGTCCCAACCACCTCTTTTTACATGGTCAAACCCACTCTGTATGTTTCTTAACAATGACATCATCAATCCAAACGCTAATTCAGAGGTTGAAGGTAAGTCATTTATTAATTTGTAATCTTCTTTCAAAGACCAAACCTCGATATTGTTGGAGTTACAATAATCTAAATCGATATGATTCAGACCTGTCGAACAGGTGTTTATAACTTTAACACTTGTGTATTTTAAAACTTCTTCATCCAAAATAAAGTTTTGTTTATTGGGATTCGTAAATAAATAGTGTGAATTTGTTTCAATTAACAGTTTATTTAGCTCAGACTTTATGATATTTGGTTGATAAATTAATTCACCGTAAGATGATAACTTATCATAAACTCCCTTAAGGTGTTTGATTGGTGTTATGCATATAATTTTACTCATTGATATATATTTAGTACCTTCATTAATGATTGTTCAAATGTATTTTTTGGTTTGTAATTTAATACTTCTGTTGATTTTTTAAGGTCAGGTTTTCTTCTACGAATGTCTTTATAATTTCCGTGAGCGTCCTTTTCTGATATAAACTTTATTTCTGAATCAGAACCTATTAATTTTTTTATAATATTTGCGTGTTCTAAGACACTCATTTCTTCACCCGTACCTAAATTGAAAATATCTCCATTACACACATCAAAATTATCCATCATAGATACTAAACCATCTACTATATCCCCAACATATGCCATACTTCTTGTCTGTTTTCCATCTCCGTGAATTATTATATCTTCATTATTTTTTGCTTTATCTATGAATAATGGAATATGTCCACCACTCCATTTTTTATTTGACCTTTCACTAAAACATCCAAATATTCTTGCTACAGAAACATTCAACTCACCTTGATTATAAAGATTTAATAATACCTGCTCCTCAAACAATTTTACAAGTGAATAAGATTGTCTTTCAACATCCGTTTTTGTAATTGAAACGGAATCCTCTTCGTCAAAAGTTTCATGACTGCCATACACATCAGATGTTGAGGTGAATATTAATCTTGTTTTATCCTCTCTACAAAAATCGGATATCCTTTTTATCATCTTGGAGTTATTAATCATCACATCGGATGAAGTTACCTTGTTTTCAAATCCGACCTTTGGATATGTTTTCTTATATGATGCCAGATGAAACACAAAGTGAAACCCACTCAAATTACAATCACAACTGACTTCACACATACAATACTTGGACAATCTCCAAAAATCATCCGTACAATCCTCTTCTACGAAAGTAAAGTTATCGTGATTTGGTAAATTTTTTATATTTCCAAATGAAAGATTATCAACTCCTACTACCTCACATCCAATCTCTAATAACTTATCACAAAGATGACTACCAATTAATCCAGCTGCTCCTGTAACCAATATTTTCATTAATATTCTCCTAAATCAAATGTTTTCAATGGGCCGTTACCTATATCATGATTAATAAATTGTTCTATCAATGTTCCTCTATATCTTTCCTTTACTGATGGAATCGTACTTGGAGTCTCATAATCCCATCCCCATCTTTCTTCCCAAAGTTTGAAATTATTAGGTGCTCCAAAATGATAATCATTTCCTTGTTTTGCTGACCGTGTTGAATTTGATGATATATCATATTTTTCTTTTAACTCTTGACGATTCATCAAATATAATTTTGGTAAAACTACATTATGACAATTATTTGATAAAAATTGCATCAACACATCTGGTGCCCAAAGGTGAAAGTGATAACCATCCGTAGGGATTATATTTTCAATCCACGATTTAACATTTATTCCAAAACCTGTCCAAGCATTTATTTCTACACTAAATGGTTCTTTCCAAATCTTATCCTTATTTAACCAACCATTCGTTGTGGGCTGTAACCAACGACCTACTCTATCTAATATCGACAAATGTGCTAATCCGAGAGCACCTAATGGTCTTTCACCATGTAACCATCTTGAATAAGAATTAGCTGTATGTTTACCCATATCTATTCTATTAAATCCAATTGTACCGAAATCATTCAATTTTTCATCTTGGATTAACTTAGAAATTCTACTGAAAAAGTTTTCTGATATCGGATAACAATCGTGTTGAAAACATATAATCCACTTACACTCTGGCCTTTCCTCATTGATAAAATCAATCAAGGTCTGTGTTGCCATTTGAACACCCCTTGACTTATTTTCAAGGAACACTATATCATTTTCTTGACAAATCTTTCTACCTTTTTTTATCTCTTCAGAAGATGACTTGTCATCCACATTGATAAACTCAAATCCTTCAGTATTGATATTTTTCAATACCTCACCACTTAGCATATCATAGTTGTTTCGTGAAGAAACATAAATAATAATATCACTCATGTTTTATAATTCCTTATCTTGTGAACCAAATCTAATGCTGGTTTTGCATCTTCTAATTTAAATCCATTACCATCCAATATCTCTTGGTAAGTTTTTGTATGTAAATCTGTAAACCCATCGGAAAAATCTACTTCCTCACCATTAACCTTTATGGTACGAAAAGCCTTCCAATCCTTGTGTGGTAAATCTCTTTCATCCACACTCAATGTCCAATCAACATTTGCCCTATCCAATTCCAAGTAACCACCCGTACTATGATTACTATGATGTGAAACATAATTGTTTTTTATATCACCAAAAATCCATAACAGCATATCGAAGAAATGTATTCCTATGTTTGTTGCTATTCCACCTGATTTTACCTCATCACCCTTCCAAGAATAATGATACCATTTACCTCGTGGTGTTACATACTTTAATTCTACTTTATTATTCTTTTTCTTACCGACCTTTTCTTTCAAATCAATAATACTCTGATGTAATCTTAATTGTAGAATTGGGTATATGTTCTTATCTGTTTCGACTTGTAGTTCTTCTAATGAACCAATACTATAAGGATTTAACACCAATGGTTTCTCACATATAGCATGACTTCCATTCTTTAGTGCGAATCTAATGTGAGCATCATGTAAATAATTTGGTGATGCTATCGAAATGTAATCAAGACCTTTTCCCATTCTTTTAAGTCTATCAACTTCTCTATCAAATCTTTCATACTCACTAAAGTATGTAGCCTTTGGATGATATCTATCTATGACTCCTACCGAATCATTCGGGTCAAGAATCGTAACCAACTCACCACCAATATTCTTGATGGCTTCCATATGTCTTGGTGCTATATAACCTGAAGCACCTATCAATCCAAATCTATCCATTTAAAGTCTCCACTATTTTCTTAGAAGTTTTACCATCACCAAATAAATTAAAATTCGTTATCTTGGGTAAACCCTCTAATTTATCAATACTTTCCAATATGTTATTATAGTCTGAACGAACACTGCACCTTTCTTCTTCGAGTATTGGGTAGACGAGTCCTTCCAAAACTACCACACTCTTCTTACCCAACCAGTAAGCTTCTTTTGGCACACCACCACTATCTGAAATTACGAAATCGCAGCCTTTGAGGTAAAATAAAACTTCTCCATAACTTATGGCATCTAAGGTTTTAAACTCTAGCGTTAATCCGTACTTCTCTATACAACTTCGTGTTCGTGGGTGAATTGGAAAAACAATAGCCCTGTAACGACTGAGTTCATTTAATTGTTCTACTATACTTGTTAGCTCTTTTTCTCTTGTATTTTCCTCTCTATGAATTGTAACGAATACATAATCACTTTTGACTGTTTCTTGAATGTTATGCTGTAGGAAATTTTCGTACATCAAATCTCCAACCACATGAACTTCTCCACCAACATGACCTAAATTACCTTTATCCTTTTCCGTCAAACAGTATAAATAATTAGATGCCTCATCAACCAATCGTCTTATTTTTTCCTCTGGCATTTCTAAGTTTTTACAACGGACTCCAGCCTCAATATGATGTAATTTTTTCCCACAAAAAGTCGATGATAGTGCCCCAGCCAAGGTGGTTATGGTATCACCATACACCATTACATCTGTATAATCATTTATAACTGATGATATATCAACAATCATATCGGATATCATCGTAGGATATGGTTTATTATTGTTATTGAATTGGAACTTTGGTGGTTTCATGTTAAGTTCCTTGAAGAAATCAGATGACATTGAATCATCGTAGTGCTGACCCGTATGGAGTACATCAAAATCCAACCCTTGTTTTTCAAACTCCTTTACCAATGGAGAGAGCTTCATATATTGTGGTCTTGCTCCAACGATGTGTAGGTATTTCACTTCAATATCCTTGCTGGGTTTCCAGCTACGGTTACCCCATCGGGTACATCCTTAGTCACCACAGAACCTGCTCCAACCACCGAACCCTTACCTATGGTTAGGTTTGGTAGTATGGTTGAGTTTGCTCCTAT
>Ga0163179_10003477_pt1 | contig 10700 bp, 4 predicted proteins | sample AtlANTMetagenome_FD_109643 | JGI IMG/M metagenome (GOLD analysis project Ga0163179, IMG submission 109643) | Marine eukaryotic phytoplankton communities from the Atlantic Ocean - Atlantic ANT 2 Metagenome | ecosystem: Environmental > Aquatic > Marine > Oceanic | place: North Atlantic Ocean... | reverse complement strand
CTTGGTCCACACCGTCGTACCACGTGTCTTCGGCGTATGGGTAGACCTCGTCAACAGCGGGCTGTATCCACCCCAGTGGGTTGCCTTCAGCGTCAAAGCCTGCCGAAACGGTCATCGCTAAGGGTTGCGTGGTCGGATCGTCCCAGCAGTCGCCTTCGCGCCCTACTGGAATATCTAAAGGCGTCCCGCCGCTGTTTGTGACACGCAGGTAGTAGTCGGCGTCCCAGAACGAGTCGCCGTCTTGGTCGCCGTCGTTTCCATCACAGTTTTCGTCGAGACCGTTGTACCAGACCTCTTCGAGTCCACCGTTAAGGTTCACCCCTGCGTTGGTGTCGTCGCAGTCGGTCCCGCTGCACTCGTCGCTGACATCAGAGGTGACGTCTTCACCATCGCCGTCTTGGTCGCAGTCGTTTCCATCGCAGTCTTGATCGATCCCGTCGTACCAGATCTCTGCCGCGCCGGGATAGGCGCTGGCGTCTGAGTCGCGGCAGTCTTCGTCTTGTGGGTAGCCGTCGCCGTCTGCGTCGTAGTCGTCATCGCCCGCGCAGTCTTGGTCTACGCCGTCGTACCAGACCTCTGTGGCGCCTGGATAGACTTTGGGGTCGTTATCGTCGCAGTCTTCGTCGACTTGCACGCCATCGCCGTCCGCGTCGTAGTCGTCATCGCCTGCACAGTCTTGATCGAGCCCGTCGTACCAGGTCTCTGTGGCCGCTGGGTGGATATCTGCCCCGTCGAAGCCAGTGCCTTCGGGGCCTATCGGGTGATCCCAACAGTCGCCGTGGCTTGGGTCGTAGCCGTCACCGTCCCAGTCTACAGCGACATAGTTCGCGTTGCAGCCAGCGATCAGCAGGCCGATGAGCGGAAGCAGGTGGCGGTGCGTGCGGCTCACTCGAACACTCCAGTAAGCGCGCCTTCCAAGGCGACGGTGACGTAGGTGCGTGCGCCGTCAGAGTATACCGCCAGACTGGGGTTTGGCGCGGCGGGGTAGTCGGTCTCGCTGAGGACTGCGCTAACCGAGGCCCCAAAGGCCCGGTGATTGCCGCGCAGCAGCTGGCTTTCGTCGTCTGATAGCTCTTGCGTGTTCGCTACCCGAAACCTGGGGCCGAAGGCTATCTGGCCAAAATCGAGGGACAGATACACGTCTAGTCCCGTTGCGAGACTGCTCGATCGAAGCCAGGCGGAGGGCCCACGACCGATGGTTGTTTCAAGTTCTGCGGTTGGCGCCAAGTGTGTCGTAGGGGACAGAGGCGCCAAGTAGGCCGCGGAGATGCCGGGGCCGAGCCCGAGCCACGCGCCAGGGGTCGGCGTGGAGGCCGTGTCTCCTGCCGGAGATCGTGAAATGGCTAGCCCTCCCGCAAGGATCCACCTGCGTTCCATCACCGGTTCCGGCGTGGTGATTTGAAGGTCTAGCTGTTTCTGTTCCTTTGGTCCGAAGGCTTCGGGCTGCATGATGACCAGCCCGTTGGGCTCTAAGGTCACCTGTACCGACCACACGCCGGACTCTACTGTCACTGGGCCCGGCGTGAGGATCCAGGGCGGGAAGGGGCCTTGGCCGTAGATCTGCGGCGCTGTGGGGAAGCGAGATGGCGTCGCCATGATGACACCATGTTCGCGCGCTTCCGGGTCAAGCGCGTCGATACGGTCTTTCAGGTCGGAGCCGTATACAGAACTCCAGAGTTCTTCGTCTGTGAGGGCTGCGTAGGCTTGTAGGTATTGGTCGGCGATGTTGTCGGGGTCTACGCGGCTGACAGCCTCCGCCGCGATGAAGAAGAAGGCCTTCGCCGCGGTCGCTGTGGGGACCTCGTCCAGGCAGCCCATCGCGTCGATGAGGCGTGTCGCGACCGCTGGTGCTTCGTCGGTGCCGTCGAGCAGGTTTGTCTTGGTTTCCTCGACCAGTTTGGTGAGATCTTCCAAGGAGGCGATCCCGTCGCACGGCGCGGCCAGGGCAGGGGCACTCATTAGGCTGATGCCCGTGACTAAGCCGAGACCAATGCGCGTGCGTAGGCTCATATCAGTCTCCCGGAGCCGCGCCGGAGAAGAGATAGACCGCGCCAGCGTTCATGCCGTCGCCGTAGGCGTTTGGTGCACCGATAAGCAGGTCGTTGATCCCGTCTCCGTTTTGGTCTCCGGCGTTTAGCAACGAATCTCCGAATTTATCCCCGTTTACTTCACCGATGATCTGTGTGTCTAGGTCACGGGTGTCGTAGGTTCCGTTCGAACTCGAAGCATACAGGACATATACCGAGCCCGATGCATCATTATCGTACAGGTTGGCGCTGAAGGCGACGTCATCGAGGTCGTCTGCGTCGAGATCTGCGAAGGTCATCGCGACGCCCGTGAAGCTCTGGGTGTCGCCTTGGATTTGATACAGTGCGGAGGAGGCGGACACCAAATCTTCTTTGCTGGAGACGAGGTCTGCGTGCACGTAAACGGCGCCTTCGTAGGCGGTTTCGCCATTGGTGTACATCGCGGTGATCCCGATATCTCCGTTTCCGTCTCCGTTGACGTCGCCGTAGGGCGCTAAGGCTTGCGCAAAACCCGAGTTGGCTTGGTTGCCGGTGAAGATCACGTCGGCGTCGCTCCCTCCTACGCTTTCACCGGATTGATGCGGCCCAAAGAATAGGAAGGCGGCGCCACAGCTTCCGCAACCTATGTCGCTCTCCGACGCGCCGATGACCCAGTCTCCGATGCCGTCACCGTTTACGTCGGATACGCCGGATACGCTCTCGCCGAACATGGCGTAGCTATCAGAGACTGTGAAGACGGTCGCCGCATCAGACGGCTGGGCGTTTCCATCTGCTTCGGAGCCCAGGAAGGTGGGCCCGTCGAAGAGGTAGGCTGCGCCAGGCTGCGGGTACCAAATGCTACCTGCCGACGCTTGCTCAGCGCCGATTAACACTTCGCCATATCCATCACCGTCGGTGTCGCCGAGCGATGTCACGGCGCGTCCGAAGTAGGAGCCTTCGTCGTCGCCGATCACGATGTCGCCGTAGCTTGTATATGTATGTGCGGACGTCCCTTCGTCGTAGAGAAAGACGACGCCGGCGCTCCCGCCGTATTCCGGCATGGAGACCAGGAGGTCTAGGCCGCCATTTCCTTGGAAGTTCGCCGCAGAGGAGACCGCGTGGCCCATGGCGCTCTCTTCCACTACGGGTTCCCCGCGCATATACGCGCTATCGATGCTCGAGTGTTCGATGAGGGGGGTGGCGAAGACGTAGGCGGCGCCGTCGCCATTCGTGGTGCCAGGTGCGCCGATCAAGATCTCGCTGGCGCCATCGTTACCCCAATCGCCCAGTGTCGCCATGCTGTAGCCGAATTCGGCCTCTGCCTCTGGGCCGACAATGCGTGTGATCGCTTCCGCGGCGTTCAGTTCTCCCGAAAGTCCCGGGCAGTTTTCGGGCTCACAGTCCTGATCAATGCCGTCTCCGCAGATCTCTTCAGCGCCAGGGTTGATCGTGTCGCGAGTGTCGTTGCAGTCGTCGCCGCCTGTCTCGTCGTACTCGTAGCCGTCGCCGTCAGCGTCGTAGTCATTAGCCCCGTCGCAGTTCTGGTCTACGCCGTCGTACCAGGTGTCTTCCGCACCTGGGTTGATGGTGTCGTCGGTATCATCGCAGTCGTCGCCGCCTGTCTCGTCGTACTCGTAGCCGTCTGTGTCTGCGTCGTAGTCATTGGCCGCGTCGCAGTTCTGATCTACGCCGTCGTACCAGGTGTCTTCAGCGCCAGGGTTTACAGCGGCGTCCGTGTCATCACAGTCTGATCCGCCTGTTTCATTGGCCGCATAACCATCTGCGTCTGCGTCGTTATCGTCTACGCCGTCGCAGTTTTGGTCCACGCCGTCATACCAGGTCTCTGTCGCGCCGGGATAAATGTCTGCTCCGGTCAGCGTGCTCCCGTCGGGAGATTCGGTGGCGTCCCAACAGTCGCCGTCTGCCAGCGTGTATCCGTCTCCGTCCCCATCGAATGCTGTGATGCCTTCACCACAGCCGAGGGCGAAGAGCACGATCGCAATAGGGAGCGGGAGTGGCAGCACGCGGTTTAGCCGCGCCAGATTGGCTCTCCGCCCAAGAAAGTCGATCTGCTTCATCTCAGTCCCCAGGGGTCGCGCCAGCGAAGAGATAAATGGCGCCTTTGGATTCGTTTTCGATAAATGCCGAGCTTGCACCGATCAGGAGATCGGCGACACCGTCGCCGTTTTGATCGCCAGCATTTAGAAGCTCCCTGCCGAACGCGTCGCCGTTATTTTTGCCGGTGATGGTGACATCTGCGTCGCTTGAGAGGAACATGCCGGGGCTATTGGTCGCATACAGTACATAGACCTTGCCTTCGGTGTCGTATGCGGCGCTCGTGATGATGTCGTCTTGGTCGTCGTCATCGAGATCTGCAAAGGTCACGGCACTGCCGAGAGAGTTGCCGCCCTGACCCATGATCACATACGCGGCCGAGTCTTCATCGATGATGGACTCGGCGCCTTCGGTGAGATCCGTGAACACGTAGACCGATCCGTTGCCGTTGTTTTGATAAGGCGAGGCGATTCCGACATCGCCGTTTCCATCGCCGTCGACGTCTCCGTATGGGGCAAGCGCAGACGCAAACCCACCGCTATTTGTCCCGTCGGAGAACACAATATCTGCGCTGCTAACCGAAACGGCCTCTCCCTCGGCATGAGGGCCGAAGAACAGATAAGCGGAACCGCTATATGGACCGGCATCGCTGGCATATGGCGTGCCGATGACCCAGTCGCTCAACCCATCACCGTTTACGTCGGAGACACCGGCCAAACTGCTACCGATGTTCGCGTAGTCTTCCGTTGTATAAAACAGCGTTTCGGCGTCGCTTGCAGTGCCGTAGTAGGCGTACTCTTCGTCGGTGTCGTCGTTGATGAACGGACCTTCGAACAAATAGACTGCACCGCCATTGTTTGTTCCTGCCTCGTCCCCAAATGGCGCAGAGACGAGAAACTCGCCGTAGCCGTCACCATCAGCATCGCCAAGTGATGTCGTGACATAGCCGAAGTAGCCGGACTGCAGTTCTCCCAGGATAGAACCATCGAAATTGTCTTCGACGTCGACGTCGCCCGACCAGCCCTCGTTGTAGAGCAGCACCACGCCGCCTCCACTGTAGAAGCCTGTCAGTGAAACCAGTACCTCAAGGGTGCCTGTGCCGTAAAATCCGGCAGCGGACGATACGTTAAAGCCGATCAATAAGTCTTCGTATAAGCCCGCACCTGCACTGAAAGAGGCGCTGCTTACGTCACTATGCGTGTCTATCGGGCTGTCGAAGACATAGGCCTCGCCGTCGGTTCCAGACACGCCGGGTGACCCGGCGAGGATCTCGCTTACGCCATCGTTATTCCAGTCTCCAATGCTCGCCATACTCAATCCGAACGAGGAACTGGCTTCTGAACCGACGATGCGCACGTCCGCTTCGCTTGCTGTGAGTTCACCGGATAGGCCCGGGCAGTTGTCCGGCTCGCAGTCTTGGTCGATACCGTCGCCGCAGATCTCTTCAGCGCCAGGGTTGATGGTCGCCATGCTGTCGTTGCAGTCATCGCCCCCGGTGGCGTCATAGTCGTAGCCATCACCGTCTGCGTCGTAGTCGTTTTCTTCGCCACAGTCTGAGTCCACGCCGTCGTACCAGGTGTCGTCTGCGCCGGGGTAGATGGTTGCGTCGGTGTCGTCGCAGTCGTCTACGTCGTATTCGTAGCCGTCTCCGTCCGCGTCGTAGTCGTTTTCTTCGTCACAGTCGGAGTCAACGCCGTCATACCAGGTCTCTTCAGCGCCCGGGTTTACGGTGTCGTCTGTATCGTTGCAGTCGCCCCCCCCCGTTTCGGTCGCTGCATAGCCGTCTGCATCAGCGTCGTTATCGTCGACGCCGTCGCAGTTTTGGTCCACGCCGTCGTACCAGGTCTCGCTGGCGCCTGGATAAATATCTGCTCCGGTAAGCGTACTATTAGGTGGGCTCCCGGGCGCGTCCCAACAGTCTCCATCCGCGAGTGTATAGCCGTCGCCGTCGCCATCTGTTGGCGTGATCCCTTCACCACAACCGAAAGCCAGAAGGCTTAACAGTAGTGTGTAAGGGGGAGGGAAGGGCGCAGTACGGGTCATGGCATGCCGAGTGTGTAGGTGACCGTGAGGTTAGGGCTGAAATAGTTGCGAGTGCCGTCTGTCATCGCGCCGCTTCCAGCGGAAATAAGGATCGGCGTATCAGTAATGGCATAGTGGGCAAACAGGCCCCATCCGCCGACGGTCGTGACGCCGGCAAATTCTTGCCAGGCGCTGCGTTCACAGGCGTCTGTGTCGTCTGTACATGTGCCATGGGCTCCCACCAACTCGGCGTTTACCGTGCGGAGCATCGGTCCTGTAGACACTGTGACCGGTCCCAGACTGAACGCGGCGTCGGCGTGTACCGTCAGGAATTTCAGCGTCTCTTTTTCGAGGGGGGGGATGCCGTAGTCTTCTGACGGTGTGCCGTCTACGGCGGAGCTGGCGCTTCCGACCTCGACGCGCGGGTACAGAAGTAAGGCCCCAACACGGAACAACGCACCGACTCGAAGGCTCGCGCCCGTGCCGCCGTAGCTCGCCGGGACAATCGCGCCGTCTTCCGGGAGGAAATCGTCGCTAAGGGGGGCGAGGTGACTGGAGACACCTAGGCCGAGAACGAGCCCGGTTTGTGGTCCGTCAAAAGAGCGTTCGACCTGCACGAAATCGTCTTCTGTTGTGGACTTGTTCAGGTCGGCAATTGCGAGTGTGGCGGTGGACAGGTCTTTGGGCGTGAGCAGGGTGACCTTGTTCACTTTGACGGTCGCCTGCATCGACTCGACGCCAGAGTCGAGCGTGATCGGGCCCGGTGTCAGAACCCACGGTGGGTTCGGGGGAAGCCCGTGTAAAGATAGCCCCGCGGCAAACGCGCTTCTATCCGCGTAAATCGCGCCCTTGCCACGGCTGTCGTCTTGCGCTTTGGTGATCAGCGGTTTCAGGTCCGCGCCGAGCTGTGTTGTCCACGCGTCGATGGTGGACTGGACGCCTATTTCCTCGCCGAGAAGCAGCAGCGCGACCTGAAGGAAGCGTTCGCTCTCGGGTTCTGGCGGCATACGCCGTTGTCCCTCAATGCCCAGAAGGAAGAACACACGCGCGAGTTTGATTTCTGACGCTTCCGTCGCACATGGCAGCTGCTGCCTTAGGGTTTTGGCACGGTTCGATGCCGCCGTCTTGTCGAGCGCCTTACGTGCATCGAAAGCGTCCTGTGCACCAGCCTTGACCCGAGCCGATTCCACGGCGGCCAACTCTGCGCCGAGATTGGCGGCTTCGGCGGTGAAGGTGTCTTGTGCGTATTCGGCGCAGTCGAACGCGAACGCTGGACCCGACACAAAAAGCGCCAGAAGCGGGAGGACGGCTCGTAACATCAGTTTTCTCTCAGTGGCGTGGGGCCGAGCCTTCTACTCCTGTCTGCGATCCAGATCCAGGGGCAGATTGGGCCGAAGCGAATCATGCGTATGCTATTCGACAGTGACGGTGACAAAGTCTTTATCCGTAGCTGCGCCGTCACTCACTTTTAGGCGCCAGATATAGTCCCCGACCACGTCTGGTACATAGGTGGGGGAAGCAGTGGTGTCGTCAGAAAGGTCCGCTTCCGTGATGGATGAGGCGGATGGAGCTGTGGAGATAGACCATTCGTAGGTGAGCGCGTCACCATCTGCGTCAGTGCTCCCTGAACCATCGAGTGTAATGGTGTCACCAAACGCAACGGTTTGGTCTGCTCCCGCCGAAGCTTCCGGAGTGCTGTTGTCGCAGTCGTCGTTGGCCTCACCTGGCGTGCCGTAGTCTCCAGCCCCGTAAGTTGAAAGCGCCTCACACCAGTAGCTGCTGTCTGCGTTGTCATCGGCGTAGTTATCGATATCGAGCGTCATCGAAGCGCCAGCAGGGTCTGGGAAGGTCGTACCATCGTCCCATTCCACACGATCGATCTCGTCGAGAGTGCAGGCGCTTGTGTCGTCGCAACAGGCCACCGTCGAAGTGTCGTAGCCGATGATCAGCTCGTCATCAGCGTTTCCGAGAGACATCTCGGATCCGCTGATTTCTCGGTCTTCGTCGATTCCCCCGTTCTTGGAGTAGATGTCGTCGTGCGCGAACACGAGGTATTCGCCTGGCTCGACCTCAAGCGAGTCTTCGACAACCAAACAATCGGTTCCGTCGTCTTTCGCGACCAGCCCTTGGGTTTCGATGGTGTAGCCGGAGGCGTTGTAGAGCTCGAAGAACTCTCCGCGGTTGTCTGCCACCGCAGACGGGTTTTGCATGATCTCGGTGATGACCAGGTCGCCTTCAATCAGGTCGGCCACGGTCAGTACGTCTACCGCGTCGCTACCGTCGCAGTCTTGGTCGATACCGTCACCCGCGATGTCTTCGGCGCCGGGGTTGATCTCGTCGTCTCCGTCGTCGCAGTCGTCGTCGCAGGTAGAGTAGCCATCACCGTCGACATCATCACCGTTCAGCGAGTCGTCGCTATCGTCGCAGTCGTCGTCGCAGGTAGAGTAGCCATCGCCGTCGACATCATCACCGTTTAGTGCGTCGTCGCTATCGTCACAGTCTTCGTCGTTCGTGACGGTGTCAGTAGGTTGCTCGCACGCGTTTTCGCTGATGTTGGGATCACCGTATCCGTCGGAGTCGGCGTCCGAGTACCACGTCGTCGCGTCTGCGGCGTCAGCTTCGTCGATGCTGGAGTCACAGTCGTTATCGGCGCCGTCACAGATCTCGTCTGCGCCCAGGTAGATGCTGTCATCGCCGTCGTTGCAGTCGTTATCGTCGCTCACGTAGCCGGTCGGTTGGTCACAGGCGTCTTGGCTGTCTGTAGCGTCTCCGTAGCCATCATCGTCTGCGTCGGCGTACCAGGTGGTCTGGTCAATCGCGTCTGATTCGTCGATGTCTCCGTCGCAGTCATCATCATCCCCATCGCAGATTTCGTCCGCGCCAGGGAACTCTTCGTCGTTGGCGTCGTCACAGTCGGTGTCGTCGGCGACGTAGCCCAGTGGCTGGTCGCAGGCGTCTTGGCTGTCTCCGCTGTCGCCGTATCCATCTTCGTCAGAATCCGCGTACCAGGTGGTCTGGTCAATCGCGTCTGACTCGTCGATGTCTCCGTCGCAGTCGTTGTCATCGCCGTCACAGAGTTCATCCGCGCCGGGGTAGGCGTCATCGTCACTGTCGTTACAGTCGGTGTCGTCGCTCACATAGCCAAGCGGCTGATCGCAAGCTTCAGTCGTGTCGGTTTCATCGCCGTATCCGTCGTCGTCGCTATCTGCGTACCAGGTGGTCTGGTCGATGGCGTCGGATTCATCGATGTCGCCGTCACAGTCGTCATCGTCTCCGTCGCAGACCTCGTCAGCTCCGGGGTATTCGGTGTCGTCGGTGTCGTCACAATCAGTGTCGTCAGACACGTAGTCTGAGGGCTGTTCACAGGCCTCGGTGGTCGACCTCTCGTCGCCGTAGCCGTCGCCATCGTCGTCGAGGTGCCAAGTCAGCGCGTCTTCAGCGTCATCTTCGTCGATGTCACCGTCGCAGTCGTTGTCTATTTCATCGCAGTATTCGGTCTCTGCAGGGGAGACGTCTGACGTATCGTCGTCGCAGTCGCCTTCTTCAAAGCCGATAGGCACCGTGTAGGCGTAAGAGCTGATGTAGTATCCATCGCCGTCGGCGTCGCCGTCGTTCCCATCACAGTCATCGTCTGTGCCGTCGTACCACGACTCCGTCGCGCCTGGGTTCACGCCATTTGCGCTGTCATCGCAGTCGCCTTCTTCGAAGTCGGAAGGCACGTTGAACGCGTAGTCGTCGGCGTAGTATCCATCGCCATCGGCGTCGCCGTCGTTCCCATCACAGTCGTCGTCTATACCGTCGTACCAGGACTCTGTGGCCCCTGGGTTGATACTGTTTGTATCGTCGTTGCAGTCGCCGGTTTGGTAGTCGGAAGGCACGGAGAAGGCGTAGTCGTCGGTGTAGTACCCGTCGCCGTCTTGGTCGCCGTCGTTTCCGTCGCAGTTATCGTCTACACCGTCATACCAGGTCTCTGTCTGATCCGGTCGAATATCATCGTCGCTGTCGTCGCAGTCTCCGGCTTCGTAGCCGTCGGGGATAGTGTGCTTGTAGGAGTCGGTGTAGTATCCGTCGCCGTCGACGTCGCCGTCGTTCCCGTCACAGTCATCGTCTACGCCGTCGTACCAGTTTTCGATGATCGAGGGGTTGATTGAGGACTCGGTGTCGTTGCAGTCTTCACCGAATGTGCCGGCCGCGTTGGGATAGAAGTCCGTGTCATAGCTGTCTGCGTCTGCGTCGAAATCACTGTCTCCAGCGCAGTCCGCGTCGACCCCGTCGTACCAGGTGTCTTCAGATCCGGGCGATACGTCTGTAGCGGTCAGCGGTTCCCAAGCGAGCGCGTTGCCGTCTGCGTCGGTCCCTGTGACGACCGTGTAGTCTTCGGGCGTGAGCGCGAGGTCGTCCCAGCAGTCTCCCTCGAAACCGGCGGGGATCTCTATTGGCGTGCCGCCGTTTTCGGTGACGAGGATGTCGTAATCGATGTCCCAATAGCCGTCGCCGTCTTGGTCACCGTCGTTTCCGTCACAGTTTTCGTCGACCCCGTTGTACCAGGTCTCTGGAATCGAGTCGTCGGGGTAGATCTGATCGTTCGTGTCGTCGCATTCCTCGGTCTCACAAACT
>Ga0163179_10003476_pt1 | contig 10701 bp, 12 predicted proteins | sample AtlANTMetagenome_FD_109643 | JGI IMG/M metagenome (GOLD analysis project Ga0163179, IMG submission 109643) | Marine eukaryotic phytoplankton communities from the Atlantic Ocean - Atlantic ANT 2 Metagenome | ecosystem: Environmental > Aquatic > Marine > Oceanic | place: North Atlantic Ocean... | reverse complement strand
TAGTATGGAACAAAGGTAATGTCGAACTCGAAAATGGATCAAAGATTCTGGCTGCTTCTACGTCTGCAAGTGCTGTCCGAGGCATGTCATTCAATATCTTATTCCTCGACGAATTCGCTTTCGTTCCGAACCATGTTGCAGAACAATTCTTTGCATCGGTTTATCCTACTATTACTTCTGGTAAGTCAACGAAAGTAATAATCATATCTACTCCTAATGGTATGAACCACTTCTATAAGATGTGGGAAGATGCCAGAAACGGAAAGAATGGATATGTTACTAATGAAGTACATTGGTCTCAAGTACCAGGCAGAGATGCCAAGTGGAAAGAAGAGACATTAAAGAACACATCTAAGAGACAGTTCGCACAGGAGTTTGAGTGCGACTTCCTTGGATCTGCTGATACTTTAATTGCTCCATCTAAATTACAAACTATACCATTCACTGATCCCATATTAAGCAATGCAGGACTTGACGTACACAAGAGAGCAGAAAAAGATCACGAATATATTATTACTGTCGATGTTGCCAGAGGAATTGGTGGCGACTATTCTGCTTTCGTCGTGTTTGATATCACCAGTCTCCCGTATCAAATCGTTGCCAAGTACCGTAATAATGAGATTAAGCCTGTACTGTTTCCCTCGGTAATATTGCAGGTATGTAAAGAATATAATAATCCATACATCCTAGTAGAAGTAAATGATATAGGAGATAGCATAGCAGCAACACTAAACTATGACCTTGAGTATCCTAACGTACTCATGTGTGCTATGAGAGGTAGAGCAGGTCAAGTAGTAGGTCAGGGATTCTCTGGTACTAAGACTCAGTTAGGAGTTAAGATGAGTATCACTGTTAAGAAACAGGGGTGTGCAAATCTTAAGGCCGTTATAGAAGATGATAAATTAACCTTCTGTGATTTTGATATATTAAGAGAACTTACAACATTCATTCAGAGAAAACAATGTTGGGAAGCAGATGATGGATACCATGATGACTTGGTAATGTGTTTAGTATTATTCTCTTGGTTGGTAATGCAAGAGTACTTTAAAGAGATGACTGACATGGATGTCAGAAGGAGAATTTATGAGGAGCAAAGAAATCAAATAGAGCAGGACATGGCTCCGTTTGGATTTATTGATGATGGACAAGGAGAAGATACTTATCTAGATGCAGAGGGGGATCTCTGGGCATATGGTGATAAGCAAGAGGAAGTATCCTATATGTGGAATTATTGAATGAACTTTCTAAAATTCTAAATACTTACAGGTAAATTTGGAATTTATAGAGGGAATAAACATGGCAAGTCAAGTCTCGCCTGGAATTGTTATTAAAGAACGTGATCTATCCAATGCTGTTGTTACAGGTGCTTCAGCCATTCGTGCTGCAATTGCATCTACATTCCGCAAAGGACCAGTAGGCAAAATAGTAAACATTGGTTCTGAAAGGGAATTAATCGATACATTCGGAACACCAGCTGAGGCTAATGCTGCTGACTGGTTAGTCGCATCAGAATTTTTACGTTACGGTGGACAACTAGGTGTTGTTCGTGCTGCAACTGGAGTTCTCAATGCAACGCTGGATGGAACCGCAGTTCTCATAGGAGACAAGGATGCATTCGATGCAGGAGTTGGTGCTTCTGAACAGTTCGCTGCAAGAGATGCAGGTACTGAAGGAAACAACTTACGTGTTGTTGTAGTTGATCATGGCCCTACTAAAAAGGCTGCTAAGAACGGTCACGGACTATCAGTTGGTGATGCATTAAGTGATGGTGTTACAAACCATGAAGTATATTCAGTGATTGATGCTAATAACGTCACTATCATTGAGGGTGCTAACGCTGCTGCTGATGGTAACTCATTTGTTTTCTCTGACTTCACTGCTTCTGATTGGAACGCACAAGCAATCGGATCAACAGGTTTAACATATAAAGCAATTGCTCCTCGTCCAGGAACATCTGCATTTGCTTCTGAGCGTTATCTTTCTAACGACGAAGTTCATGTTGCAGTTGTTGATGAGAGCACAAATACAATCGTTGAGCGTATAACATACGTTTCTAAGATCTCTGATGGCAAGACACCTGAAGGTGCTTCCTCATATTGGTTGGATGCTGTTAACGAGACATCTTCTTACATTTACGGTGCTGCACTTGCTGCTAACCAGTCAACAGTCGAAGGTGAGAACTCTGGTTCTGCTGCTGCATCTTATGGAGCAACATCTGGATCACCTAAGAAATTTGCTGCTGTACTTCTTACTGCTGGTGGATCACTATCTGGTGGTACTGATGACTATGCATATACTTCTGGTGAAATTCAGAGTGCCTATGATGAGTTCCTTGATACAGAGCAAACAACAGTTGACTTTGTATTGATGGGTGGATCAATGGGTAATGAAACTGATACTAAGTCAAAGGCTGGAGCAGTTGCTGCTGTTGCTAATAGTAGAAAAGATTGCGTAGCATTTATTTCACCTTTCAATGGTAACCAAGTTGCTACATCTGGTGGTGCTGCTCTATCTGCTACCGATCAGTTAAATAACACAGTTAACTACTTCAACAGCATTGGATCTAGTTCATACGTTGTACTCGATAGTGGTATTAAGTACACATATGATCGCTTTAACGATAAGTATCGTTACATTGGTTGCAATGGAGACGTTGCAGGTCTATGTGTTTCTACTTCTGCTGTTCTTGATGATTGGTTCTCTCCTGCTGGATTGAATCGTGGAGGAGTTCAGAACGTTGTTAAACTTGCTTTCAATCCTAATAAAGCACAGCGTGACGAACTTTATACAAATAGAATCAACCCAATAGTATCACTTCCTGGTACTGGCCCAGTTCTCTTTGGAGATAAGACTGGTCTTGCTTCACCTTCCGCGTTTGATAGAATTAACGTTCGTCGTTTATTCCTCAATATCGAGAAGAGAGCAAGAGGACTTGCTGAGGGTGTATTATTTGAACAGAATGATACTACAACACGTAGTAACTTCAATGCTTCTATATCATCTTATCTTGGTGAGGTTCAAGCACGTAGAGGTCTAACTGACTTCTTAGTTGTTTGTGATGAAACAAATAACACTCCAGAAGTAATTGACAGAAATGAGTTTGTTGCGGAATTATTCCTTAAGCCAACTCGTTCTATCAACTTTGTTACTGTTACTGTCACCGCAACAAGAACTGGAGTTTCCTTCAGTGAAGTTGTAGGTAGATAATTATCCATAGAGCACAATCATTAAAGAGGTAAATTAAATGGCAAGGTCAAACGTATCAGAGTTCCTACAGACTATAGGGCAGGGCGTAAAGCCCAATATGTATCTGATCGACATGCAATTCCCAGCTGCTCTAGCAAAGGAAGGTGAGGATCAACAACTCACCAACCTGCTTTGCAAATCGGCAGCTCTCCCTGGTTCAAACTTGGGTGTAATCGAAGTTCCTTTCAGAGGAAGGACGGTTAAAATTGCTGGAGACAGAACATTCGACACATGGAGTGCAACATTCTTCAACGATAAGGACTTTAAACTTCGTACATTCTTCGAGCAGTGGGCTAATAGCATAAACACTCACGAAGGAAATACTTCTCCACTCTTTACTCCTAATGCTTCATCAGGTTATACTGCTGATCTTGGAGTTAAGCAATTAGAGAAAGATGCAACAGATGAAGGTTCAGTTCTAAGAACATATAACTTGAAGTATTCATTCCCAACTAACGTCTCTCAAATTGACGTTGCTTATGACAGCAATGATCAGATTGAAGAGTTCACAGTTGAATTCCAATATTCATACTTCACAGCTGAAGCTGGTAGTAATGCACGAGCTGGCGTTTCTGCTCTTCCTGTAGTATAATAAATACTATTGGATTGAATATAGGAACTAGTTATGAGTCAACTTTTTGGCTTTCAGATTAATAAGAAGGAGGGAAAGCGAGGTCAATCTCCAGTCCCTCCTGCTGCTGATGAGCCTATTGCAGTTGCAGCAGGTGGTTATTATGGCACGTATGTAGATACCGACAACTCGGCTCGTAATGAGTTCGAGTTGATTCGTCGTTATCGGGATATGTCATTACACCCAGAAGTTGATAGTGCAGTAGACGAAGTAGTAAATGAATTTATTGTTAGTGATAACAATGATAGTTGTGTTGATGTCAACTTAGACAATCTGAAAGTAGGTGCAGGTGTAAAGAATAAAATCAATCAAGAGTTTAATCATCTTAAGCGAATGCTTAATTTTGATAATCGTGCTCATGAGATTGTTCGTTCATGGTATATTGATGGAAGATTATATTACCACAAGGTAATAGATTTAGATAATCCAAAGAAAGGTATTACTGAACTTCGTTACATTGATCCTATGAAGATCAAGAAGGTCAGACAAAAAATTGATAATGCTCCAAAAGATGCTCTAGCTCGTCAAGCAATTAAAGGGACAGCACTTGAGTATGAATACGGAACATTTGTAGATTACTATCTTTATAATCCAAAGGGATTTTATAAAGGTGGTGTTTTAGGTCCAGTGGGAGACATGTCATTGTCTCAAGGTGTTAAGATTGCTGTTGATGCAATTAGTTTCACACCATCTGGTTTACAAGATTTAAACAAGAGAATGACTCTTGGTTTTTTACATAAGGCCATTAAGTCACTCAATCAACTTAGAATGATTGAAGACTCTCTTGTTATATACAGATTGTCTCGCGCTCCAGAGCGTAGAATATTCTACATTGATGTAGGTAACTTACCTAAGATCAAAGCAGAACAATATCTACGTGATGTCATGGCACGTTATCGTAACAAGTTAGTTTACGATTCTGCTACTGGTGAGATGCGTGATGATAAGAAGCACATGAGTATGCTTGAGGATTTCTGGTTACCTCGTAGAGAGGGTGGTCGTGGAACTGAGATCACCACCTTGCCTGGTGGACAGAATCTAGGGGAACTCAAGGATGTTGAGTATTTTAAGAAGAAGCTTTATAACAGTCTCAATCTTCCTCCTTCCCGTCTCACCGACGATAATAAAGGATTCAACCTCGGTAAAACCACTGAAGTCCTCCGTGACGAACTCAAGTTCGCTAAGTTCATTGGCAGACTACGTAAGAGATTTGGAGAGTTTTTTCACGACGTTCTCAAGACGCAACTTATTCTTAAAGGAATCATCTCCCCAGACGACTGGGAAGATATGAAGGAGCATATTCAATATGACTTCTTATTTGATAATCATTTCAATGAGCTAAAAGAAATTGAAATGATGAACCAACGTATTGCCACTGTAACACAGATGGATCCTTTCGTTGGAAAATACTATTCTATCGAGCATGTTCGTAGACAAGTTCTATTACAACGTGACGAAGAATACAAGGAAATGGATAAGCAGATTAAGAAAGAAATTGAAGCTGGACTTGTTATTGATCCTATCAATGTTACTGAACTTGATATGTTAGATCGTCAAAATGCAGCGTTTGCTCCAGAGATTGATGCACAATCTGCTGAGGATGATCATCAAAGGGAGTTGGAAGCAGAGAAGGCAAAGCCTAAGCTTCCGCAAGCCAAGAGCTCTAATAATACTAAATAAAATATAATCTCATAATATTATGACGCAAGAAACTGAAGTAGATAATGATTTAAAGGTGCCAGGAGTAGTTGATATCGTTGCTAAAATCAAAGATAACGACAGAGCTTCTGCCATTGATGACATAAATGATATCTTGTATACTAAGGCTGCTGATGCTCTTGGTACGGACAAGATTGATATTGCGAAATCATTATTTAATGAACCCAGTGAAGAACCTACTGTAGAGCCTGAATCCAATGAAACTGATAACGGAAGCGATTGAGAACATACAAGTTCTTGAAGAAGAAAAGAATGGAAAGAAACTTCTCTATATTGAAGGAGTATTTTTACAGTCTGAATTAAAAAATCGTAATGGTCGTATGTATCCATTTGAAACTCTCAATAGAGAAGTTGAACGTTACAACGAAGAATACGTTAAAAGTAAGAGAGCATTAGGTGAGTTGGGACATCCCGATGGACCTACTGTTAATCTTGATCGTGTCTCTCATAGGATAACAAGTCTCCGCGCAGAAGGAACCAATTTCATAGGTAAGGCCCAGATCCTTGATACACCTATGGGTAACATTGCTAAGTCACTTTTAAGTGAAGGTGTGCAGTTAGGAGTTTCTTCAAGAGGTATGGGAAGCATCGACAAACGAGAGGACTGCTCTGTAGTTCAAGATGACTTCATGTTAACAACTGCTGCTGATATCGTGGCAGATCCATCCGCACCTGATGCATTCGTCAATGGAATCATGGAAGGTAAAGAGTGGGTTTGGCAGAATGGTATCCTAAAAGAAACAGAAGTTGCTAAATATAAAGGAGTTATGGACGCGGCATCGCGTCAAGAGTTAGAGGAAAAAACATTGAAAGTTTTCAATGACTTCCTTACAAAACTCTAATTTAATAAATAAACTTAGATTATATACGGAAATTCGAGGAATTTAACAAATGTCTGATACATTAAACGAAAAGTTTGAGGAGTTTGCGACTGAGCAAAAGGTTACTCTTAAAGAAGGAGATCCTATGCCATCAGTTTCTGCTGAAGTAATTCCTGGAACTGGTTCTGATCCTTCACAAGTCTCTGATGTTCAGACATCGAGTGCTTCTGGAAAAGATCCACAACCTAAAGTAGAACCTGCTGCTGTTCCTGGAGCACAGTCAGTAACTGATTTAGGTGGTAGTTCCACAACTCCAAACGAACATGACGAAGACGGTGAAGAAAATCCTGGTGCTAAAGCAGCCGCTCCTGTAGGAGCTAAGGCAGCACAGAGTGATGGTACTGCTCAGACAGGTAACATCAACGATGCTGGCGATCAAGGTACACAACCTACTGTTGGTACACAAGTTGCATACGGAACTGGTGATGGTGGTAAGGTAACTTATCCAATTCATGCAGGATTTGAACTCGACGTTTCCGATGACATCAAAGCCCTACTAGAGGGAACAGAACTCACCGAAGAGTTTGCCGAGAAAGCAAAAACAATTTTCGAGGCAGCAGTAAAAGCAAAACTCAAGGAAGAGTACGACAAGCTTGTAAAACACTTTGCTGAAGAGACAGAAAAGAAAGTTGAAGAGATTAAGAAAGAACTTTCTGAAGAAGTCAACGGCACTGTGAATTACGCCATTGGACAATGGAAAGAAGAGAATAAGATCGCCATTGACCAAGGTATAAAGACTGAGATTACTGAAGACTTCATAGCAGGTCTTAAGAATCTCTTTGAAGAGCACTACATTTCTATCCCAGACGACAAAGTTGATGTGGTAGAAGGTATGGCCGATCAAATACATGAGATGGAATCACGCCTTGACGAACAGGTCAAAGCTAATGTGAAGTTACAAAATCGCCTAGATGAGTCTGCAAGAATTGTTGTTCTGAACAATGTTTCAGAAGGACTAGCAGATACTCAGAAGGAGAAACTCGCTGCTCTCGCAGAGGGAATCGAGTTCACATCCGAGGAAGAGTTCACCAAGAAAGTATCAACTATCAAGGAGAGCTATTTCAAGGAGTCAACCGTGACCCAATCTGAGGTTGCAGATGAGACCCCAGTAGAAGATCCAGCAGATGTTACACCAGCAATGGCAACATATCTGTCTGCTCTTAATCGCTGGACAAAATAAATTATTCGTTTAACACTAACTTTTTAAAGCAATGTTTAATGCAAAAGCTTTAACAGAAAAGTGGGATCCTGTTCTTAGTCATGAAGGCACTGGTGCCATCAAGGACAATTATAAGAAAGCGGTTACCGCAGTTCTGTTAGAAAACACAGAAAAGACTCTACGCGAAGAGCGTGGCATGATCAATGAGGCTAGCAATACTGCTGGTGCTATTGGTACTAATGCCCTTTCAGGTAGTGGTCTTGGTACACAGACAGGCGGTCTAGCTGGTTTCGACCCAGTAATGATCAGCCTCATACGTCGTGCTATGCCTAACTTGGTAGCATACGACATATGTGGAGTTCAACCAATGAGTGGTCCTACAGGACTTATCTTCGCAATGAAGGCTCATTATCAAGAGCAAGGTTCAGCACTTCGTGCAGGCCCAGAGGCTCTATTCCACGAAGCTGATTCCAGCTTCTCTGCATCTAGTGCAGGCCCAGGTGCTTACAACCAGACTAATGCTTCTGGTGGTGACGACACTCATCCTCGTGGTGACAACGGTGCTACAGATGCAAACCCAGCTCTCCTTAACGACACATCAGGTGGTGGTACAACAGGTGCTAACTACGAGCGTGGAGAAACTGGTGTAGCAAGAAACGTTGCTGAAACACTAGGTTCTGGATCTACTCTCTTCAACGAGATGAGCTTCAGTATCGAGAAGACCTCGGTAACAGCTAAGACTCGTGCTTTAAAGGCAGAGTACACACTAGAACTTGCTCAGGACTTGAAAGCAATTCACGGTCTTGATGCAGAGCAAGAACTTGCTAACCTATTGTCTAGTGAGATTCTTGCAGAAATCAACCGTGAGGTTGTTCGTACAGTATATACAGTCGCTAAGTCTGGTGCTCAGAACAACGTTGCCAACGCAGGTGTATTTGACCTAGACGTTGACTCAAACGGAAGATGGTCAGTTGAAAAATTCAAGGGACTTATGTTCCAGATCGAGAGAGATGCTAACGCAATCGCGCAGCAGACTCGTAGAGGAAAGGGCAACTTCATCATCACATCTGCTGATGTAGCATCTGCTCTTGCTATGAGTGGTACTCTTGACTACTCTTCAGGTCTTCAAGGATCTGGTGGACCTTCCATCGGTGAAGTTGATGACACTGGTAACCTCTTAGTTGGTACCATGAACGGACGCATTAAGGTATACGTTGATCCTTATTCAGCAAACGTTTCTAACACTCACTACTACGTTGCAGGTTACAAGGGATCTTCACCATATGACGCAGGATTATTCTACTGCCCATATGTTCCCCTCCAAATGTTAAGATCTGTGGATCCATCCACATTCCAACCTAAGATTGGATTTAAGACTCGCTACGGCATGGTCGCAAACCCATTCGTTACTCAGGACGGAACAGGAACAGGAACACCAGATGCAGAAGCATTGACCCACAACAAGAACCAGTATTACAGAAGGGTCCGCGTTGCGAACCTCATGTGATCAACTTGGTTACAGTTTAAACATAAGGGGGGTCGTAAGACCCCTCTTTTTTTATCTTGACATTAAATAGAGGTATATGCTAGTATACATCATGAATGGCCGTATAGATAAAGTTCATATGACGAGTCGAGTGAATCATATGATCACTGGACTACATAATAAACACTGGTATCCACAATGGAGTCAAAGTGAAAGAGAAGCGGCCAAAAGGATCCTCCTGAATGTATTGGAGGTGTTAGACGAGTATCACTCATAGGGAGGTATATGACTGAAGAAAAAATCAAAAGCCTCTGCTATACAAAGGAAGAAGTAGACCAAATGATTGCCGATGCTGTAGCTGAAGCACGAGCAATCGATGAAGCATCAATGGCAGAGCATAATTTCAAAGCAACTATCATTAGTATGATTCTTGGGTTCACTTGCCTTGCATTATTTCTTGATGGTACATTAAGATTGTTAGGGATTATACCACCTTTCATGGATATAGATATAAGTATAATTGATAAGGTTGCTGATAAGGTAGAGACAGAAGTTATGCCAATCATTCAAGATGCAGCACAGAAGGCACAGAGGTATATACCAAGAAGATGATTTTAGAAACATTTTTAATACTCGCAGCTCTACCATTTGTAGGACTAACACTTTTCTTTGGAAGTAAAGGTGGTTACTATGATAGTGATGATTACACAGGAGATGGGTGTGCTCACGATGTTAAAAGATGATACATAGTATAGAGAATATAATATTTCTTATCACTTGGTTTGGATTGATCACGTTTGCGATCATGTTGATGTCTAATGGTTGGAGAGTAATGGAAGATAAACCAGCAAAAAGAGAAGATGGGTTAACTCCACATCCAGAACTTGAGGGAGTTGAACCAGGTGATGAATTGTTAGTAGTTAACTTTCACCAAATACCAGACCCATCTGTCCCTAAAGCAGTAGATCCTAGATTCAAACTTGATTCACCTGAGTTACATAATCTGGGAGATCCATTAAATAAGTCTCTTCAAGATCGTATTCAATCATTGCGAGATGAATTGGAAGAAGATGAAGAAGATGACGATGATGATGGAGGAGCACCAGTACTAGCATAAAATGGATACTAATTTAATTTTAACAATAGGAATATCAACAGCAGTTGCTATAGCAGTATCTGTAGGAACTTATCTTGTATTGCAAAATAATGCAGATAAGGCCGCAGCATGTAGTGTAAGACAGTACGAAAAGCTACAGAGAAGAATAGATAAGTTGAGAATAGAACTGGAGAAGCCAGTTGCAACAATAAATAGTAAGTAGCTTGGGAAGTTGACATGCCTGTAGGTGGAGCAGAGTGGTATAAAGAACAACCGAAGAATAGGAACTTCTTGAATCCTATTGGTTTTCTGTTGAAAATAGATAAGTTTGCTGGAACAGATTTCTTTTGTCAAGCAGCGAATCTTCCAAACATTGATATGCCTGTAACGGAATATGCAACTAGGTTCCGTTCACTTCCAATAATACCTGGTGGTGGAGTTACCTTTGGTGATTTTAACGTACAGTTTATTATTGATGAAGAT
>Ga0163179_10003475_pt1 | contig 10701 bp, 8 predicted proteins | sample AtlANTMetagenome_FD_109643 | JGI IMG/M metagenome (GOLD analysis project Ga0163179, IMG submission 109643) | Marine eukaryotic phytoplankton communities from the Atlantic Ocean - Atlantic ANT 2 Metagenome | ecosystem: Environmental > Aquatic > Marine > Oceanic | place: North Atlantic Ocean... | reverse complement strand
TGAAGACACATCGATAGTAGGCAACACACCCTTATGTGTACCGGCTCTGGACTGGTCGAACATCACCTCGGGCAATGTCAACATTTCAGGGAATGGCCCCTGTCCATGAGCCCAGGTGCGCGCTGAATGCTTGAAGCAACGTAGCTAAGGGGTTACTTCGTTTTGGATGCTCACACGTCTTCGGACACTGGGTTTGTTTTGTGGCAGTTGATCGCCGTGTTCGTTGCTGCGCTTTGCGGTTGCGCGGTGCCCGAGCCTGTCTATCCCGAGCTGCTCCTTCCACAGGATGGCCGCACAGGCCTGATTGTTCTTATTCACGGTTCGGGGGACTCTCCGCAAGACTGGCCTGCTGAGTTGGGCCCGGCAATTACCGATCAGATCTCCGAGCCATCCAACTGGGACCTTTGGTCTTATGACTGGCAGGACGATGCAGCGCAGCGTTTTGTCGCGGCCGAGCTTGGTCTGCTCCACGGCGCCCACCTAGGGGCAGTTCTCGCTCAGGAGGGCGGGTATAGAGAGGTTCACCTGTTGGGCCACAGTGTGGGGGCATTCGTTGTCCATGGCGTTGAACAGTACCTTGAGTCAATAGATCGACCCATCCCTGTGCTTCACAGTACCTACCTTGACCCTTTTGTCGGTCTGGGCAACGACTGGGACTATGGCGAGCTTCACTTTGGAGAGACCGCGGTGTTTGCGGAAGCGTATTTCAATCGTGACGATCCGGTGCCTTCTACCAATGGCGCTATGGACTGGGCTCACAACTTTGACGTAACCGACGGCAGACCAGAAGACCTCAGCGGCAGGGATGGGCACTGGTGGCCAGTACGTTTTTACACGGAGTCTGACGGAAGTGGAGTAGCTGGCATGGCGCTGACTGGCGAAGTCGCTGATGCGGATCTCTTGTCTCTGCACGAGACCTGGCCACGGGCGGAAGAAACTATCCTCCCGTGACCTAGGTGACTGAGGCTAGACACCAACGAACCAGATGCCGCGGAGTCTTGTGAACAGCGGGGCCGAGAGCCGATCACTTGACGATAAGCACGCCCTTCATCAGCGCCGAGTGTCCAGGAAATGAACAAAGGAACGGATACTCTCCGGGGCCTGGCACCTCAAACTCGATGAGGTCGCTTTCACCACCACCTAGCAGCTTGGTGTGGGCGATCATCTCGGGGTCTTCAGCGGGGATGTAGTCATTGTCTTTATGGGAAGAGGCCTTGGCCGACCAACCAGCTGTGTCCGTACCGATCTTTAGGACGACAAGGTTGTGTCCCATAGCCTCTTTGGCGATCTTCCCGACGTGCTTCAGCTGAAGCTTGATCTTTGTGCCCTCGACTTCAATGCGCTCCGTATTGAACCTCATCATGTCCGTTGCCTCGACGCGGATCACTCCTTCAGCATCGGGAACCAGGGCAGTAACCGCAGGTACGACCGCCGGATTCTCTGAAGCTTGACTTGAGGCGTCTTCAGCGGGAGGGGCTTCTTTCTCAGAAGCAGCAGGAGCCTCTTGCTGAGAAGGGGAGTCCGCCTCTTGCTCAGAAGGGGCTTGTGGTGCAGGAGCTGAAGTCCCGCTGGTGTCATCACCGCTGCAACCGACCAGTAACAAGGTGAGAACGATAAGTGGAAGGACCCGAATGGTCATAGAAACTCCGAACGGCTTTGGCTGTGTTCAATAGAAAAAGAGTATGAAAGAACGATCAGTGAACTGTTCCATCAGTCGAATAAGGTATATTAATGATAATGAAAGTCATTATCAATGAGAAGGGCTGTGCTGCATATTGCAACCTTCTCATACCATCCTGATTCATGTCTTGCTCGCGACTGCTGAGTCAGATGACTCAGGATCCTTTTTTACTCACACGTAGGATTGCATATTTACATGGCCAGCAACTTCACCGAGACCGTCAAGAATGCACAAAACGGGATTCCGCTACTCAGCCCTGTGGAAGCCAATGACTTGCTGACAAGCAACCCAGAGACCCTCATCCTCGATGTCCGCGATGCTGGTGACCTCAATCTCACCGGGATCATTAAGGGGACAGAGAATGTCTCGATGGGCACGCTGTATTTCAAGGCGGATCACACGATGCCAGCGGAGTACCAAGCTTCCTGTCTTGCTGATAAGGACCGTCCCATCATCACAACCTGTACTCTGGGTCTGGTCGCCTCCATCGCAGCTAAGACCCTAAAAGACTATGGCTTCACTAACGTCAAGATCCTCGAAGGTGGAAATCTGGCCTGGAAAGAAGCGGGTCTGCCCCTTGATGAGGCATAGAGCAGCAGTGATGAGGTGCAGCGGCTAGCTGTCATCGGCGGGATAAGCATCATCGTGATGACCTGTCAGTTGTCTGTAATGACTGCGATTCAGTCGGACGTTGTCGCTGCCCAGGCGGTCACCGCACGCAGTGGCGGGCGGTAGTAACGGCTACCACTCGCCACTGCTCGGCATCGAAGCCCAAGGCTCCTTCAGAGGCAGTGGATCTCCCTCTTGTAGGAGCTCAATGGAGATGTCGTCCGGCGAGCGAACAAAGGCCATGCGTCCGTCACGAGGTGGGCGCAGAATGGTCACTCCGCCTGCCTGAAGTCTCTCGCAGCTAGCGTAGATGTTCGTCACCGAGAAAGCGACGTGCCCGAAGTTGCGGCCTCCACCGTAGGCTTCCTTCTGTTCCCAGTTATGGGTCAACTCTAGCTCGGGGGCGCCTGGCTCCGTCGCCAGAAAAATGAGCGTAAAGCGTCCCTTTTCGCTATCTCTTCGACGGGTCTCGACGAGGCCAAGCAGGTCACAAAAGAAGTGTAGGGCTGCGTCGATGTCTCGAACGCGTAGCATCGTGTGGAGGTATTGCATCTGGCTATTTTCTCCGAGTGGGCACGAACAAGCCAGTAAAGGGTCGCTTGGGCTCTACGTTGCTGGGCTAGGGAACGGACAAGCACATCGCTGAGGATGTCCTGCTGTCCATGAGCAGCGTGCCGCCACCCGACGAAGGGCCCCGGGGATAGGGCTTGAGAAGACGTTGTGCGGAGCTCTACTCAGCTTGTTTGTTGCGTTGGACTTCACAATCTTGCAACAGCCGGCGTCTATGGTTTGGTCATGAGTATCAGTTCAAGTCCTTATCCGCCGGACCCTGCAGTTCCTCTGGTGCTGATGCTCCTCATTGGCTGTGGGCTGGAGTATGCCGGGCTGGGGTGACCAAATCCAGGCGACAAGAGACGCGGGCACTATCGGGGTCTGGACCGGACGAGGACGCTTTTAAGGCGGGCCCCCGTTCCGGGAAAGAGCAGCCTGTCCGAATGCCTAGGCCCGCTGCCTATAGTCGCTTGTAGCGCTTCTTGTTGGGGGAGCGGACCTGTTCGTCGACGGGTGGTGTTTTTACTTTCTATGCACTGAATCCGCTCGCCCTCTAGACGGTTCGGTGCAGATCATCTAGCTTTGCCGTAGGACTCGTCGATGAACAGCTATTTCTAGCGCGCTGCGCGCCTCCGAGTTTTCATTTTATGACCGACGCACTTAACGTCACGAATCTCTCTTTCGCAGAACAGCTCTATGAGCGGTTTCTTGACGATCCTCAATCCGTTGAGCCGGCATGGCGGCAGTATTTCGAGTCGACAGAGCCCAGTCGGAGCATCGGTCTTGGACCAACCCAGAGGGCGACGAGCATCTTTCGTGGAATGGCGTCGCCACAAACGGTGATGGCGCCCCAGGCCAAACCAGCGGTATCCGGGCTGAATGGAACGCCCAATCCAAAGCACATGAATCTCCTGCGCGGTCTCGAGTTCTTCGCTGGGATGGCGGAGGAGGAACTCGGGTTTATCTCGAGCCGCACCGTCGGTCGCCAGGTGAAAGAGGGCGAGTATTTGATCCGGCAGGGAGACTTCGGGGACGGGATCTACTTCGTGCTGGACGGCATGGCGCGGGTAGAGCGTGGTGGCGAGTGGGTGGCCAATCTCGGACCCGGCGAGGTCATTGGCGGGATGAGCTTCAGGCCACAGCAGAACAGAGACGCAGACGTGATAGCGCACACTGACCTCAGCCTGCTGAAGCTCGACCCCGTGAGCCTGGATACGGTACTCAACACCTTTGCTGGCTTTGCCCGGCGGCTCTTTGAGATGACCGCTCGCCGGCTACGCACTACGAGCATGATTCAGCAGCGTGTAGGACAACTCGTGCGTCTGTATCGAGTCCGTGGACACGTGATGGCGGACCTCGACCCTCTGGGCCGGCAACCTGAGGCGCACCCGGAACTGGAGCTCGACTACCATGGTCTGTCGGAGAGTGATCTGGACCAGGTGGTCTATCTGGGTGATCGAGACCTAGAGGCGTACACCCTGGGCTCGGTCGTGGACAGGATGAAGAAGACCTACTGCAACCACATCGGCGTGCAGTTCATGCATATCGAGGATGTGGAACTGCAGGAGTGGCTGCAGGAGCGCATGGAATCAACCCAGAACACATGCAACTTGAGCCGCGATGAACAGATTCGAGTCCTGACCAAGCTGACCGAAGCTGAGCTGTTTGAGCAGTTCATTCATGCCAAGTACCTGGGCGCCAAGCGCTTCTCTCTCGAGGGTGCAGAGAGCTTGATACCGCTTCTCGATATTGCCATTGAAGAAGCAGCTGAGCGTGGCATCGAGAAGGCTTTTCTGGGCATGGCGCATCGAGGTCGCCTCAACGTCCTTGCCAACATCATGGGCAAGCAGCCTCAACAGATCTTCACGGAGTTCGAGGACGCCAATCCGGAACAGTACATTGGTAAGGGCGACGTGAAGTATCACATGGGCTTCTCCAGTGTCCGAACGAGTCAGTCGGGCAAGGATATTCACCTCTCTTTGTGCTTTAACCCGAGCCATCTGGCCTTTATTACGCCCGTCGTCCAAGGGCGCGTTCGTGCGACTCAAGACCGACTGGGGGATGAGACCCGCGATAAGGTCTTGGGAATTGTCATTCATGGTGATGCGGCATTTGCCGGTCAGGGTGTTATCCAAGAGAGCTTGAATCTGAGCCAACTGGAGGGCTATCGATCGGGAGGAACCCTTCACATCGTGGTGAACAACCAGGTGGGCTTTACGACAGATCCCGACGACTCCCGCAGCTGCCGATACGCCACAGATGTAGCCAAGATGCTTCAGGTGCCGGTTTTTCACGTCAATGGAGAACACCCTGACGCGGTGGCTCAGGTGATCCGGCTCGCCATGGAATTTCGCAGGCGCTGGGGCCGTGATGTCGTCATCGATATGTACTGCTATCGGCGACATGGTCATAACGAGGGTGACGAGCCTCGCTACACTCAGCCTCAGATGTACCAGCGGGTCGACCAGCAAGACACCGTGCGGGAAAACTTCGTCCGGAACATGGTGGCTCTGGGGGTGATCACCCAAGATGATGCATCCTTGATCGCCGCCAACTGCAAAGAAAACTTAGAGAGAGATCTGGCCGTAGCTCGCGGGCCCGGAAGTGCTAAACAGCCGGGCTCTTCGAGCCAGATACGCAACCTTTGGGCTGCGTTTCACGGTGGGGAAGAGGTGACTGAGGCACCCCACGACACCGCTGTGGAGCAAGATAAGCTCGCCGGTCTGCTCGAACAGATCACGGCGGCGCCAGACATCAAGCTGAACCGTAAGATCGGTCGCTTGCTCAAGCGGCGTGCTGAGATGGGTGGCGATGGCAAGGCCTTGGACTGGTGGGCGGGCGAAGCGCTGGCTTTTGCGAGCCTTCTGGTCGACGGAACCCGGCTTCGGGTCAGTGGTCAGGACTCCCAGCGCGGTACCTTCAGCCATCGGCATGCGGTTCTACACGACCAGCAGACCGGCCAGCAGATCTCTGTCTTTGACAACTTGTCTGAGGACCAGGGCCAGTTCGACGTGTTCAATAGTCCCTTGTCTGAGGCCGCTGTGCTGGCCTTCGATTTTGGCTACAGCCTTGAGTGGCCAGACGGACTCGTCATCTGGGAAGCTCAATTTGGGGACTTCGCCAACGGTGCTCAGGTGATCATCGACCAGTTCATCTCGACCTCGGAAGACAAGTGGGCTCGCCTCAATGGGTTGGTCATGCTCTTGCCCCACGGCTTTGAAGGGCAGGGGCCAGAGCACTCCTCTGCGCGTCTCGAGCGGTTTCTGACCCTCGCAGCCGAGGACAACATGCGGGTCGCCAACCTCACCAACCCAGCCCAGCTCTTTCACGCGCTTCGTCGTCAGGTGTGCTCCAAGCAGCGCAAACCTTTGATCGTGATGACGCCTAAGAGCTTGCTGCGTCACCCCAAGGCGGTGTCTCGGCTGGAAGACTTTTCGGGTGGCGGCTTCCAGAAGGTCATCAAGGATGTCTCGGGTGTGGATCTCAAGCAGGCCCCCTTTGTGCTGCTTTGCTCGGGCAAGCTCTACTATGAGCTTGAGGATGCCCGTGCCGAGAAGCCGGAGCTGGCCAAGGTCCCTATTCTGCGGCTCGAGCAGCTGTATCCCTTCCCCGAACAGGATCTGAAGGACGCCCTGGCGGGCTGTCCCGATGGCGCTGAGGTCCGATGGGTCCAGGAAGAGCCCGCGAACATGGGCGCGTGGCGGTTCGTGAGAGAGCGCTTTGAGGAAGGAAAGCTTGAGCACTTCAAGCTTGTACGCGTCAGTCGTCCAGAGTCAGCCAGTCCGGCAACGGGTTCTGGTGCAAGTCATAAGTTGGAGCAATCGCGTCTGCTAGAACAGGCGCTCGACACGGGCTCATCTGCAGCCAAATAAGAGGGAAGTATGTCTGGAGAAATTATCGTTCCATCTGTGGGCGAGTCGATCACAGAGGTTGTCATCAGTCGCTGGTTGGTACCTGTTGGCAGCTACGTTCCGGTGGACACTCCAGTGGTTGCGCTGGAGACAGACAAGGCCAGTGTCGAGGTCCCAGCACCTATCCAGGGTTTCCTGCGATCCGTAGAGAAACAAGTGGATGATGTCGCCGAAGTGGGGGACTTGCTGGGAATGATTGAGGCCGGCGACCCGCCTGCGGACTTTGCTAAGGAAGCGGCTGAGACGAAGCAAGCGGCAGAGAAAAAGGAAGCGGCCATCGCCATGCCGGCTGCTCAGCGAGTACTGGACCAGGCGGGTATCAAGGCCGATCAGGTCAAGGGAACAGGCCTCGGTGGACGCATCCTCAAAGAAGACGCTACGGCTGCTACTCGAGCTGCAGAGACTCCTTTGAGCGGGAAATCACCTCGTCCAGCCAGCGGCACCCCGGGTGACCGCGTCGATGAGATTGTTCCCATGACCCGAATGCGGCGGACGATCGCGAAGCGACTGGTCGAAGCTCAGCAGAGCGCGGCCCTGCTCACGACGTTCAATGAGGCAGACATGAGCGCTGTGATGGAGCTGCGATCCCGCTTCAAGGATCGCTATCTGGAGCAGTATGGTGTCAAGCTCGGCTTCATGTCCTTCTTTGTGAAGGCTGTGATCGAAGGCCTCAAAGCCTTCCCGGCCTTGAACGCTGAGATCCGCGGCGATGATGTCGTCTACAAGCACTACTTTGATATTGGTGTGGCAGTGGGCGGAGGTAAGGGGCTGGTTGTCCCGATTCTTCGTAATGCAGAGTCGATGAGCTTTGCTGACATTGAGCTGCAGATTGCGGACTTTGGTCGCCGCGCCAAGGCCGGCCAGATCATGCCGGACGACCTCACTGGAGGCACGTTCAGCATCACCAACGGTGGGGTCTACGGCTCGCTGCTATCGACACCGATCGTAAACCCGCCGCAGAGTGGAATCCTGGGAATGCACAACATCGTCGAGCGACCCATGGGTGTTGATGGTCAAGTGGTGCTGCGACCCATGATGTATCTGGCTGTGACCTATGACCATCGCATTGTTGATGGACGCGAGGCGGTTGGATTTCTCATTCGCATCAAGGAGTGCATCGAGAATCCAGAGCGCATCCTGCTGGAGGTGTGATCATGTCAAAGTCCTTCGATGTCGTGGTTGTCGGAGCAGGGCCAGGTGGATATGTAGCGGCCATTCGCTGCGCTCAGTTGGGTTTGAGCACCGCTTGTGTGGAGCGCGAGTCGAAGCTGGGTGGTACCTGCCTGCGTGTAGGCTGCATTCCTTCGAAGGCGCTCTTGGAGTCGAGCGAGCGCTACGTCGAAGCCAAGAAGCACCTCAAGGATCACGGCGTCAAGGTCAAGGGAGTCTCTCTGGATCTTCCTAAGATGCTGGGTCGCAAGGACAAGATTGTGCAGGGGCTGACCGATGGGGTTGCCCATCTTCTTACGAAGAACGGTGTGGAGCGTCTCGAGGGCCATGGGTCGCTCACAGGGAAGACGGATGATGGCTACACCATCGAAGTCAGTGGCACCGAGGGTGCGCAGACCGTCACCGGGCGACACGTCATTATTGCCACGGGTAGCGCGGTGGCCGACCTGCCCGGTGTCGAGCGGTCGGGGGATAAGATCGGGGGCAGCACCGAGGCCTTGTCGTATCCGGAGGTTCCCGGACACCTGGTCGTTATTGGCGCTGGGGTAATTGGTCTCGAATTGGGCTCGGTATGGGCCCGGCTCGGTGCTCAAGTTACCGTGCTTGAGTACTCCGACCGTTGTCTGCCGATGATGGACTCAGCCATTGGCAAAGAGGCCGCCAAGCTCTTCAAGCGGCAGGGGTTGGCGCTCAAGTTCGGCGTGCGAGTTACCGGAGCACGGGTCGAGGGAGACGGCTGCGTTGTCGAAGCCGAGGGACAAGAGCCTATCTCCTGTGATCGGGTCCTGGTTGCTGTGGGGCGTAGGCCTTTTACCGACAACCTCGGCCTGGAAAATGTGGGGATTGAGACCGATGAGCGCGGGTGTATTCCCATTAATGAACATCTCGAGACCGCGGCGTCAGGCATCTTTGCTATCGGTGATGTCGTCCGGGGGGCGATGTTGGCCCACAAGGCAGAGGAAGAGGGCATAGCGGTCGCCGAGCGGCTAGGTACCGGTTGGGGGCATGTGAACTACGATGCCATCCCCAATGTGATCTACACCGATCCTGAGATTGCGACAGTTGGTCGCTCAAGCGAAGAGCTAGAGGCTGCCGGCGTGCCATTTAAGTCGGGCTCTTTTCCCTTCCGTGCCAATGGTCGTGCCCGTGCGCTCGGACAGACGGATGGTCTGGTAAAGATTCTTGCGCATGCGGAAACCGACCGGGTCCTGGGCGTGCATATGATCGGCCCTCGAGTGGGTGAGCTCATCATCGAGGCGGCGATGGCTATGTCCTTTGGTGCATCGAGCGAGGACATTGCTCGGGTCTGTCACGCACACCCCACCTTGCATGAGGTGGTGAAAGAGGCCGCCCTTGCTGTGGATGGTCGGGCCATCCACAGCTAGCACCTTTGTTGTCCGCGAGAAGTGGGTAGGTAGGTGCGTGGGGCCCTGGCAGGGCAGATAGTCTCTCGAGTCATTATCATCGAACAGGTCGACAACAGCGCGCCGCTTATCCCCTACACGGATTCGCACTATTCCATCTGCAGCAACGTAAGCCGCGCACTTCGTCCCCGAGTTTTCAGATCGGGTTCCTTTTGCGGTCTATGGCCGGAAGCTCTTAGTAGCGTGCGATGTACTGACTCGCCCAGTCGACGCGCCCGCGAAGGGCGTCCTGATAAGTGGCTTGTACCTGGCGGGTAATGGGACCGGGTTCTCCTGTGCCGACATCTCTGCGGTCAACGGCCCGGACCGGGGTCACCTCAGCCGCTGTACCGGTGAGAAAGACCTCGTGTGCCACGTACAGAGCGTCGCGACCAAAGAGCGTCTCTTGAACGTCTAGCCCTTGCCTCGCCAGGATCTCGATGACCGTCCTGCGGGTGATACCAGCCAGGATGTTCGTCACAGATGGCGTCTTGACTACTCCGTCCTTGATCACGAACACGTTCTCACCGGTTCCCTCGGCAACGAATCCGGTGGCGTCGAGCATGATGGCTTCGTCGAAGCCGTTATCGTTGGCTTCATACCGCGCGAGTATCGAGTTGACGTAGTGGCCAACGACCTTGGCCCGCTGCAGCACTGATGCGACCGAGTGACGAGCAAATGAGGATGTCCCGACAGAGATGCCTTTTGCCATGCCTTCTTCTCCGAGGTAGGCCCCCCATGGCCAGACCGCGATAGCAACGTGCACCTGGTTTCCCCGTGCGCCGAGGCCCATCTGCCCTTCGCCGAGCCACACCAGAGGTCGGATGTAGGCCTCGACCAGGCCGTTGCGCCGCAGCGTCTCAAGGCAGGCCTCATGGAGGACGTCCAGCTCAAACGGGATGTCCATTCGACACATCTTCGCTGAGTCGTACAGCCGCATCAGGTGTTCCTTCAGGCGGAACACGCCTCCGCTACCGTCGTCTTGCTCGTAGGATCGGATACCCTCGAAGACACCCAGACCATAGTGGAGCGTGTGGGTAAGGACATGGATGTTTGCCTGATCGTAGGGGACGAACTCGCCGTCCATCCAGATCCAATCGGAGCGTACTGACATCTACTGATTCCTTGTTCTGTAGGGCAGGTGAACACTTGCCAAAGTGTTCCAATGAGAGGGGGAACTGCTCGGACGAGTTTTTGTGTTATCGACCAAGAAGGACTTGAATTGTTAGCTTACCGTCACTCGTAGGCTGTAGCACGGTGAGTTGCCCCCGCCGTTTGAGTGGACACCTTGCCGTGCGCATCCGTACCTCGCGCGTACTTACCAGTCAACTGCGGCTCGGCAATACAACATGGGGTGGCGCTCAAAGGGCAGGTG
>Ga0163179_10003473_pt1 | contig 10709 bp, 35 predicted proteins | sample AtlANTMetagenome_FD_109643 | JGI IMG/M metagenome (GOLD analysis project Ga0163179, IMG submission 109643) | Marine eukaryotic phytoplankton communities from the Atlantic Ocean - Atlantic ANT 2 Metagenome | ecosystem: Environmental > Aquatic > Marine > Oceanic | place: North Atlantic Ocean... | reverse complement strand
CGCAGTCTGGTACAGTACGAAGCTCACTATTTTGCGTCTAAAAATCAATCCTAAATTTTGCATATAATTTTAAGATGTGTAATATAGATAGAGAATATTAGAAATGGAGAAAGAAATGAAAAAGACATACAGAACGGCTTGGACAATTGACAATTTAGCAGATTGGTTGAGTCGCTATGATGAGATTCACAAAGCAGGGACAGACAGAGCCCCTTACGATTATGCCACTTGGCAGTTAATCGTTAAAGATGTGGCATTAGATTATGCCGACATCGTGAATAAAAAGGAGGAGGAGTAATGGATATCTGTGAAGAAAAGTCAGTTTCACGGTGGTCAATGAAGCAAGAAATTATTGACGACTTAGAAAATTACGATGACTTTAAAAATAGAAGTCATAATGATAAAGACGATATTATCAGAGAAATATGTGACAGTCTCGTCCCGGTGTATAATTCTGAGCTAATTGATATGGCTAGTCATTATGACGGAAATGAATATTGGGATATTTGGCACGACAACCAACACGGAGGAGAAACACCTCTCGAGATTGTCAGAGGTAATATATTTTGCCTATATTTAGAGATAGGACAAGAAGTTCTACAAGAAAAAGAGGAGGAAGAATAGTATGGATATTAGTGTCCAACTAACAAGCCCACCGGAAAAGGTTTATACCTCCAAAGGTGGCAGTAAGTATGATGAGGCAATTAAAACTGCCATTAATCATAAAGGGGAGTGGCTTAGAGTCGGTGCAGTACCTGTTGAAAAAAGGAACAGCATTTATTCGACTGCTTCAGCTATTAAAAATGGAAGATTGGGAAATATCCCACAGGGAGAGAGTATTACGGTGATTTGTCGCAGGGTTGATGATGAGGTAGTAATGTTCATGAAATCCCTTTGATTTCGGCTATTATTAGAAGTATCTTGGAAATAAAAAGCCAAGATAGAGAAAGAGAACAAGAGCAAACGAAACGCAATAAAAAGCGTTAAAGAGTTTAGCCCCATCGTCCTCCTTTCGCCCTATGACCTTTAATGGTTATGGCTAGGACTTTGCCCCTGCAAAAGTTCTACATTAGAGCGAGGGAATTTTTAACGGTGGGGCATCTTTCTTTTCCAAATGCGACCTCCGGGAGGAACCCACTCGGGAGGTACAGTCAGTGCAGTATCAGTATCTATCCCAATCCAAATCTCACAGTTGCCCACTGTTTCAGTGCAGTTTTTTTGGCTAAGCATAATGCAAATACGACAAAGGGATTTCCAATCCCGACCTTCTATGTAGAATCCCCTATGGAATGTCCTAATAAGCTAGTAAAAAATAGCATTAATTTCCGGATTCTTAATAGGCGAAAAAATAGCATTAATTTACGGGGTGCTAATGAAACAACAAGAGGGGTTTTTACACCCCCCTAATTGCGAATATCAGAGAAAGGAGTTATGAATTTTTATGTGACTAAAGATTCATTAACCTTTACGAATCTATATTAACAGTTTAGATTTTTATGTGAAAAAAATAGCATTGATTTTCTGTTCGCTAATGGAGAGGGTTATTCATCTTTGTATGGTCTTCCCATAGCAAATTTTGTGTACGGTTTCTTTTTTAAAACTATGCCCCTCTTCTTTCGTATGGCTCTTCTTTCTCTCTCACTCAGTCCACCCCATATACCAAACTTCTCACCATTGTTAACTGCATACTCTAAACATTCTTCTTGAACATCACATCTACGACAAACTGCTTTGGCTAGTCTTGTACTTGCCCCTCTTTCCGGAAAAAATATATCTTGGTCAACACCTACGCACTCACCCTTGCTCTTCCAACTGTTCAGTTCCTTGTCGTGTATGTCCATTTTTTATAGTTACCTCTCCGAAAACTTCACGAACTAAATCGTAAATTTCTGTTATTTGTTCTAAATTATTTATAGGTAACAACAAATCTATTTGTTCATAAAATAACTCTTCTTGCTCTGTACTCCATTCTTTATCCCATTCATCACAACCTAATTTGCCCCATATCAAGTCAAATATAGTCTTAGAACGGTCTTTATCTTTGTGTGTGCGATAGTAGATAGCCCATTTAATGGTGTTAATCATTAAATACCTAAAGTTTCTTTAAGCCAATCTACAAAATCTTCTGAATCCCTGCTACCAAGTTCTTCTGCTACACGATTTTCCCACTCGTAAAATGTTTCGGGGTCAATCTTAAATCTATATCTACCAATACTAATTTTCACATCAGTTTCTTCGTCATCAATGTCCGGTATGTCCTCTACCTCAAATGTTGAGTTCATATCACCTACCATAGTTTCCAAATCATCAAAATCATAACCTGTTCCGTCTAATTCAAAACCGGCTTCAATTAATTTTTCCAACTCTATGACTAAGTCTCCGGTATTCCAACCACCTAACTCTGTGAGTCTGTTATCAGCAATAAGATATGCTTGTGCTTCATTATCATCTTCAAATGATATACCTTTAAGAACAGGTACAAGCCATTCACCGTCTTTTTCTTTAATACGATTAGGAACTTTTTCACCTGCGTCTTTAAGTGTTTGAAGTGTCTGCAATCTACCATGACCGGCTAACAACTTGCCGGTGTTTTCATTCAGCATAATAGGTTGAGTAAAGCCAAATCTTTTAATTGACTGATATATTTGACCAATATCGTGGTCTTTTGGGTTATTATCTGCCTCTACTATTTCAGATAAAGGCAGATATTCAACATTTATGTCCATATTTTATGCTTTCCTTTTTGCATAGTGTCCAATACTTGCAAATTCGCGAATTTCAGAATAACTTTTTTGATTATCTAACATTTGAACAGTTTTTCTGCTTAAAATTAAAGGATATTCAATACTAAAGTCATCTAAATCTCTTGTTATAAATTCATCTCTCTTATAACCAAATCTTTCAATTGCATTTTCTAATGCCCAAGCTATATCTATACCGGAATAAGGTTTACCAAGTCCGTGTTCAGCATTTAAACATTCTTGCACTATTCCCCAATCTCTATCATGTTGTGGGTGGCTACTGCCTAATCCCAAATAGATTATGTCACCATTATACCAAAAAGGTATTACTTCTTTACCTTTTGTAGCAACAGTCTGATAAGTTGGAACACCGTCTTTTAAAAATGTTCTTACTTGCATTTTATAAGGTCTCATTCTTCTTCACCTCCTTTATCGTTTTCTTCTATTAAAGTTTTAATCAATCTCTCTAAATCAGCAGTTACTAAAGACATTTGTTTTGATATTTCAGCTAAACTTTTAGCTAATTTATTTATTTCATAAACAGAATCTTTGTTTTTATAATATTCCCAACTATTCCAATTATTCCAATAATCATTAGGAGACATAAGTCCCTCCACTCTTTGCTTGTATTGTTAAAGCTAAAGCAGTAACGATATTAGCCATATTCTGCCCTATCTTTTCCGTAGACTTACTATCGTTGTAAGCCCTTACATAATCTTCTTTTAATTTGTCCAACTCATGCCTAAGCACTTCTTCTGCCGTGCAATCGTCAGTCATTATAATCTTCATCAGTAATGATTTCAGTTATACCAAATATATCTTTGTATATTGTTGCTTCTTGTCCTAAACACAACTTCTCTTGTATCTGTGCATAAAAACTTAATTCTTCGTTTTCTATAACATGAGATACCATGTGACCTGTGTTATTTATAAAAGCCATTAAACAAGTTATAACAGTCCAAGCTACTTCACCCTGTGCTTCTTTATGAAAGAACTCTATACCCCATTCTTCAATCATTGTATCTTGGTCGTTAAACATAGGTACAGAAATTATATCTGTATACATTTGTTCTAGTGTTTTACAGTATTCTTCAGCGACATTATTGTTAGTCAACTTAGGATATACTTTTACATCACTATACTTCTTTATCGGTTTCGGCATTTAATTCTTTCTCCAATTGCTTATCTAAGAAATATTCATCTTCTCCGTCTATTTGTGACCATAAGTGTAAGCCAACACCCAAAGCCATTGCACATCTTTTGATTGCGTCTGACATTGCGTCTTTCATTCTTGCACCATTGGTTTTCCAATTAGACGGATTTTCCACATCACCGGCTTCAACAACTGATATTTCTTTGCCGTCTATTACACAAGAGAGTTTTAAAATAACTCCTGTAATAATTCCGTCATCATACAAAGTTTCCACTATATCAGTAGAGTAAGCACCCAATACGGTCAATAATCTCTGCCTAATTACTGAATGTTGTATATAATCTACAAATCCACTTGGATTTTTATGGATAAACTTATCCGGAAATCTTCTACTTAATTCATGTAATTGATTCATTCTTCCTCCAATCTCATTATCTCTTGCTCTAATAATTGTTCAGTAAGTAATTTTTCAGTAGCTATTCTTAATCTTGAAGATACTGAAGACATACTTGCAAAAATATTATAATATTGCCCTAAGACATTTATATCACTTTCTTCATCTAAGTTAAGTTCTTCTATTTGTAACTCAACAAAGTCATCTACAAAAACATCTTCTTCACTTACCATTAATAATTCAACAAACTTCTTTATTGAATCAGAGCAGTCATCTATCATTTATGAACTATAAATCTTTCTACCTAAAAAATAAGAATTAGGACTTCTTCTTATGCACCTAAATTCATATCCTGTTGTGTAACTATATCCGTTCATTCTTGTAGCACGAGTTGTAAAGCGATTTGTTATTTTTGCTAAATCACCCTGCTCACTTTCAAGAACTGTCCACTCATTAGAGTTATCCTCCATTAATGGTCTCCAACTATTAGTAAATGTACTTTCAAGTTGTCTATTACCTGTTCTTGTTTCGTCCACGACAATTGTGTCGCCAATATTCAAGTTATTCAATTAACTCTCCTTTTTATTTATCCATTCCATTCTAAATCACTCACTTCATAATTATCTAATGAGTTATCTATATCTATGTTATTGTCATCTTGTTTATATGCAAACTTATTTTCTTGCAAATTTCTAAGACGATTAGTATTACTTGCCCAATCTAAAACAGTTTTAGTTTTCCACAATGGAGTTTTACCACCATTAACTAACTTGTCCGGTTTAGGCATTTGGTGTCTTTGTCTCCATGAAGACACAGTTGATTCTTTGAAATTAAGCATTTTTGCAATTTCGTAGATACCAACAGGGTCGTCATCTTTATCCCAACTAGTGACACCTTGTTCTATATTATTAGCTACCATGTTTACTACATTACTACATATATCACAAATTGCAAACATCAAAGCTCAAATTAATCGCATAATTGTCGCTCAATATGATATAATTGGTACATGAATGGTTATACAAATGAGCCAATTCACGAGCAATTTGAATACGGCAATTATGTTGTTATGCTTCATTGGTTACCACAATGGTTTCAATTTGAAGCAAGATTGTATCATAAGACAAGCAACGGCATGATTGAATTAGGAAAATTTGTGGATGATTCTCTTTACGGAGCAAGAAAAATGGCTCTCAACAGTATAGGTGGGTACTCCGGTGTCATACCTAAAGACGAAACACAAGTAAGCTAAAAAGTATATTTTTAGATAAATTTTTGTAGATTTGTTCTGCAAGTTAATAGTGTTTACCCTAAAATACTAATGTGCAGAATAAGAGATTCAGCTACTTAGATTGCATTTGGTATTTTGATTATTTAAAATCTATGTATCCAGTAGGCACGATAGTCACTTATAGACACATTGGTAATGGTCACAACGCACACATTTGGGGCTACGACAGACACAGGGTTGGTAAAATAACTGAATGGTTGAAATGCGATAATCCTAACTACCTTTACAAGGTTAAGTTAAGAGATATTGAAAACAAAAGATTATTGACGGTACATCCGGATTTAATAGATTTTGTTGACAATTAAAATTAAGTAGTTTAATATATACAATTGAATATATATACAAAAGGATATGAGAGATGATTGCAGAATGTATAATTTTTCTAGCTACATTAGGTAGCTTAGAAGTGCCTAATGATAACTATTATATAGAAAATCAAATGGCTTGTAATGAGTCAGTTCCAAAATCAATGCAAAAACATGCAGAACTTATATATGAGTTCTTTGATGAAGAATCTTTTGACAAAGTTGTTCGTATAGGTTGGTGTGAATCAAGAGGTAAAACTACTGCTTACAGAAATGACAATGGTGATTCCGGTGTTATGCAATTTGTGTCTTGGACATGGAATTGGGTAGCAGAAGAATACGATTTACCAATGTGGGACGAGTGGGTCATAATGCGTTGGGGAAGACCTTATACTGATGAAAAGACTCATCCACATAATATAGGATTTGAACAAACAAGAGTTCAATTTACTCCTTACTACAACTTACTTATGGCTTCTATTCTTGCTGAAGATATATACGGCAGAACTCAATGGAGAGATTGGAGCAGTAGTGAGTGGTGTTGGGGTGACGAAAAGAAATGGAGAAAGAAATGGCTCAGCGAATAGAAGTTATATTTATGGAACTAGCTAGGTCTATAAGTAAATTTTTAGGTTGGTTTTGCATTCGCTTAGATTACTATGTTGAAGCAAAAGAATGGGAACTTGAACAGAGAAGACACTCGTTTCCAAAAGAATGGTTTGAGGAGAAAGAATAATGTCAAACTTATATATGAACGGAACTGTGACACCTAAATCGGGTCGTAAGTCAAAACAGTTTGGTAAAGGTAGAACTTGTTCTGATAAAAATTGTGAACAAGTGTTAAGTATTTATAATGACAACAAACAATGTTTTTTACATGCACCAAAAAAACAACCTCGTATTAGAGGTCGTGAGGACGCAAGAAATAAAAAATAATTTAAAATAGATTTGCATATATTTGCGTATCTGCTAATCTTAGAATATGAATACAGAGAAAAGGGGAAAGTATGTCGGAAGACAAACAAATTGAATTAGAACGATTCAGATTTACTGAATTGTTTTCAGTAGAGTTCTATGTAGAAGCAGAGAACTATCAAAAAGCCAAAGATATATACGGCAAGATGTTTGATAAGAACATTCAGCTTGGATATGACACTTGGAAAAATGTTGCAGACAAGAATATTGCCGGTGGTAAGTTTCATGTTAAAACTAAAAACAATGGTGAAGAAGCAATCCTTATAGAAGAACTATGGGGAGATATGGGGGAAGAAGAATGAAAATTCTATCACACGAGGAGTTTCATGAACTCGGCTATGACAAAAGAAAAATCTTAGCCGGTGCAGTAGCTAAAAAATTCATGGAGAAATTTGACGAAGAAGAATTACATTTTCACTTGGTCATGGGTCTTATGTCCGAATGGACACACGAGGGTTGGGGCTATGACAAGTATGAAGAAGACATTGAATGGATGAATAACAATGGATGAAAATTACAGAGTATTTTGGACTGCTGATGTTAAAGACAACACACCTTATATAGGTGGTCTTTATTACAGGAGTGAAATTAAAGACTTTATTGCAAAAGTAGAGGCAGACGGAGATAAAGAAATAGTTGGTATCAAGATTGACGATACATACAACTTAGAATTTATATACAAAGGAATAGAAGTCAAGACCAATGTAATTGATGTTGACTTTGGAGGGGAAGAAGAATGAACGATTACTTAGTACAAGAAGAGTACAAAGAATATCTTGTTGGTGTAAGAGTTATCAGAGTTCAAGCCGAGAGCAAACAAGATGTTCTTGACGGGGATTATGAAATGATTGATGTCATTGAAGAAATTACTGCTAGTGGAGATGTTGAAGAGACAAATCTAATTGACGACAAACAATTTTTAGCAGGTGGTTGGACAGAGTTAGTTCGTGAGTGTGATGATTTAGGAGAGCCGACAGAATGAGTGACATGCAATATAGATTTGTAGACTTTAAGTTTAGTATTGCGTCTAAAGGTCGCACAGAACAAGAACTTAGAGAGTTTGCAATAGAAGAATTATTTTTAGACCACTATGACATTATCAAAGACATAGCTAGAACTTCCGGTTATACAACTATGGGAGAAGTTATTGATAAAGCCGAAGTGCAAGATTACTTTTATGGGGAAGAAGAATGACAGACTTAACATTAGTGCTTATGGCTATAACTTTAATCCTATGGGGTTTTGTATCCGGTATGGGTTATGTGATTATAAGAAACTTGTCTAACAAACTTGCTTACTACGAACGCAGAGAAGCAGAAATACAAAGCATTGTTGACAGAAGAATAAACGGTGAAGACAATGAGTAATATGCGAGTAGGTAGGCAGAGTGGTAAGTTCATTTGTTGGAACTGCGATTCTGACGACATCAGAGAACGAGTAGTCATAAATATAAACACAGGTAAAAGAATTGAAACACGAGATTACTATGACGACTTTTGGTGTAATGATTGTGGAGAGAATGACGAGATAGGAGAAGTGCTTTATGAAGAGAGCATATAAGATTAAGTTTTATCAAGTGCAACACATGGGCGACCAAGTAGTTTTTGCAGAGAGCAGAGATGAAGCCCTAGATGAAGCTATTGGTATGAATTATAAAGGTGGCTTGTATCTTAAATATACAGAGGGATATGAAGCTGACATTGATGAGCAGTTTGAGAATAACCACGAGTGGGAATACTTCTGCAAGAATCATAAAGAGTATGAATGTGAGGAGGTTAGTTGTGAGCAATACTACGCAAACATCTAAAGATTTACAAAAAGTTATGCGTGAACTCATGGCTATTGAAAGGTATTTGGAGTTCCAAGAAAACATTAGCTACGAGAATGCGAATTGGAATAATATACATGCTTTTATAAAGAGCTATGTTGACAACTCACCTATAAATTCAACTTACGACAACACAGATGACCTATATGACGAAGAAACATTTCAAGCCATATATAACTCCGGTTTTATTCAAGGTCTAAAATTTGCACAGAGAATTTTATCTTATAGATTTGACGAAGTTGACAATGTAAAGCTACCTAAAGAATTAATAGATAGCACAACAAGTGATGTCTTGTATGGTGATGTGTATGACATATTTAATTATGTTGAATCAGACCAAGTCCATATAGACGCAGAGGAGGAAGAATGAGTTTAGATTCTTACAGTAAAGCTCGTATGGAGCTTATGGTAAAAGATGAGATACCTAACTTACTACAAGACATAGATAGAACATACATATATGACTTTATGCCGGAGACAGTTCATGGCGAGAATCATATTAGATGTAGTTATTGTGAGCAAGATTTTAAAGATTATGCTGATGACGACTATTTGTTTTATTATCAAGAAGAAGAATACTGTTCTACATTTTGTATTCAGTTAAAGGTTTACTCACAGTTCAATGACCACTATCAAAGAGTTAAAGAAAAATGTTGGTAAAAGATTTGCATACATTGTGTATTTATGCAATACTAAGTATAAGAATATTAGTTAAAGGGGACTAAATTGACATATAACAATACTAAAGAAAAAATTGTTCACACAGAACGATACAAACTAACTCCGAATGATGATTCATTTAGAGTTATGATGATAACAAGAACACAAGACCCCGAGTTTGCAGAAGTGCCTAATGTTGGCTATTGCACACTCAAAGACATTAGGGGTTGGGTGCTTAAAGACATTTTTTACGAGAATGTTTACTTTCATGACGCAATGAAAGACAAGTTAGAAGATTTAGACGCAGACAGTTCAAATACAATTCTGTATTTTGAAAATCCTAAGACAGGCGAATCAATGCAGTATTGCATACAGGGAGACCCCGAGAATAACTTTGCAGGTTATATCGGTCAATCTTACTTCAATGCTGACGGAGTAGAGGAGAGATTAAATGTCTAAATATAAATTTACACACAAGACAATCATAGAACAATATGATTACATGAACTTAGTTGAAGAACTTGCTTATTACATGTGGGAAAGATTTCTTGAAGAAAATGCAGATAATAGAGAAGAATATGTATCTTGGGATTTTGACAACGGAGAAGAGTTCACACAAAAGGGTGAAGATGTATTTGCAGGTTTTTGTGAAGATACAGAAAATCTTATTAAGACAAGACTGCAACTTGAATATCACGGGAACGACAGAGAGTGGAGAAGTAAAGAATCTTTATTGGAGAAGCCGTTCTAATGAGATTGATAGTACAAGAGACATATTTGGTTAACATACCACAAACAGATGACTACGAAGACGCAGTAGCTATATTTCATACTGACGCAAGTGACTTGTATGATGTAAAACATTATGGATATGAATTTAAGAATGTAAGTAAGTTTGAAGACTTACTACAAGCAGAGGAGGAAATGTAATGGAAGACGATTATCCGGTTTATACAGTGTTCATGTCATTTCACGCAAGAGATGAAGAAGACGCAGAAGATTTTGTTCTAAGCATGTCGGGAAGTGATTGGCTAGAACATTTAGAACTTTCAGAGGAAGAATAATGTATAGACCATTACCCGAATATTTGACTATACAACCTAGCAAGATAGAGGGTTTAGGTTTATTTACTTTAAAAGATATTCCTGCATACGAAAAGTTAGGAATGACTCATGCACATTGGATTGGTGAAGATAACAACCTACTTCGTACACCATTAGGTGGTTTTATTAATAATAGTGAAACACCTAATTGTGAAATACAGGGAAACTTTACACGATATTTATTTACAAAAAAAGATATAAAAGCAGGTACAGAGTTGACAGTTAAGTACACAATGTACAATTTAGAGGAGGAATAATG
>Ga0163179_10003472_pt1 | contig 10714 bp, 13 predicted proteins | sample AtlANTMetagenome_FD_109643 | JGI IMG/M metagenome (GOLD analysis project Ga0163179, IMG submission 109643) | Marine eukaryotic phytoplankton communities from the Atlantic Ocean - Atlantic ANT 2 Metagenome | ecosystem: Environmental > Aquatic > Marine > Oceanic | place: North Atlantic Ocean... | reverse complement strand
TTCTTATATATTTTTTTATAGCTGTTGTGCTAGTGCTGATAGTAAATGGGTAACATCTTTCTCCTCCCATCTCTACGTAAAAATCAGCCATTGTTCCACTAGCGGTATAAATTTTTGCACTTATTTGATAAGTTTGTCCTACATTTAAAGTTCCTATATTTGCTTGAGCTAATTCAGCACCTTCTTTTGCAGCAGTTCCATCTGCAGACAATAGTGTAGTAGTTCCAACTATTTCTATTCTTTCATCTGTAGAAGTATCTTCTGTATATGTAGCTAAAGTACTGTTGGGAGAATACTCTGCCCAATTAACAGTTCCTGATGCAAACGCTCTATCTGATGCGCTTGTTATTAATTCTGAACCAGCTGCAGATGATTTTACATTAAATACTAAAGGCTTTACATTGTTATATTGATTACCCTTTAATATTACTTCATGAGTTCCATTATAATTTGGCAAAGGAACTGATTGAGATGCAAACTGAGCTTCATATACGCTTACATCGTCAATATACCATGTTATAGCTGTAGCGCTAGTATAATATATTCTAAATGCTGCATCGCTTGTTGCTTTAATATTTACTTCATATTCTAAAGCTGCAGCTTTATTATCAGCTTGTAAAAGGCCTAATGTGCTAGATGTAACTCCTCCAAAATCAACATTCATAGATAATGATGTTGCTCCTGTAACTGTCCAAGCTTTAAATCTTATTGTATAAGTTCTTCCTGCTACTATAGTTTCTAAATCACTAGTTCCTATTTCTGCACCTTGCTTTACATTAGTAGTATTACCTGTAATAGTTAATTGACCACCGCTTTCGCTATAAGTAAAGCTACTACTATTAGGATCATATTGAGCCCAGTTAACAGATCCAGATAAACCTCTATCAGCTGAATCTGATACCATTTCAGTTCCACCATTTTCTCCTAACAATTCAAACTTATTTATCTTTGTATCAGAAGAATTAGCTATAGTATATTTTAATTTATAATCATGAGTTCCTGATTTAGTTAATGCTCTATTGTCATAGTCTTGCCATAATCTTCCAACTCCTGTACTATGAGTATATCTAGCTTTAGAACTAGTTAAAGCAAAGTCACCTGTTTCAGACCATTTACTCCCTGTAGTAAAATCACTACCATTAGTAAGAAATTCTGAATTACCTTGTTGCATACTGCCTCTATCGTGACTAAAAGCAAATAATCCATATCCAGGAGTAATAGATACAGCAGTAGCAGAAGGACTATCTGCATCATGATCTATAGCTACAGGCATTAATTTAACCTTACCTACACTATCTACCATTCCATCTACAATTTCATGCACTTCTTCATCTGCTATATCTCTAGCATCAGAATTGTTATTTATACCTCCATGAAATCTGTCTATTTTAAGTACTTGCTTTGGCATTTTTTCTTTCTTTTAAAATTATACTGGATGGAGTGTATTTAGCAATGATAGACCCACACGAAACAAAAGGAGTAGTGAACGTTGGAAGCTCAGTACACACTCCATACCAGTAATTTCTATTCTTACTTGAGGATGACACCTTTAACCACAGCCTCAACTGATTCATAAATAGCTTCTATTATCTTTCCTTCAGTCTTCTCATTAATAATAGGAATATTTATATTCTCATTTAATTCCTTAACCATTTTAGCTTTCATTTCATCATTAAAGATGTAGTTTGCTATCATATCCTTCATGTCCATTTAACTTCTCCTGTTTATTTGTTTGCCCATTCTTGCCACTTTATCTTAACAGCTATATAGCATATCCATATAGGTATTGTAATAAATATACTCTTTATTATAGCTATCAATAAATCCATTATTTTTTCTCCCAATACTTTTTTCTCCACTTTTCTTCAAAGCAGTTATCAGTAGAATCAGATTGAGTAAGTACCCACTTACCATCCTCTTTATAAAAATCATCATCTTCCCAATTACAAAAGAATCCTTCACTACTGTAAGATTCTTCTACTCTAGGGTATTTACAATTAAAATATTCCCCAAATCCTACGCCTACTGATACTACTAAAACCCAAGTTCCAAAAAGCATATTATTTCTCCAATATTTTAGCAGCTTTCATAGCAGATACCATTCTAGTAACTCCTATACCACCACCAAATCTTTCAAACATATCTAAAGCTAAATACTCTTCTAATTCATCTTCTACTCTTTTTTCACCAAAGTGATTATAAAGCAATTTAGCATACTCACCATCTGATATGTTATGAAATTGATCTCTCATTTCTTTTACATCAGTAGCTCTTTCAGCAGAGCCTATAGTTTCCATGCCATGCATTATAACATCTACTTTATTATATATACCTGTACCAGCGTGCTTCATATTCCAAAAAGGATGTGTCCTTAATGGAAAGTGAGTTAAGAAGGTACAAGGTGTAAAATCTTTACATAGGGCTTCTTCTTCATCATAATCTAATTCCATAGTACTATATTTCTTACAAGCTTCATCATACATTACTTTTTCATGCATAGAGCCAAATCCTAAATGCATTAATAGCTCTTCTTCTAGTTTAATCATATCATTAATATTACCATGTGATTCAAATTCAAACATAGGAAATATCTTGTCATGTCTTCCTGCTACAGGATTAGGTTCATTCCTATAACTTGTTGTTATACAAAATACACCTTTAACCTTAGGATTCTCTAATAAATCTCTTTCAAGCCACATTTGACCTGTTTGAGGTAATGGCCAATTAACGCCACTAAATATATATTGAGATATTGTTGCTGGATCTTCACAAGCTGCTAATATGGATTGTCTGCTTTGAGCAGGTACTTCTATAAAATCCTTTTCTCCTTGAAAAAAGTCTCTCATTTCCTTTACTACTTTACTATAGTCATGCATACTTTTCATCTATTTTTTCTTCCTTTTTAATGGCTTTTGATCTCCCCATACTGGATCTTTAGGAGTTTTAGATTCCATCTTTACTCCATTGCCACCAATTTTAATTGTATTTCTATCCATAGATACTTCCATATCTTTTTGAGCTTGATCTTGCAAGTGGTGAACTAAATCTTTAGCCACTACAGCTAATGGATCCTCTGGTGCTGGTGGTACTACCATACCATTAAGAACATTGATTAAACCTATCGTTATGGTCGAAATAAGGCCTGTTACTACCGCTAGTTGTGATTCTCCAAGAAAGTAAGCTGCTCCAATAAGCATGCATGCCATAATTAAGATTGTAGGTACGCTAAATACACCTACCCAAAACCTTAACTTGTCTATCATTAATCTTTTAGCTGCCATTCTCTCATTCTTCTTTTTAGCTATTTCTTCTTTACTTAGAGCCATTTATCATTTCTCCCCATACACTAGTTTTGCCCTTTATTATTTCTACAACTTCTACCTTGAAATCACCACCTTTAAACCAATCAACTATAGCAAATGCGTGATTCCAGTTGTTTAAATTACCCTTTAACCATGTGTTAGCTTCAGATCTTACATCTTTTAAGCATCCAAGGCTCCACGCTGATTGAGTCCCACCTAAACCTGTTTCAGTAAATCTCTGTAAGTCATGTGTATGTCCGTACATAATGTTCTCTTTATAAGAGCTTAAATGCTTTTTAGCGTGATGTATTGGAACATAATCACCATGTGTAAAGTTTAATTTACCTATTTTGAGCTTCTTAGTACTTATATAAGGCCAATACTCATAACCCCTATCATCTAGCCTTAAAGCTATTTTAGTCTCATAAGAAGGTAAATATGGATGTCTTATAACAAAGTTATCTAACCATACTTCATGATTACCTTGTATAAAATGTCTTTCTTTACAATTTACTTTATTCAAAGAGCGATCTATAATATCCATACCTTTATTAACTTGCCTTACTTCTTTATTCAATAGCGGTATCAAAACTTCTAAAGGAGGTTTTTCTTTGTTCCTCCAATGGTGAGGACTAAATGTCTCCCACTCTCCTGTATCGCCTAGATCGATATATATATCTGGCTTTACTAATTCTATTGCTTTACATACTACATTAATAGCTTTTTTATCAGCTAATGGGAAATGCTTGTCTGGTGTAACTATAGCTCTTTTTATTACACCATCTTTAACATTAGGCATATAGCCTCCTATTTTATTTCTTTAAATATCTTTATACACATATAGATAAATGTTGAAACCCCAACTAGTAAACTTACCACTGGTGGTACCATCTCCATAAAAGATATCCAAAAACCTCCCATACCAACACCTGCTGTTCTTAATGTATCTGCCATTATCTTACTCCTACTTTAGGAGCTTGTATTTGTCTTATAGTAGTTACAAGACTACTATTGTGTTTATCTATAATTTTATGAAACTCTCTCATAAAGTACTCTTTGCCTTCTACATCAGCTCTATCTTCAAGAGCCTTAGCTTTTAAAAACATAACTATAGCTTTGCTTAAATATAAAGGTATATCTAGTTCAAAGCTTTCATCTTCCATTACATTTACATCGCTTACTAAATAACATGGATCAACAAAAGCTTCATATATTCCCATACTATTACTATTATGTGCTGATGTATTGGCTGTTGTATCTATATATTGAGTAGACATTGATGTTATACCTGCACTTTCATCTAAGTCTATTGGATGGTAATATTTATTTTTTATAAACATATATTGCTCAGATTCTTCGTCAGCATTAGTATCTGTAACAACGCTTTCTATTTCCCATAAACCACAATTTATAGCTGTTGTGTTGTTTATAATAATTTTATCACCTGCAGAAAATGTAGAGCCTAACCATATATTAGAACTATTACTTGCATGTATTTTTGCTTTCCCATCCGCTTCATTTGCTATGTTCATATTACTAGAACCTGTAATTCCTTTAACAGTTTCATTTACTTTTGTATACGTTATTAATAATCCATAAGTATCTCTTGATTTAATTTTATGAGTACCATTCCATTTATAGCTATTTTTTATAAGTATATGCTCATCTACCCCTACTGCGCTATAAGGAGAAGCTGTCCAATTTATACCACCATCAAGTCTGCTTTTTATAAAAGCTAAATAACCATCTACTACTGTCCATCCATCTAAATAAAATCTATTTTGTTGCGTTCTCAATTCATCACTAACCCAATATGTAGGAGAATAAGCATATTCTATTTCTAAACCATCAGTTATATCTTCTACAGGGCTTTGATATTGCTCATAAGCTCCTATACTTGATCCACCACTACTTGGTATCCATTGACCTCCTGCTGCTTCGCAAGCATCTTTTGTAGTATGGGTGCCTATAGTACAATGAGCAACTGATTGTACTCCAGAAGAAGATCTAGTTTCTGATTCTACTATAGCTAATTTATTGCCTTGCATATAATAAGCATATTTTTTAAATGCCATCAGAATCTCCTTTATTAGGGGTATAGATACTTCTAGGAATACTATGATAATCTCCTTCTGCATTATTTTGATTCTTACATCTTATATCTAATATTTTAATGCAATTAAAAGGCAAATCATAATATCTTTTGTCTTTCTTTAAATCTTGTCTTTCTACTTCGATATGGGTCTCACTCTTTAAAATTATTTCTTCTAATGCATCCTTTATATATGCTATAGCTCTACCAGTTTGTTGAATACCACTTCTTTCCATTATTTCTTGAACTTTCATTATCTTTCGCCTCTATCCTTTTTAGATGAAATCAATCCAAAAGCAGCATTATACTCTTGCTTTAATGTTGATAAATTTTGTGTTATAGCTTGTACCATTTCTACATCTTCTTCATCTATAGCAAATTCAGCCATTCTAGCTTCTAAACATTTTATAGCTGCATACATTACTACTAAATAGATTTTATCAGAAGGAAAATATTTTATAGCGTCATGAGCATAAGTTAATGATGCATCGCTATCATTTACAGGTGTATTATTAACATAATAAACTTCAATTCCGTTATCGGAAGAAGGAGCAGGATAAACATTTATAACTCCTGTATCATCTATTGCATAAACAGGGCTAAACATAGATGCATATTCTAAACTATCTTTATCTACTACTCTTGATTGTAAGCCTATTGGGATTTGTCTACATGTACGCCATGCTGTACTATTATCAGCAGATCCATCAGCATTTGCTTCTCTTAGTACTGTTATTATTTGAGCTCTACCAACTTCAACTCCTTGTGAGTCTGAAGCTGTTTTTCTAGTAAACAAAGTTACTTTTAAAGGATCTATAGATAGTAATCTACCAGTAACATCTAATACTCCATCTTTAAGAAACTCAGTAAGTTCATTTAAAGTTGGATTAGTATCACTTGATAAAGTTCCTACTCCTGTTAATCCTTCTACTCTTGCTTGAAATGTTGCCATTATTCTCCTAAGGCGCCCGCCCTCCTAGAAGAACCCATATCATTCCAGGAGAGCAGGCTTATTAGTTATTAAGTAGCTGTTATGCCACCATCTGCATTAGTTTGCCCTGTCACGTACCAATTTGTGCCATCACAAAAAATTTCCACCCAATCTCCTTGAACAGCTACGCCATCCTTGAAGTTTATGAATGTGCAGCCAGCACTATAAACACCGTCATCACTAGTATCAACTTCTAATTCAGCAATACCATTGCAAACGATTTTATTAGTGTCGGCTGATGCTTTTTCTGTAATAACATAATCAGCACTAGCAGGAGCAGCTTTAACCATAACTTTACAGTTCCAGCCAGCACCTGCATCTGCAATAGAAGGTAATGTTACTGTAAACTCTGTAGCAGAATTTAACATAAACACTTTACCACTATCGCCAGCAACTAAAGAGGTAGCAGCAGTAAGATCTTGAACATAATTTCCAGACCATCCAGCTTTTGCTCCTATCTTAGCCATTGTCTACCTCCCTAACTAACTGTAAAAGCAGCTTGGACAGTACCATTACCTCTAATGAACCAACTAGTTCCATCAGAAATATATTCTACCCAATCACCTTTTTTAGCAGCTTGTTTTATTAATACGTTAGTACTACCTGCAGCAACAACAGAGTTATCCTCATTAGTATCTGACTGTACATTTAACATGCCATATACTATTGCGCCTGTAGCAACTATTTTAACGTCTTGAGTTGGAGTATCTTCAGTTACAATAAACCTAAAGTACAATCCTTCAGCAGGAGCAGGTAAAGCAATATCTACTTCGCCAGATGCTGATGTAGCATCTACGAATATTATTTTACCACTATCTGCAGCAGAAATAGCTCCATCTACTGCGCCTGGAAGACCAGCACCTGCTTTAACTTTTAGCTTACCATCAGCTGTTAAGTCAAGCATATCCCCATCTTTATTTTGTCCGTAATAAGGTATACCCATTATAAACCTCCTTTATTAAGTCCACATAGCGTGAGTTTCAGGACAACACCATTCCATTCCCGCTTCTGTTAGAATTTGATCTACTCTACGATCGACCCCAGAGTTCTCTAATGTTTGAACTCCTACGTAGACTGATGTATCTCTATTAATACCATTACCAACTAGTGGTCTCATAGCGCAATATTTCATGTTTATAGCTAGTATTTTAACATTAGTAGAGTCTAAATGAACATTACGTACAACATTCATATCACCATACACAGTTGAAATAGTAGAAACATCAATACCAAACACTTTTTTCTTACCAGCAGCTGCAAACTCACTTCTAAAGTTTGGAGATACTTCAAGATTATTAGAAAAGTATCCAGACATTTTATGCAACCAGTTGTATACTGCTGTAGAACAGAAGAATACTGTTGAAGAAGCATTATTATATCTAGGATCTAATAAAGCTGACATATCATCCAAGAAATCATCTTGAGTTTTTGTAGCTGTATCTAAGCTAAATGCGTTACCATATGTTGAAATAAAGTTTACAGCACCCTCAGTTGTGTTAGCTGTAGCGTTTTGATTTCCAAATAACATTGCACTTTCAATATCCCATTTATGCTCAATTAGCTTTTCTTTCCAGATACGTGCCCACTCATTACCTTCATACTTTAGAACTGTAGCTCTATCAGTATTATTCATCACACATGATGTTTTGAAGATTTGAGTTTGACCTGTAGCTGTTGTGTAAGGCTGATCGTTCCATGTTTGAGGATATCCACTACCAGCAGCAAAGGCGCTTCCAACCACATAGCATTTATATGGTTCTAAATCTTCTTGAGAAGATGTTGTTAAAGCACTTCCTACTTTTGCAGTTGGATCCATATATGCAACTGTACTTACAGCTTTTACACATGTAGCATTTACTACAGCATAATTAGAAACACTAGTTAGGTCAACTTCGTTAACTTTCCATATTTCATAGTCAGTAGGATTACCTAAAGAACCTGAAGAACTAAATACAGGTATCTTAATTAATTGACCAGGAATAAAGAAAGTTGGTTGAGTCCCAGAAACTCCAGCATAATAAGACATTGTTTGTCCATAAATATTCTGTTGATTACCGTTTGAATTGTAATCTGTATAGAATTTAAATGAATAAACACTACTATTTACTGTAGCTGTATGATTACCACCATCAGGATCAGTTGATGGTGTTGAAGAAGCATTTGCACTGAATTTATCCATATATGCATATCTCTTCGTGTAAGATGATCTTTTCTCAGTAAATTTAAACTGAGGATCATCAGTTGGCTTTTTAGCCACTTTGCTTAAAAAACGGAAGAAGGGATCTTGTGCTAAAGCTAATTCTGATACCATATCTCCGAAGTTATACTTTCTTCGTAAGGCACCAGTAGCAGCAGCCGATCCTCTAGCGACCGTAGGTTCAGTGATATAATTACCACCTGTTACGCTAATACTATCAGACATTTGTCTATCTCCTTATTAAGTTTGAGATAGACTTAATTATTATATAAGCCTACCCAAACAAGTTATCAACACTATTGTCAAAGCCCATAATACTATCAAAGACATCTCTATCTACTGACTTATTATCTTTAGTACCTTGACTATTTGCTCCAGATGCGGAAGTAGGCATATTTCTGACATTTTTCATTTGATTTAACATATCTTGCTTTGTTGCGTTAGCTACATTAGCATTAGTTTGATCTTTATTTAATAGATAATTAATATCATCTAAAGACATTGTATGTTGTTTAGCCTTTTGTTTAAAGTCTTCAAATTGCTGATCTGTCATATTATTACGCTGTTTAAAATCAATCTCTTCTTGCTGTCTAGCTTTAATAGCTTGAGCCTGAACAGCTCTTTGTTGTTCAGATTTTAACATCTGACCAACTCTATTTTGAACCATACCATCAACATGAGCATTCATTAATTTAGCGCTATCTGAGTCTGGGTCTTGCATAGCTTCTTGCTGATCAAATACAAAATTTTCATCTAATTGAAGTTTTTGTTGTATTGATTGTGCAGGCTTGCCACCATTTACCAAATACTCTTTAACATGTTCTACTAATCCACCATCTTTTTTCATAGCTTCAAGAACAGGCACAAAAGCTTCCACTTCTTTGTATTGTTCTCTCCACTTAACAGCTTCTCTGCTACTATCTTTGTAGCGCTTTTCCCAGTCTGTGCTGTTATCAGTCTGAGTCGTTTCCACATTGTTGGAGCCAACTTGTTGATTATTGTAGGTTACCTGTTCGGGGCTACTATCTTGTTGGGTTGCCTCAGTGTCTTGTATTCCGCTATTAACAGAATTTTCTAATTCATTAAAAAAATCATTGGAGCCTGAAGTAATATCAGCAGTGTTTTCCATTTCTTCAAACGAATTACCTGCCATACCTATTTCAGGGTTACCTTGATTTTCTTGTTGATTGTCTATCATTTATTCTCCTTTTGGATAAATTAAACTGCTGTAGTTTAACTATCTTGTTTCTTATTTTGCAAATCCTTTTGCATATTCTGTAATAAGTCACCTTGCCTAGCTTTAACTAACTCTGCATTATTACTTAAAACATTTTGTAAAAGTTTTTGTTTAGCTTCAGTATCCATATATGCTCCATCCATATTAGATTTAACTTCTTCTTTTTTCTTACTTATCTCTACTTCAGCTTGCATTACTTTGCCTTTGATACCAGCTTGGACCAGTTGTCTTTCAAGCGTCTCAATAGTGCCATCTTTGTCTTTAACAGCTTCGGATAGTTGTTGTATCTGCCCTTGAAGTTGCGCATATAATGATTTCCTTTTTACAATATTTTCTTTATTTTTAATATCTGTTTCAGCCAATACAGCTACATCATCAATAACACCTAATTGCATTAACTGTTTTAACTCTTCTAAATATGCCCATCTATTTATAGGCATTGTAGATCCTGATATTATTCTAATATCAAATTTATGAGCAGATATGTCCATAGATTTTCCTATAGCTTCTCCCATATCATTGTACATTGGAATGTTAATTTCTTGTGTTCTTCCTTCTTGTATAGCGCTAGGCTGTACTATTCTAAATCTTTTATTAGCTGTATATGTAGCTTGACAGAATTGCAATACAACATCACCTAGCTGTTTTAATGCAGGCTCTATAGATGTATGCATCCACTGTTTAATTCGTCTTGTTCCATATTCATCCATAGCTAACATACCTCTATATGTTTCGCTAGCACCTCCAGAATCTCCCATCATAGAGCTATATATACCTGCTAAATATTCCATATCACCTTTACCTTCTTGAACTATAGCAAAAAAAGCATTAGCTAATGGTGCAGGCATAACAGGCGTAGGTTTTTCTACTCCAGGCCTTATAGGCAATAAAGCTC
>Ga0163179_10003470_pt1 | contig 10717 bp, 6 predicted proteins | sample AtlANTMetagenome_FD_109643 | JGI IMG/M metagenome (GOLD analysis project Ga0163179, IMG submission 109643) | Marine eukaryotic phytoplankton communities from the Atlantic Ocean - Atlantic ANT 2 Metagenome | ecosystem: Environmental > Aquatic > Marine > Oceanic | place: North Atlantic Ocean... | reverse complement strand
GACGTTGTTGATCGAACGGATTCCACAACGTTGCAGTGCCCGCTGCATCCAATCCGGTGACGGCCCAATGACAATGTTTTCCATCACTGCGCCTGTGTATCGTGGACAACCCGCGGTATCGTCCACGCGAATCTCAACGTCGCCAGCCACACCAGAGATCAACTCATTGTGTGGCGTTTCATCGCCCGGCTGTGCGGCAGCCCCCTTGAGCGGCCAGCCCGTGACCGCAGCAAGCTCACGCGCAATACCAATAACCGACAAACAGTCTCCTCTATTGGCCGTCGGCGCGACCTCGAGAATCACATCGCCTGCTGGAATCAAGTCCGACAGTGGTTGCCCAAGTGGCGTACCAGGTGGCAACACCAGAATGCCCTCGCTTTCGTTGGACAAACCGAGTTCTTTTTCGGAACAAAGCATTCCCTGAGACTCAACCCCTCGAATTCTAGAGCGCTTAATCTTGAAATTTCCAGGCAACACAGTGCCTGTGGTCGCCAAAGCCACAATATCACCGGCCTTGTGATTGCTAGCGCCACACACCACCTGATACTCAGTGTTCCCATCAGTGGGACGGGTTACTGTGAGCCGATCCGCGTCTGGGTGACGCTCTACAGACTCAAGCTGAACGGAAATCACACCATCCCAATTGGGGCGTTCGTCTCGGTCTAGCTCAGTCTCTACACCCGCAAACGTCAATGTGTCACAAACCACCGAGACGCTGTCTCGAATTTCAATCATCTCCGACAACCATGACAATGGCATCAACATGAAAACTGCTCCAGTAACCGTAGGTCATTGTCAAACAAGAGCCGAAGATCATTAATCCCATACCGAAGCATGGTCATTCTATCGATGCCCATACCAAACGCATACCCTTGAACTTGCTCCGGATCATAGTCATCCCGATCCAACGCCGAAAAAACAGCAGGATCCACCATTCCGCATCCCAAGATTTCAATCCACTGGGTGTCTTTACAAACCCGGCAACCACCAGAAGCCGGACAAAATGGACAGCTGACATCCACTTCGGCCGACGGCTCTGTAAACGGAAAATAAGAAGCTCGAAACCTTACTTCGGTCTGAGGACCAAAGAAAGCTCGCGCAAATTCAGCCAACATGCCCTTCAGATCCGCCATCGTGGTTCGGTCGTCAACAACGAGACCCTCCACCTGGTGGAACATCGGTGTATGCGTGTTGTCGCTGTCTCGACGGTACACAACACCCGGACAAATCATTCGAATGGGTGGCGGCTGATCCAACATCGTTCGAACTTGAACAGGCGAAGTATGCGTTCGCAACACAATGCCTTCTCTGACAAAAAACGTGTCTTGCATCTCTCGAGCTGGGTGACCCTGTGGGATGTTCAAAGCTTCAAAGTTGTGCCACTCCGTCTCGACTTGTGGACCTTCTTTAATGACGAAGCCCATGGAAGAGAAAATGTCGCAGATCTCTTGCCACACGATCATCACTGGATGGAGGTGCCCACCCCACGGTCCTCGACCAGGTAGGGAGACATCCAATGGACTATCGTGCCCACTAGCGAGCGCTTGACTCTTTAGGGCGCCTTGGCAGACGCCAAAGATACCTTCAAGAGCCCTTTTGGCTGCGTTGATGTCTGCACCTGTCGTTCGTCTCTGATCAGGCGGCAAGTTTCGGATCTCCTTTAGGAGTGCCGTCAACTCGCCTTTTTTTCCCAAGTATCGTGCCTTGAGTTGGAACAGCTCCACCTCGGTCTTCGCACCACGAAATGCCTCCGTGGCCGATGCAACGATCTGATTACTTCTTTCGGTGAGACCCATCTCCCCTCCTGCCCCGCCTGACTGCGCTTGATTATCCCGTATCAGTCATAGTTTCACGGGAGGAGGTTCAAGTCGTTGATATCAGCACCAGATATCCAATGGTCAAACCAACTGCTTAAACCTTAGTTTTGGCCGTAGATCAAAAATAGAAAACAAAAAAATGCCCCCAGAATATCCGAAAACATTCTGGGGGCATGACGCCGCTTGGGAGCGGTGCTTCCCCTTCAGAGGCTTACGCAAATACAACACATCGATGGGCCCATCGAAGACCTCCCATGACATTAAATAACGCTGTGTCGTTGAATCCAGTGCCGGAGCACCCTTCACGTGACGTTGTCCCATCAACTATTTAGCATTCATTGATGTTTGAAAATCACCGCTGGAAGGCCAAGGCCTTTCATGCACGCTCACATCACAGAGTCTTTCGGTTTCATCACTTTACCGTAGCAAAATGTTGAAATCCTAGGGACCCTACACGTTGTTTTTGCCTTCGAAGATCTGATGTCTTGAGACAAAAGTGCCGTACTTGCGGATGATGTCGGTGAGTTGGGCGAAGATAAACAAGTTTATCCTCTCCGCTTCCCACTCAAACGCTGCCAACGCAGCGCTTGAAGACTTCATCTTCCTCTCTTGGGGTTTCAAAGAACGCCCCTCCGTCGAGATCTCACACACCGTCCTGTCCCGCGATTCGTCGCAAATGCGATGAATCTCATCGGTTGAGGGTTGCTATACCCTCAACGTCTTCCGCCCTTGTTGTTCAAACCAACTGCGGCGGTTTTCTCCGGTGTGCGTTTGTGTGCTGTTGCCAACACACCCCGACCATGGGGTTCGCATCCTATCATTGGTTTCGCTTGATCATCATCCCCACAGCACCTCATTCAATCCGCTGACCAAAGCCAACTTATCGAATACACAGCGGTGTTGTGGGATTCTCAAGACAAAACCAATGTCTCGGATACGCCCACCCTTCGGAGTCTTCCCCTCATTGACAGCCGACGATACGTCACCGTATCGCCTTGCACTCTCGTTGTTATTTGTACTCGCTTTTCTTCTGCTCTCTCTGTGAAGGGAACAGCAAACCAAATACGCACTCAACCTCAGTGCTTTAAGCCATGCATGAGTCCGTTGTTGACCCAGCCAAACGACTGAACACAACCCGATACTCCCTTGGGCTTGTCGTATAGAAAACAGGAAAGTGCAACCTTTCTATTATCGTGCTTCGCCGAAACAAAGACTTAGAACGGTCATTCTTTTAACCAGGACGCGAAGTGCACTCCGGATTGTCCCGGCTTGCTGCACTGGACTGCCACGATGCCATCAAGTGATGTTGCCATCACTGGACATCGCCACATCAACCACCAATTCCGAGTTCCGAACGATTATGTTCTTCGACTCAAAACTGATTCACCCAACCCAACCCCCATCAAAAATCATCGATAAATTCGCTGACTCTCAACGGTTGTTCTTGTGTTGTTAGTCGTATCCGTCATGCCAAAACCGTGTTTGTTCCCTTGCGGGTACCACCACGACTCACAGCAATGCCTTTAAGAACTCCAACACAACCAAACCGGCTCACTGTGCAGTTGAAAAATCAACCACAAGTCCATGCCACCTGGGGTCCCGAACAACAAACTCTCTTGAATAAATCCTTATGGAAACCACAAGAATCAGTTCTAGCGAGGGCCTCGCTGTTCACCTAGACTCCACCGCACACCCGCCACAAAAGCGATGCTTTGATTGAGCCCAGAAGAGGCAACCGACCACAATGTGGCCCATTGCACCACGCTTTGTTGAACAGCCCATCTGATCCGAAAACCCGAAAGGCCCCTCTCCAAAACATCCAGAGCGGTTCTCCTGTATCACATCAAGTGCTTTACCTTTTGTTTGATTGCTCACTCAAACGGCGGCCTTACGGCCGTGGATGCCAGACCAACGCCTGACATTCACAAAACATCCTGGGCCCGTCGAACGGTCTGCACCAGATGAACTGGTACATAACTACTCTCAACCCAGGAACTTACAGCAGCTTGATCAAAGGTTGCCCTTCGACTTGACAGTCACCTCAACCTGGGTCGCCCCAAATCTCAAAGACTGTTCGCATTCCTCTGTACTGTCAACAATGACAGCCACAGCGTCTGCGCAAACCATAAGCTTGTGCTTCTCTATACTTATTTGCAACGTCAAAGATCGTTCCGAGGAAAAACCCTCGGTTGCCACCGGCTCCCGCCAGCGTCGCCCTCTATAGATTGCACAACCCGTGCCACCCCCCTTTTAACGGTTAAACGCCGACTATCGGCATGTCTGGCTGAGTATCTTACTTCACATCATTCTTGGTAACAACCCGACAAACAAACACACAATAAACTTTTATGCAGCGTTATACGCCATTTTTAAACGTTATGAAGCCTGGTTCCTGTTGGGTAATCCGTTTCCCGTTATAAGTATGGGAAAACTATTACTCGTATTGGGGGCCGTGGGATCCCCATCTCTTCCATTCGAATCGACTTCAACCACTTCTTCCACAACCTCACGCCAATAGCCAACACTTGACGGAAGCGGTCTAACGATAGTTCTGTTACATCGACTACCGCGTCTCGAACACTTTCCCAGTCGCAATTCCGGGGGCATAATGTGGTGGTTTTCTGTCTTGTTGTGCGGCGTTGTTTCATGCGCTTCACACACTAAACACGATCAAAATGAGTCAACACAACTCGCCGCTGCGGTATCGGCTGGGCACGCTCAGGCGGTTTTTGCTGGAGGGTGCTTTTGGTGTATGGAAGCTCCTTTCGACGAGACTGATGGTGTTATATCAACGACATCGGGGTACACCGGCGGAGACGAGTTGCAGCCGAGCTACGCTGAGGTCGCTGCTGGTCAAACAGGACACGTGGAGGCGATTCGAGTCGTTTACGACCCAACCATCATCTCATATTCAGAGTTGGTCAATCTCTTTTGGCACAACATCGACCCGCTCCAAGATGATGGTCAGTTCTGTGACCGTGGTTCTCAGTACCGCTCAGCTATATTCACGAGTGATGAGAATGAAATTCAAGTGGCGAAAGAATCCAAATTGGCCATCGCCACGCAGCTCAACGCCACCGTGGTCACAGAAATTCGTCCAGCTGCTGCATTTTGGGTGGCTGAAGCGTACCATCAAAATTACTACCGCGTGCAGCCTCAACGCTATGCTCAATACCGAATAGGGTGTGGTCGTGACAATCGGCTAATGGTACTTTGGGGGCAAACCGGACACTGAACTGGTTTCCAACTTTAGTCACGGTCTGAGGACAATTCGGCCGTGTAATCCACCCGATTTTACCAGTCTTTGAGCCGCATCGGCATCAGACAGAGCCATCTGTTGATGAATCGAGGCAACAAATGGCTCCCTTGCGTGCTCCACCAACAGTTCCTCCATGTCGTGTCGTGTGGCCCCTCCTGCTCCCAAAATGCGAAGACCCATCACAATCACATAACCAATGTTGAGTTCAAATCGGTCAGGCACAATATTGCCGACAACCGAGACACGACCTCCCACACGAAGACAGCGTAACGATGCGTTGAACGTGGGTGTTCCCACACAATCTAGAACAAGATCAATGTCACCGACTTGCTTATGATAAGCCCCATCTGGACACACCACCACCCGTGACGCACCAAGTGATTCAACGAAATCACGATGGCGGTCATCGCGAATCACAGCGGTCACATCGGGTGTGAATCGAGAAGCGATCTGAATGGCTGCTGCACCCACACCTCCATTGGCCCCAGTCACCACCACCCGCTCTCCAGCGCGCAAACCACCCACTGTGACCATGCTCCGCCACGCAGTCCCAAACGTACAATGAAGCACCGCAGCCAACGTGGTGTCGAGTCCTTCAGGTACGCTGTGAAAGGCACTCTGGGGCGCGCATACTAGGTCTGAATAAGTACCATGTTCGGTCAAGCCGAAGACGTGTCCACCCTGCTGACACAACGAAGACGACTGGGTCTTACAAGGTTCGCAGCCCCCGCAGCTGTCTCGATGCATGGTTGCCACGCGATCGCCCACAGACCAATCGGTGACATCCGGGCCCACACTCACCACTCGCCCCACACCTTCGTGACCGGGGACCACAGGCAATCTCAAGATGCCAATGCGACCGTCTCGATCAATCACGTCCCGGTGACAAACCCCGATGCATTCCATCTTCACCACCACCTGATTGGATTCTGGATCAGGAACATGGTCGACTGGTGGATGACCGACGAGTGGGTGGTTCCATCCAATATCACTAAGACACATTCTAGAGACCCTGTAGGCCATTTACTCCCCCTCTGACTGAGTGATGACAAGATATCCAGCCTACAACTTCGTTGCGTTCGATGAACAGGACAAACTCAGACCCCTTGTCAATTCTACCCGACGCAACCCAACGAAAGTCAGTGATCAAATATTGAACCACAAGACGTCAGCACGATATGTGACCATCGGTTCTTAGCGAAGGCTGTTTATGCCCACCGGTGACGACACAAGCTCGGATGCCCCCGAGAAAACTGAAAACCCGGTCACCACGTTGGTGGCCGCACCGCCACCGCTGCGTCCTCTCGATGACCTTGGGCCCGATGAGTTGGAGATGTATGTTCGAGGGTCCATGCATCAAGATCGCAAGCCGGGAAATCTGCTCATTGTTTGTCACCCGCTTCGCCTATATAAAGTTCCCCGGAATCTCTTTGAGAGCTTAGAACACGCTGGTTTCAACGTTAAAATCGTCGAAACGCACCCCAACCGTGTCACCTCGGTCACCGGCATCCGCGACGCCTTCTTGGCGCATTCCAGCCCAGGTGTTCCCTTAGATCTCATGGTGCTTAGCGGTGATGGGAGCCTCGACCACCACGTGCTAGTTGCCGCCTACTGGGCTTTTTATCCGGAATTGGTGACCTACCGCGAAGGTTCCATATCCTGCGAAGCGCCCTCTTCTGCTGAGTTGGCCCGAATTCCAAAAATCTATCGACGTACATTCGTCGAACCTTTGCCCGATGTGACTCATCTACAACCCAAAGATGACACAATCCGAGAGATCTGGTTGTTGCGCGACGCTCTCAAGTCTGCACTCCTTAAACAAAAATCGATGACCCGATTGACGCGAATCGCCGAACGACATTTACAAGACCCTCTCTTTCGGGTTGCCGTGATGGCCGCGTTGTTTCCAGATCGCGTCACCCTGCGACCACATGGCTTCGATCTATCCGGACTCGCAACAGCGACCCAGGAGCAAGCCTTTCAAGGACTCTATGGATACATTCGTTCCATCGCCGCGTATCCAGCGGGGACCGCTTCAGACAACGCGCTCTACGCTGGTGTCCCCGGCTGGGTGTATTCCCAAATCTCTCGCTTCTTACAAGCACCCATGCTCGAAGGCATGCGAACGTGGCTGGAAAGACGCGTCACCAATCGTTTCTTAAACTTCTATTTGCGAGAGAGCGTTGTTGTGCCCGCGCGATGCTCATTGATTGCTTTCGACGGCGACTGGCAAGTCATCAGCAGTCATGCTGCCGGTGGCCCAGGTTCGGGGCATTTCTTCTCTGCCGATCTCTCGTCAAAAACTCGCGGCATGTGGGGTTATCTCGCTCGTATACCCAAAGTTGTGATTCAAGAGGGGCTTTTTGGATCAACCATCGTCCGTATCAAGACCACCGCCGCAGATGGGCGAATCAAGTCACTTGTGGAAGACCAGATCGCCGAGGGCCTGTATACAAACCGAGCGTTCATCGCCGGCGTCGGAAGTGTACCCTCAACCAACCCCACAAGCTTTGCTGGCCAGAGCTCACTGATCATCGTGCCACCCATCTGGTATCGCGACAAAAACGGTCGGCGACGCATAAACCTCCGCGGCTTGGGCTGTATGATCGAAGCCATTTTGAAAGGCGCTACGGGTCGAGTGCTGCACATTTGTGGAATGGACCCTGGTTCTTTGGCTGGTGGTGGTCAATTCACGCTGGCTGCACCGGAAAATCAAATCACTGTCAAGGAAGGCGAAGAGATCGACATCTCATATCTTCATCGACATGGTGGTCATCGCTTTGTTGCCGTTCAAGTCAGTGGCGATCCGTTCCAAGCGCGTCAAATGACCATTCGAACCGCTTGGGGACCTCTGCCGATGCTGGCCAACACCAACTCGCTGTTGCTGAGTTCCGCGAAGCGCTCACTTGCTGACCTTCGTATCGAGCAGACATTTCGACTCAAGCGTGTCTATATCGGTGGCTTACACTACTTTTGTCACCGTACAGGACAAGCCTGGTCGGCGTCATTTTGTCAGCAAACCGGGTTGTTTGCCCCACCTCATCACCTGCCTCGTCGACTCGTAAAGGCACAACGCAGGCTGTTAGAACGTTGGTCCAAAATGGGTACTGGCGACTTTGTAGATACCAGCGAAAGGGGTTGGAAACTGAAACGCCGTGGGCGATATGCACACAACAATGACCAAAGCGCACATCTGGTCTTGCTCCGAGAACACCGACGTGTGCTGCTGGTCCGCCAAGTGCGGTCTGGCGTGGATGGTGACCGCATCTACGAGACCCTCACACGCTATCGAGCATTCGGTCCATATTACGTGATCCATGACAGTCAGACCCGTTGTTGGGCGAGCGGTGAAAACCCTGAGATTCTTCAAGAGGCGTATTACTTTCGTAGTGCTGATGAGTACCGACAGGAAGCCCCATCGTTTTTCCCATTTGTGGAGGATTCAGCTAAAGAACTATTCTTGGCCGAATTGACCGATGAAGCCTGGTTCGAACAAATTGACGTGCCCAACGAATCCAAACCGCGCCGCTAATACTCATCCAATAAACATAATCTACCGCTGCGTAGTGTCTTATCTAAGTCCACATCGGTGCGAAAAACCAAGAACATAGAAGGCGTTGTGAAATTTCAATTCGACAATCGATTCACCACAGAGCTCCCCAGAGACCCCGAAACGAGCAATTCCGTGCGCCAAGTACATGGAGCATGTTGGTCATCGGTCAATCCAACGCCGGTCGATCAGCCATCTGTGGTCGCATATTCAGCAGAGATGGCCCAGCGTCTCGGTTTGTCTAAAAACGACTGTCAATCACCCCAATTTGCCGAGGTCTTCGCTGGAAATAGCATGCTTGACGGCATGGTCCCTTTCGCTACCTGCTACGGTGGTCACCAATTTGGTGGGTGGGCTGGTCAATTGGGCGATGGCCGTGCCATCTCTTTGGGTGAGGTGGTCAACGCCGATGGTGAGCGATGGGAATTGCAACTCAAGGGCGCTGGGCCAACCCCATATTCTAGACATGCCGATGGGCGTGCTGTTTTGCGATCGTCGATCCGCGAATTTCTGTGTAGCGAGGCAATGCATCATCTGGGCGTACCCACCACTCGAGCTCTGAGCCTGGTTCTCACGGGAGAACGCGTGCTCAGAGACATGTTTTATGATGGTAGAGCCGCATATGAGCCCGGCGCCATCGTGTGTCGTGTGGCACCCACATTTATTCGTTTTGGTCACTTCGAGTTGCCCGCTTCACGAGGAGACTTGGCGCTGTTGGAACAACTCGTCATGTTTACTGTCTCTAGAGACTTCCCCCACTTGGGCGAACCAACCCGAGCCCTCATCCCACAGTGGCTCATGGAGATCGCTGAAAACACGGCCAAGATGATCGTCGATTGGATGCGGGTCGGTTTTGTCCACGGCGTCATGAACACCGACAACATGTCCATCGCATCGATGACCATTGACTATGGCCCCTATGGTTGGTTGGAGGGATTCGATCCACAATGGACTCCCAACACCACTGATGCGGCGGGACGGCGCTACGCTTACGGGGCCCAGCCTCAGATCGGTCTGTGGAATGTGGGCCGATTAATGGGTGCTGTGTCTGGGCTGATCGATGATCGAGATTCCCTCCAAATCATCGTCGATAAATACATCACCACATTTCAGACAGAACACAACAACATGTGGGCGAACAAATTGGGACTGCGTCAATGGAATGCAGAGGACCAAGAACACCTGATCGATCCGCTCATGAAAATCTTGCAGATGACAGAAACGGACATGACCATTTTCTACCGGAGACTCGCTCAGGTCCCCTGTGATCAAAATGCCACCCCCTCTGAATTGCTCAGTCCTCTGGCCGGGGCCTACTACACCGCGCAAAAACAAGAACACGAGGTGGTCACACTGAAGTGGTTACGGCGCTACACGGCCCGCGTTCGAACCGATGATCGCGACAAGAGCCAGCGGCACGCACAAATGAACAGCGCCAACCCCAAGTACGTGCTCAGAAACTACCTGGCCCAAAATGCTATTGCGGCTGCTGAATCCGGTGACACAACAGAGATCGATACTTTATTGGCGTTGCTGGCTCACCCTTACGATGAGCAGCCCAAACATGAAGACTACGCTGCTAAGCGTCCGGAATGGGCACGAGACAAGCCCGGGTGCTCTACGCTGTCATGCAGCTCATAAACAGGCGAATGCACACATCGGGTGGCGCGCCCATTCACGAATCACCAAACGCACCTTCTCAATTCGAGGGTCCGCCCCCAGATGGGTCGCGGTCTTGATCCCGAATGAACGGGATGATCGGTGTCTCGAATTCATCTTCTTCTAGAACCAACGGCTGTAGGGTGACGTTGATCCGGTTGTTGCGTTTTCGGACATCATACTGCACCACTTTTGTTAAAAACTGTGGCGCTGATACCTCCAACCGTAGAGTCATCCCCGGATTAAAGACCAGCTCACCGCCATCGGGTAGATACAACACAGAATCCGTCCATTCACCGGTGACCGCGTTGACTCGATGCCGTTCAGCCTCTTCAGGGTGACGCACGACCGCAGTCGCAATGGGTTGTCCTTCCGCATCAACCACGCGCACCGTCAGCGGGACCCCTTCCCCTGTTGTGGTGGCATGTTTTG
>Ga0163179_10003469_pt1 | contig 10717 bp, 5 predicted proteins | sample AtlANTMetagenome_FD_109643 | JGI IMG/M metagenome (GOLD analysis project Ga0163179, IMG submission 109643) | Marine eukaryotic phytoplankton communities from the Atlantic Ocean - Atlantic ANT 2 Metagenome | ecosystem: Environmental > Aquatic > Marine > Oceanic | place: North Atlantic Ocean... | reverse complement strand
TACTCTAAAATGTGCAAGATACCTTTCTCTTAATTCTGGAATTGATAATAATTTATTTAAAAGAACAAAATCCGGATCATCTTCATGATAAAATGGACTCCAATTAGTGTTTTGATTACCAAATACACTATTACCATCATATTCAACAGGCAACAGTCTACCATTAAAAGTATCATAATAAATATAATAATCCATCCCTCCTTTATGGATATAGCTATCATCATCTGAACAAATAATTTCATTTGCTAAATGCCATAAAGTAGCATCTAAATCTAAATATTGATTTAAGAAAGTATAAGGATCTTCAAAGCTTTCCACATTATCAATAGCAAAACAAGCATCAACCAAATTATTCCAAGGATTATCTACATAAGACTTTTTTAGTGTATAATGATCCAAATAACTAGTTGTATCATCTCCTAAATAATTTAGTGAAGACATTCCTGCACCAAAATCCGGACCTCCACCACCAGGACCTCCACCACCAGGACCTCCACCACCAGGACCTCCACCTGGCTCTCCACAACCAGGAGCATCATTATTTGGGTCTTCTGCCCTCCATCTAGTACATTCATCATCAAAAAACCATTGACCGGCATGTTTTTTATCTAATTGTTGAACATTTGGATAAATTCCCCAATCCTGATCATTAATCATTAATTTTACAAAATTTACCTGTACTGCGGGAATATAGTTTCTTGATAATTTCTCAAATATAAATTCTCTTAAAAAACTAGGGTCTTGATAACAATTATTCAAATTCAAAGTCTCATAACCATCAATATCTTGATCATGAATCCAATCTAGTTCAATATTAAAAGATTTTTTATCAGTTTCTACACTACCACCAGGTCCACCTCCACCAGGTCCACCTCCACCAGGTCCACCTCCACCATTATCACCATTTGTATTAGCATAAGAAGTTTGCCCTTTAAATCTCACACCTACATCGTCAAAAGTTTCTCCCTCATATATTAAAGTAGCACTGATATTAATTTTATCACAATAATTATCTTGTAATTGTTCCCAAAAATTAGGTTGTTCAAAATATAAATAAATTGTTTTTATTTCTGCCTCATCATAAAAACCCATTAAATCTTGCCCACCTCTTATTAATCTATTTTGATCTTCAGAAAAATAATATTGTTCTGGTAAATTTTGAGAAAATGAAAAACTAAAAAATAGAGTAAATACTAAATAAGAATATATTTTTTTCATTATAAAATTTTGATTACACTTATTGTTAATAAACTTGGATGAAATATTTTATCTTCTTGAATATAATTTAGCTAATAACCTTAAAATCTCTAAATACAACCAAACTAATGTTACTAACAAGCCAAAAGCACCATACCATTCCATGTACTTTGCAGCTCCTTTTTCTGCTCCTTCTTCTATAAAATCAAAATCCAACACTAAATTTAAAGCAGCTATTACTACAACAAATAAGCTAAACCCAATACTAATCCAATCTCCATTAGCTGAGTTCATAATTGGCATAGAAGCCCCAAAAATAGACATAATCCAAGAGGCAATGTAAACTAAAAAAATACCACCTGTAGCAGCAAATATTCCTAATTTAAAGTTCTCAGTAGGTTTTATAATTCTTGTTTTGTATGCAAAAAGAAGAGCAACAAAAATACTTACAGTTAATAAAATAGCTTGTGAAACTATTCCAGGATAAAATGCATCTCCATATAAAAAAGATACTCCGCCCAATGCCAAACCTTCTAAAACAGCATAAATAGGAACTGTTACAGGAGCCCATTCTTTTTTAAAAATTGTAATTAATGCTACTATCAACCCTCCAATAAACCCAGGCCAGATTAACCAATAATAATCAGGAGAAAAAGTAAAATAACCTGCTGAAATTAATAAAAATAAACTAAACGCTGTTTTATTTACTGTTCCTTGTAGAGTCATAACCTCTCCAGTAGAAGTTACAGATTTATTAAATACCTCTGAGGTTAATGCAGGATTTCCAGACCTACCTAAAGAATTTGAAATTTTACTCATTTTTTAAAAAATTAATTAAAAACAAATGTAATAATTAAGAAACTTTTATACAAGAAGCTACTTTTTTAGCTTTTTCTACTAAAACATCAACAGGTTCTAAACCATAAGATAACGCAACCCCCATTCTTCTAAATGGTCTACTACTTGGTTTTCCAAAAATTTTATAATCTGTATTTTTAAATTCCGCCGCCTGTTCCAAGCCAATAAAAACAGGTTCATCATTATCTTTATCAGCTAAAATAACAGCACTTGCACCATTTTTTAATAATGGTATTTCTAAGATAGGTATTCCTAAAACAGCTCTAGCATGTAATTCAAATTCTGAAAAATTTTGAGTATTTGCTAAAGTAACCATACCTGTATCATGTGGCCTAGGAGATAGTTCTGAAAAAATAGGACCTTCTTTAGAAATAAAAAACTCAACACCCCATATTCCAGCACCTACTAAAGCATCTGTTATTTTATATGCTATATCCTGGGCAGATTTTAAATTTTTTTTATCCATTGGCATAGGTTGCCAACTCTCTTGATAATCACCTCTTTCTTGGCGATGCCCAATAGGCGGACAAAATAATGTTTTTCCATTTTTCTGAGTAACTGTTAACAATGTTATTTCATAATCAAAATCTATAAACTCTTCAACAATTACCTCATTTAAATCTCCCCTAGAGCCTTCTATTGCATAATTCCAAGATTGCTCAACATTCTCTATTTTTTTAATAGTAGTTTGACCTTTTCCAGAACTAGACATTAAAGGTTTCACAACACAAGGAATTCCACAATACTCAACTGCCTCTTTTAATTCTTCAATAGATTTTGCATAACGATATTTAGCCGTCTTTATATTCAAATCATGTGCAGCTAAATCTCTAATAGCTTTTCTATTCATTGTGAAATTTGCGGCTTTAGCCGATGGAACAACCTGTATTCCATCTTTTTCATAATTATAAAACTTTTCTGTTCGAATAGATTCAACTTCAGGAACAATAATATGTGGTTGATGTTTTTTTACTATATGATCTAAAGCATCACCATCAAGCATATTAATAACTTCAAAATCATCTGAGACCTGCATAGCAGGTGCATTTTTGTAACTATCTACCGCTATAATATATTGACCTAACCTTTGACAAGCTATAACAAACTCTTTTCCTAATTCACCTGAACCAAGAAGTAATATTTTTTTTTTCATTTTATCAAAATTTAAAATATAATAACATTTTTAAAAATATGTTTTTCAAAAAGAAAATTATTTTATATTAATGTTATAAAATTATTTAATAACTCTAAGTATATAAACAGTGAAACTTACACCTTTTTTTTTAACATTCATCATTCCTTTCTTAATTATCTCTCAAGAAAATCCTGAAAAATTCGAAGAAAAAATTAATCATTATAAAGAAAAATTTAAAGTAGAGTGCGTTACTGAAAAAGCCACAGACAACAAAGGAAATGGTTTAGAAATATTATATGGAACTAGAAATTTTAGATCAATTTTACATGGGATAGCATATAGAGGTGGAGGAAACAACTACTATCATAGAACAAATAAAAGAGGAAACAAAAATCCACTTCCTCAAGATGGATTAGATAATTTATTAAGTCAAGATTTCTCTAATATTGTTTATTTATATAAAACAAATTGGGAAACAGCTCCTCGTTTTCTAGAAAAAGGTAGCAAGAGATTAGATTATTATCAATTAAGTGGAAATGATAAAGAATCAAGAGACTCTATACTTGCTATGGTCTATGAGAGCATTCAAAATAATGAATTAGGACCTGTCTATTTACATTGTTGGAATGGATGGCACCAATCTGGATATATTTCTGCTGTATTATTAAAACAATTTTGTGACTTCTCAACCTTAAAAAGCCTACATTATTGGGAAGATTGCGCTGATAGTTGGTCAAAAGGTTATGATAAAATAAAGGAAGCAATAATAAATTTTCAACCAATAGAAAAATATAAAATTGATAAAAAAACTGCTGATTTAATATGCCCTTGTTATGAAGATATCAGAAAAGATGATACTATAAAATATGTAAGTCAGTCAATGGAAGTTTTAGATTTAAATCTCCCTTTCCCTAGTGGAGGATTTGATTTAGAACCCTCTGTCTCTACCTTTCTTGATGAATACGGAAATATGCTGAAAAAAAGAAGTGAAATTACTATAGAGATTCAAGGTCATTCTGACCATGTAGGTGAAGAAAAAGAAAATAAAATTCTCTCTGAAAAAAGAGCAAAAAAAGTGTACGAATACTTAGAAAAAATTGGTGTAGACTCAAATAAAATAAGTTATGTTGGATACGGAGAATCTCAACCTATTATCTATTGTGATGATAAAAGAAATAAATGTTCAAAAGAAGAAATTGCAAAAAACAGACGTGTGACCTTTAGAGTAAAATCAATTGAATGTAATATTAATTTTGAAAAAGAAAAAGACAATATCCCTTCTAAAGACAAAGAGTGGTTAAACGAAATATTTGATTTTTTATCTTCTGATAAAGATGTAAAAATTGAAATACAGGGACACGCTGATGGCGGAACTGGAAGTAAATTTGTTAATCAAGAAATTTCTGAAAACCGAGCAAGAAAAGTTTATAAATATTTAAAAAATAAAGGTTTTGATGTTACAAATATAACTTGGAAAGGTTATGGTTCAAGTCAACCAAAATATAATGACAATAGAGATAGGAGAATAGAGTTAAATATAACTTACCCGAAACAAAAAAACCATCGAACAAAAAAATATCACACAATAAAAGAAGGTGATTCTTTAAGTGAAATTGCATTAAAATACTATGGTGATTATAATGAAATGTCAAAATTGATAAAGCTAAATAAAAATATATTAAAAAAAGGGAAAGACTCAATTTTACAAATAGGTGTAAAACTTAGAATAAAATAAATGGAAAAAATATTTTTTTTTTTGTTTATCTGCATTAACTCTCTATTTAGTCAAAATTTAGAGATTAATACAGATTCTTTAATTAATACCAAAAATACAAAAATAGATTCTTTAAAAAGTACAAACAGTTGTTTTGTATTATCACATCAACCTTTAGTTTATGACTCTATTATAAATTTAAAAGCTAATATTTGTGAAGGTGAATTGTTTTTTATAGAAAATAGCTTAGATGAAAAAAGAAAAAAAATATTTCCTGACTCAATTATTGTCAAAAAAACTACTTCATTTTGTTTTTTTCAAAAAGTAAATGATTCTATAAAACCTATAGGTTGCTATACTTATTTAATTGATTTCAAAACTAATTTTCACATTGTTTCATTAATCATAAATCATAAAGATTTTTTAGGAGAAAGGAGAGGAATATATGCAAAAGGATATACTGCTTGGTTTGATACAACTGCTGGAAAAAAGCGTTGGAGTAATGTTAATTGGGAAAAAAAATGGGAAAGAAAATTAAATGTTGAAATATTCAACCCTAATTCTGAACAAATTATTAACCAAAATGCAGGTGTAAAAATATTTGGAGGAATGACAAAATACGGAAAGGAAAAATCACTAAGAATAATTGCAAGAAAAGAATATGGAACGAAAAGGTTTAATACTGATTTATTTGGATTAGGATCTAAAAAATACAAACAGTTTGTTTTAAGACATTCAGGAAACGACCATAATAACACAAGATTTAAAGATGCTTTTCTTACATCTATTATATCTGAAGAAGGAATAGATGTTCAAAAATCAACTCCAACACATTTATTTATAAACTCCGAATATTGGGGTGTTTATAATATTAGAGAAAAAATTAATGAACATTACATAGAAAATAATTATCAAATAAAATCTGATAGCTTGGATATATTACAAGGTTTAAAGAGAGTTGACTTTGGAAGCAAAAAAAAATATTTAGAATTAAGAAATTATATAAGAAAAAATAATTTAAAAGACAGTCTACATTATCAAAAAGTGTCAAAAGAAATGGATACTAGAAATTTTATCAACTTCTGGGCATTTCAAATGTTTATAGTAAATCACGATGCAAGAGGAAATATAAGATTTTGGAGGTCGGGATTACTAGACAATAAATTTAGATGGATTGTCTATGATACTGATTTAGGTTTTTCTAGTTATAAAGAAAATATGATTAGAGATTTTACATCTCCACGTGCAACCCGTTGGTACAATCCACCATGGGCTACATTTCTTTTAAGAAACTTGTTAAAAAATAAAGATTTTGAAAGAGATTTTGTAAATCAATCTTTTTGGTTACTATCTAATAAATTAACAACAGAATATCTGACAAATAGAATTGATTGGTTTGAAGCAAATTATGATAATGAAATGAAAATTCATTTTACAAGAACTACAAATCAATCATTAAATGACAGATGGTATCATTTTAGAGGTATTGGAAGAAATTACAACTACTGGAAAAAAGAAGTAAACGATTTAAAATTGTTTGCACTTAACAGACCAAATTATTTTCTTAAAAATTTAAAAAGAAAATTTAATATTGAAACATATTTGCTAAATATTTCTATTGAAGGAAGTGAAAATGGGAAAGTGTTAATTAATGGAAATTTTTTAGAAAAACATAAAATAAGTAGTTTGTTTTCCAAAAATCACAAACTCCCAATTGAGGTAATTCCTAATAAAGGTTATGAAACTAATTTTACTCAAAAATTCATTCAAACAGAAAAAGACACAATAGATATAAATATTACTTTCAAAGAAATACCTAAAAAATATTGGTGGAGAGAAGATTAAAAAAGGGGAATCGAACAGACTCCCCTTTCAAAAAATTTGAACATTAATATACCTATTCTATTATCATAGGAATCTTTATGAAACTATTATTTGTTTCTAAATTAACAATATAAGTTCCTTTTGTTAAATCTAAATCAATAGTTTTAATAGAATTTTTTACATAACTATCAACTGATTCAAAATACACCTCTTTTCCTAATATATTAAATACTCTAATATTAAATTCAATTTTTTCTTCATTTAAAACTATGTTAAATGAACCTTTATTAGGATTTGGATAAAGATTTACATCTAAAGTGAACTCCTCTTCAATATTAACATTATTGTAAAAATCACCACATATTTCTATATTATCATAATAAGTAAGCCCAGAACATGGTGTTCCTGTACAAAAACCAAATAGATTTAATGCATCTAAAACACTTGACGCTCCTGCTGAGCCACCACTCCATTCCCAAGAAGAAATCATTTCATTATTATAATAAAGAGTAATAAGATCATTATCAATATCTATTTCATGACGCACTTCCACCCATGTGTCATAAATAGCATCAAAATATACCGGTTGCCCAAGATCTATATAAGATTGATCTCCAGAACTTGCTGAAGCAAATAAAACCTGAAAGGCCCAATTAGAGTTAGCAGCATTATAATCATGTAACATATTATAATAAGCTCCTGCATCATCTGTAGAAGGTATATACATATGAAAAGTTACTTCTCCACTACCAGTATTTATACCATCCAAATCCCAAACTAAATCATCACCCTGTTCAACAAGAATTGATTGACCATCACCTAAATAAGTATTCATTGAAAAGTCTACAACATCAACACCTGAGTTTCCATTATCCCATCCAATCCAATCACTAGATTGAGGATCAATATTTCCAAGATTATAATTATCAAATGTTTCTACATCTAATGGACTTGCTGAATTATCACAATCCTCCCAAGCATATTCACAAGAACCATCATCATCTGTTGCATCTGGATTATAATTAACTGCATTTAATTCTGTGCAACCGGTAATAGGGCCTTCTTCACAATCATTATATATAAGTGTTCCATCACCATAATACCAAAGAGCACAACATCCTTCACAATAATCATCTACACAATATGCGCCATCAATACCAGGGGCTTCTGAAACAGAACAAGGTGAAACAAAACATTCAACACCATAATCACAACTCCCATCATCTGTTGTAGCATCAGGATTATAATTACACGCTTCCATATCTGTACACCCTACAGTACCCTCACCACAATCAGTACATGATTCTGGACAAATTTCATAAACACTAATACCAAAAGGAATTAAAGGATTTATAGAAGATAAATCTGTATCGCAACCAAATGTTAAAAGTTCAGAACATGAAAATCCATATTGTGCCAACATACCGTCTGGGTCATCTACACAATCTACACCTCCACAATCAGGTATTTCAATCCAATCAGACCAGTTGTTTGGACCTTCACATTCAACATAAGTACAATCATCTATAAATAATTCACAACCTATACAATAGAATTCTCCTTCTTCCCAACAACCTTCTTCTTCGCCTTCACATTCACCCATAGTAAAATCAAAAATGTTATTACATGCAGCTTCTCCAGAATTACTATATGTAACACCATTACATCCACATACAGGATCTACAACAGTCATAAATACACAATCAGGAATTAACTCTGCAACACAACCTACCTCATTATCACATTCGTCACAAGACTGTGGACAAAGATCACCTATAGTCCACATTCCTGAAGGTACCCCAGGAACTGCGACAGATAAATCATCAGCACAATCCCATGAAAACCATTCACCAACTATATCATTACATTGATAGGAATATTGTGCTAAAATACCCTCTGGGTCATCTACACAATCTAGAACTCCTTGATTACAATCCCATTCTAATACTGTTTCATTTCCCATACTATCTACATAACTAGTAACGCCAGAAGCTTCAGCTACACAAGAGTTAGCATACTCTAAACCATCACACGCTATTACAGGATCATATAAAAAAGAACACATCGCCATAGGATCAATCCATTCTGGATTAATACAACAATCTTCTCCCCCTTGCATTGAAACAACAAAGTCATCCCAATTAAAACCTTGCCCCAAAGCAATAATATTTTGTATATAAGTAATTAAATCATCTGGAAAAATATTTAAATCAGTAATATCGCCCCAAGGAATATTATCCCAATCTACTACATTTCCTAAATCATAATCAGACCAAACAGTTTCCCAATCAAAATCTGACCAATCAGAATCTACCCAATCTATATCATCCCAATCTACTACATTGTTCAACGGAAAACAACTACACATCTCTGTAATTAAACAATTTAACTCATCAACTTCTTCCCAAAAAATCATTTCTTCATTATCTGCACAAGGAGCACAATCAACTACAACAATTGTATAATCTTCACAACCACCTAAAGAGTTTTCACAATCATATGCGTCATATAAATACATTGTAGCATCATCTTCATCAATATCTCCGTCTTCATCCCAGTCCATATAGGCATTTGGATTATTTGCAATTTCTTCCCAGGAAACAGTAATAATTGTATTATTACATTCAAAAGTTATAACCTGAGAAAAAGAAATTTGAAAAAAGAATATTGAAATAAAAAGTAAAATATTTTTCATGAAACTTAATTTTAATTAATTCAACTAAAGTTAAATAATATAAATAACTTTACACATGGCTTTTTTAATTCATTTAAGAACCATATTATTAATTTTTCCATTGATAACTCCCTCTCAATCAATAGTTTGGGAAAAAAATTTTGGTGGAATTTTATATGACCAAGGATATAGTATCCAACAAACAAGTGATAATGGATATATTATTGCAGGAAGAAAAGGAGCTGTAACAGAGAGTATAGAAAACACACCTTCCATCTCTGTTAATGGAGATGTTTTTATTATAAAAATAAATGAAAATGGTGATTTTGAATGGGAAATAACGTATACACATGAAAACCCCAATCAATATTCATATGCAAAATGTATAAAAGAAGACCTCATAAATGGGGGCTTTATAATTGGAGGAAGCCATATATTAAAAATAAATAATAGTACTCCCCCTGAAATAGAATGGCAAAATTATGACATTAACTCTGAAGATATTGTTATTACTCCAGACGGGAATTACATCAGTGTAGGCGGTTCTAGTTTAATTTGTCAAAATCCAAATAATGGCTTTCAAATTTCTAAAATAAATAATCAAGGCGAAATAATAACCTCTGAATGCTTTGGTGATTATAGTACAGGTTTGGAAAAAGCTTACTCAATAGATTATATAGACTCTAATAATTATATTGTTGTTGGTAATATTTTTAGCGATGAATGTAATTTCATAACACCTGAAAATTGCGGCCAAATCCCTGAACCATCCTTCTCCTCTGATTTTGGTTATCACGGTGAGGGAGATATATGGGTATTAAAAATAAAAGATAATGGAACTTCCTTAACACATATTCCAATGCAAAGTGGAACAATTGGAAAATGTTATGGTGGATCTAACTTTGACCAAGCATATGATGTAAAATGTGTTAATGGACAATATGCTGTATTATGCGGGTATACAGAATCTAATGGAGATGAATTTTATAATGATTTTATCATATCAGAAGGTGGTGGTGATTTTTGGATACTTAAAATAGATTTATCTAATGGGAATTTAATTTGGCAAAAATCAATTGGACTTGAATATAAAGATCATGCTTACGCATTAGATATAGATAATGAAGAAAATATATATGTTACAGGTCTTTCTTTTTCTAACTACCCTGGGCAACATGAAACATTATTTGAAAAACAAAATAGTGGAGACTTGGTTGTATTTAAATTAAATAGCTCGGGAGAAATTGTAAATTCACCTTATTGTTTTGGAGGCTCTTCAATTGATTTAGGTTTAGATATAAAAGTAATAGAAAAC
>Ga0163179_10003467_pt1 | contig 10717 bp, 8 predicted proteins | sample AtlANTMetagenome_FD_109643 | JGI IMG/M metagenome (GOLD analysis project Ga0163179, IMG submission 109643) | Marine eukaryotic phytoplankton communities from the Atlantic Ocean - Atlantic ANT 2 Metagenome | ecosystem: Environmental > Aquatic > Marine > Oceanic | place: North Atlantic Ocean... | reverse complement strand
GAATTTGATTTTGATAAAGATTTCGCGCCTGCTCCAGATGGAACACCTGCAAGTCAAGACTTCTTTACTAGCATGCCATCTAAATGTGCAGTTGGTAACATTCTTTACTCTTGGAATTTTGCTTACAATGATGCAACTATTGGAAGTAAAAAACCAAAAACAATTAAAGACTTTTTTAATACTAAAAAGTTTCCAGGAAAAAGAGCAATCTACAAAGGTGCTATGTCTAACTTAGAGATCGCATTGGTTGCTGATGGAGTAAAAGCTAGTGGATCACAAGCTGGTGGAGACTTACTTTACAGAAAAATGGAAGGTGCTGGTATTGACAGAGCTTTAAACAAAATTAAAGCACTTTGTACAGATCCAAATGGTGGATGTGTATTTTGGAATGCTGGAGCTCAACCACCAGAACTATTAGCTAATGGTGAAGTAGTTATGGCTACTGGTTGGAACGGTAGATTCTTTAATGCACAAATGGAAGGAACTCCACTTGTACAAGTATGGGATGCTCAAATTCTTGACTATGAATATTTTGCAATGGTTAAGGGTGGACCTAACGATGCTAATGGTGAAGCTTTGAAAGTACTTAGAGAAATGACAAGCTCAGAAGGTTTAGCTGGAAGTGCTAAGTATATTGCATATGCTCCTTGGAGAAAATCTTCAATTGCTGTAATGGAAGCTGGAGAGCCTTGGTATAAAGATGGTAAAACAAACATGGTACCTCATATGCCAACGAATCCTGCTAACTTAAAAAGCCATATTCTTATGAACCCTGATTACTGGGCAGATAACCAGGATGAGATTAATGAGAAGTGGGAAGCAATGAAAGCTGGTCTATAATTTAGTTTTATAGATTAAGTTTTTACTATATTATTAGGGCGGTTATATAACTAACCGCCCTTTTTTTTTATTATGAGCAAAGAGCAAATATTATCATCTGACGGAATACCGCTAGAGCAAAGCTTAAAAAAAGCTGAAAGAAAAAATAAATTAAAAGCTGTTTTACTTGTAGCTCCTTTATTTTTATTTCTTCTAATCATTTATGTTTTTCCTATTGGAGATATGCTTTTTAGAAGTGTTGACGATAGAATGATTACAAAAATGCTGCCCAAAACATTTAAAGCCATTGAAAATTGGGACGGACAGAATTTACCAGATGAAACAGTTTATAATGGATTGTATGAGGATTTAAAATTTTTGAAAGAAAACAAAACATATGGAAAAATTATAGCAAGATTAAATTACGAGAAATCAGGATTTAGTAGTTTAATTAAAAAAACGGTTAGAAAACTCAATAAATTTGAAGAGGGAAATTATAAAGAACAGTTTATTAAAGTTCATAAAAGGTGGGGTCAACCAGAATACTTAGTTGCATTAAAAAATGCTGCTCCAAATTGGTCATATGCAAAATATCTCAAAGGAATAGATATGAGATTTGATCAAGATAGAAATATTGTTCTAGTTGAGGAAGATAGAAGGATTTATAAAATTTTATGGATGAGAACTCTAAATGTAGCTTTTTGGGTTACTTTATTTTGTTTTATTCTTGCTTATCCGATCTCACATTTATTGGCAACTTTGCCTATGAAATATAGCAATTTATTAATGATTTGTGTCTTACTTCCTTTTTGGACGTCATTATTAGTAAGAACCTCCAGTTGGATGGTTTTGCTTCAACAGCAAGGACCAATTAATGATTTGATTGTTTGGCTTGGCATAGCAGCAGATGATAATAGGCCAGAGTTAATGTATAACGTTGTAGGAACATTTGTTGCAATGACACAAATTTTATTACCATTCATGGTATTGCCTCTCTATAGTGTTATGAAAACTATATCTCCTAGTTTGATGAGAGCAGGAAAATCATTAGGTGGAACACCATTAATATCCTTTTTAAAAATTTATTTTCCTTTGACAATACCGGGTATAGGAGCGGGATGTTTATTAGTATTTATCTTAGCGATTGGTTATTATATAACTCCTGCGTTAGTCGGAGGAGCAAGCGGTTCCCTGATAAGCAATTCAATTGCTTATCATATGAAAAGCTCATTAGACTGGGCTTTTGCATCGGCTCTTGGAACAATGCTCTTGGTTGGAGTTTTAGCAATATATTGGGTTTATAACAAACTTGTAGGAATTGATAATATTAAATTAGGATAAAAAATGGCTTTACCAAATCACACTCCTCTAAATTATAGAATATGGCATTATACATATTTAACTTTTTGTGGTTTGGTGTTTTTCTTTTTGATAGCACCATTATTTGTAATTTTACCACTTTCATTTAATGCCGAACAATACATCCATTTTTCAGCAAAGATGTTAGCATTGGATCCTGAAGGATTTTCTTTAAGATGGTACGAAGATATGATCTATGGAACAAAAAATCCATGGGGACTAGCCACAAAAAATAGTTTAATTATTGCATTCTTTGCAACAATAGGCTCAACAATTCTTGGGACAGTTGCTGCATTGGGATTGAGTAGCAGACATATGCCATACAAAGCAGCATTTATGGCTTTATTGATTTCACCAATGATTGTTCCTTTGATAATTTCAGGTACAGCAATATTTTTCTTTATGGCAAAAGTAGGATTGGCCGCAACACATACTGGAATTATACTTTCTCACATAATTTTAGGAACTCCATTTGTTGTAATTACTGTAACTGCAACATTAACTGGATTTGATCATAGTGTAACTAGAGCAGCCGCGAGTTTAGGTAGCAATCCAGTAAATACTTTTATGAAAATAACTCTACCATTAATTATGCCAGGAGTTATATCTGGAGCGTTGTTTGCTTTTGTAACTTCATTTGATGAAGTTGTTGTAGTATTATTTTTAGCAGGTCTTGAAAATACAACTATTCCAATTCAAATGTGGGTAGGACTAAGAGAGCAGTTAAGTCCAACTATTATGGCTGTTGCGACTTGTTTAATTGTAATGTCTACGTTAATTTTAGTTAGTGCAGAACTTCTTAGAAGAAGATCTGAAAGATTAAGAGGAATTAACCGTTAATTTCTCAAAATTCAATTTATAATTGATTATTATTTTTTTAAATAAATAGACCTATAGCTAATTAGTTATTAAACTCATTATATAAATAACAATTAATGGAGAGAAATAATGAGTATTATTAATAAATTATCAAAAACTTTAATTGCTTTTTTTGTTCTATTATCTCTTATAATTTCATCGACTTCGGTTTTGGCTTCAGAAATAGTAGGCCGACTTTCAGTTCATTGGAGTCCAAAGCATCATAGTGCTAAACATGCACAAATCTTTGCTGATGAGGTTAATAAAAGAGCAAAGGGTAAATTAAAAATTGAAGTATATCCTTCTAAGCAACTTTTTGGAATTAGAGAAGTTATGGGAGCAGTAACATCAGGAGCTGTTGAGCTTGGTGGAATAGTTGGAGTAGTTAGTTTTCCTCCAATAAATAAAAACTTTAATGTAGCTTCATTTCCTGGATTATTTAATTCTTGGGAACAACAAAGAGGTTTTTTTCAAAATTCACCAAAAGGAAAAGAAATCTGGAGTGAACTAACCAAAAAAACTAATTCAACATTAATTATGTATAATCCTGTAGGGCCAGTAATGTCAATTTCTAGCGCTCGTGAATTAACAGGAATAGATGCCATGAAAGGTTTGAAAGCTAGAAGATTACTTAAGAGTGAAGAGCCTATGTGGGACGCTCTTGGAGCAAATCGTGTTTCTCTAAAAACTGGAGAAGTATATAACGCTTTACAATCAGGAATGATTGATACAATAAATAGTCCCCCAGGAAGTATCAAAGCATATAGTTGGTGGGAATTTTTAAAATATGCTCAAAAGCCATATCAATATTATGCTGACGCTTATATAATGGCAAATTCAACTTGGTTTAACAGTTTACCAGCTGATTTACAAAAAATAATTATGGATGTTGGTAAAGAAGTTGGAACTCTTTCAACTGATAGAATTATGGATCATGGTGAAACAGTTCTAAAGGAATTCCAAGACAGAGGTGGCGTGGTAACTACCCTTTCAGGGGCTGAAAAAGCTAAATTTGATAAGCTAATGAAAGAAAAAGTTATGCCAGCTATGGCTAAAATGATCGACTCTGATGCTTTAGTTGCTGCACAAAAGTACGCAAAGAATAATTAGAATAAGTTATCAGCTTAGTCTAAAAAAATGAAAGCATTGCGAGCAATTAACAATTTATTTGCTTCGGCATCTATGATGCTCGCAATGTCAATAATTTTTATTATGGTTGCTGCTTTATTTTTAAGTGCAACCACCAGATTTATAACAGGAACTGGATTTGCATGGTTTATAGAGCTGCCACCTGTTTTAGTTAGTTGGTTAGTTTTTCCATTGCTTGGGCCATTATTGAAAAAAGGCCAACACATAAAAGTAGATTTTTTAACCCCTATATTGTCTGAAAGATTTAAAAAGATTTTATTTTTGTTAGTCAACTTAGTTGCTTTTATTTCAGCTTGTGTATTTTTTAAAGCGGGTCTAGATGCAACCATTATGTATTACAATTTAGGACAAGTAATGGAAATAGAAATTAGTATTCCAATTTGGTGGATGTTTTTAGCCTTTCCAGTGGGTTTTTTAATATTAGCTCTTACAGCATTAGAGTTGATATTTGATAATTTTTTAAACTTAATGAATAAATAAGTTTTAAATAATGTTTGTTCTCGCTTTTATTTTATCTATTGTAACTTTACTTATTTCTGTTCCAATTTTTTTGGTATTTGGATTAGGAAGTTCAATAGCAGCAATTGGCGGACTTAATCTTCCATGGTCAGTTTTAATTCAAGTATCTTTTGGTGCTTTGACTAAACATGTTCTAATAGCTGTACCCTTGTTCATTTTTAGCGGAATGGCAATGTTAAAAGGAGGAGCTGCATTAAGGTTAGTAAAATTTGCAACAACATTAGTTGGTCATTGGCCAGGTGGTTTAGGTGTTGCAATGGTATTAGCAATGGGTTTTTTTGCAGCTTTCTGCGGATCAATTCTTGCTGCTATTACCGCAATTGGAACCATCATGATGCCTAAGATGATTGAGCAAGGTTACCCAACCCCTTTTGTTGTAGTGCTTGCAGCTTCAGCAGCTTTGCTTGAAGCTCTAATACCTCCTTCAAATGCTGCTATTTTGTTTAGTGCACTTACATATGTTCCTGTATCAAAAACATTTGCAGCAGGTGTAATACCAGGTTTAATCCTTCTTCTATTAATGGTTATGTTAGTTCTGTTAAAATGCAGACATATTAAAACAGACAAAAAAGCCTCTTTTAAAGAAAGAATAAATTCTTTTGTAGCAGCTTTACCAGCTCTAATTACTCCAATAATAATTTTAGGAGGTATATATGCTGGATTTCTTACTCCATCTGAGTCTGCAGCGATAGCTGGTGTATATGCAGTAGCAATAGGTTTTTTAATTTACAGAGAATTAACTTTAACTTCATTATTAAGTTGTCTTAAAGAAACTGCAATTATAACAGCTGTAATATTTTCTATTATTGCAACAGCAACTTTTTTAAGTGTAGTTCTAACATACACTCAAGCTCCACAAAAAATTATTACTTATTTTACTGAAATGGGTGTTAGCGTAAATTTATTTTGGGTTATGTTGGGGGCAATTTGTTTGATACTTGGAACTTTTATAGAAATAGTTCCTGTATTTTATTTAACAGTTCCAATTTTTGCTGCGATTACATTATCTTTCAATCAAAGTCTTTTACATTTATATGTAGTTTTCGTTGCTTTCGCTGGAATAGGAATGATAACCCCACCAGTCTGTGTTGGTATATATACTGCAGCAGGAGTTATAAAAGAAAATCCAGCCAAAGCATTTAGAGAAGTTCCTTTATTTGTAATTGTCGGAATAGTGTATGGAATTTTAATGATACTATTTCCTGCATTTTCTACTTGGTTGCCAAATCTTATTTAATTTTAGATTTAATTGTTTTTGCCCACAAGCTTTTCGTAACTAGTTGAAAGATCTTTAATTAAATCACAAATTTTAAAATTGTTATCTAATATACTCCCAACTGGAGTTATCTCTGCTGCTGTACCTGTGATAAAACAACCAACAAAATTAGATATCTCATTTGGAGATATTTTTCTTTCGTTTACTTTAATATTTTTTGATTTTGCTAAATCAATTACTGTTTTTCTGGTAATTCCATCTAAGAAAGAGTCAGCTATTGGTGTATGTAGCTCATTATTTTGATCTTTAAAAAAAATATTAGCACTAGTGGCTTCAGCTACATTACCTTCATGATCAAGCATTAAAGAATCTGTGAATCCATCTCTTTCAGCCTGATGTTTTGATAGGGTGCATATCATGTATAGACCTGCAGCTTTACTATTCCAAGGAGATGAGTTTTGAGGAGGTCTTTGCCATTTTGAAATATTTAGTTTAATACCATTTAACTTTACTTTAGGATCAAAATAAGCAGGCCAATCCCATATTGCTATTGCAACATTAATTTTTGTATTTTGTGCAGAAACACCCATCATTTCACTTCCTCTCCAAACAAAAGGTCTTATATATCCATCTTGGATATCTTGATCTTGGACTAATTTTTTAGTTATTTTGTTAATTTCATCTTCTGTATATGGAATTTTCATATCCATAATTTTAGCTGAGTGAAACAATCTTTCAGTGTGTTCTTCAAGTTTAAATATTTTTGAATTATAAATTCTTACACCTTCAAAAACTAAACTTGCATAATGCATTCCATGACTTATTGCATGAACCTTAGCGTCTTGCCATTCAACTAACTCATTGTTAAACCAAATTTTTCCAGATCTTTTATCAAATGGTATTTGTTCCATTAATTTTTGGCTTAATGTATATTTTCTATAACGGTAGCAATGCCCATCCCAAGACCAATGCATTGTGTAGATAAAGCATATTTTTTATTTTCTCTAATTAGTAGCTCTGATGCTTTACCAGTAATTCTTGATCCTGTTGCTCCTAGAGGATGACCTAATGCTAGAGCTCCTCCATCTAAATTTACTTTATTAATATCAATTCCTAAATCTTTTATACAAGCAATTGATTGAGAGGCAAAAGCTTCATTAATCTCTACAATATCTATTTGATCTACTGATAGGTTAGCTCTTTTTAATGCTTTTCTTGATGCTCCAATTGGACCTAAACCCATAAAATCTGGCTCACAACCTTCAACTGCAGTAGAAACTATTCTTCCAAGTATTTCTAAATTATTTTCTTTAGCATAATTTTCCTCACAAATTAGAACAGCTGATGCTCCATCAGTTAATGGTGAAGAGGTTGCTGCTGTAACAGTTCCATTTTGATCAAATGCAAGTTTTAATCCATCTAATTTTTCTTGGTTACTATTTGGTCGAATATTTCCATCAATACTACAACTTCCAATCGTTACAATTTCATTTTTAAACTTACCATTATTTTGTGCTTCATAAGCTTTTTGATGACTGTTAATAGCAAACTCTTGTTGTTCTTTTCTTGAAATATTAAATTTTTTTGCAACATTTTCAGCAGTAATACCCATTGTAAAATAGACATTTGGATTTTCTTTTTCTATATACGGATAAGGAAGTGGATCAAAACCAGTATTTACTCTAGTCATACTTTCAACTCCACCACAAATAAATACTCTTCCTGAACCCATTGCAATTTTTCCTGCAGCAATGTGTATTGCTTCCATAGAAGATCCACACCATCTATCTACAGTCATGCCTGAGGTTTTAATTTTCATATCAGTGAGAAAAGTTACTAGCTTTCCAATATTAAAACATTGTTCTCCAACTTGAAAAGCGCATCCTATAACGATATCTTCTATATCTTCTTTGTTTATTTTTGATTTAGTTGTTAATGATTTAATTACTTCAGCGAGCATATTTACTGGCTTTATATCAATTAGCTCACCTTTTTTTGCCATAGTAAAAGGAGATCTAGAATATCCTGCAATAACCGCTTTAAACATATATTATATATAGCTATTTAATCTGGAAATGGCAAAGACGTAATAGTCCCATTTATTTTTTGTCCATTCAATGTTTGAACTATTATATCTCTCCCTTCATTCCAGTAATCTTTTAATATCATAGATAGACCAATATTTTTTTTAACTCTTGGGGAATAAATACCCGAAGTTATTTGACCTATTCTTTTATTATCCTTTGAAAATACTGGTAATGGCTGGCCAATTCCATAACACGGCTCACCTTCAAATGTAATACCTTTCATTTTTTGTTTTATTCCATCATTATGAATTTTTGATAAAGCTGATTTCCCGATAAAATCATGAGCAACATCTTTTTTACAGTATTTTTCCAAATTGCACTCTAATGGGTTATTTTCTATAGTAAAATCATTACCATAAGACATTAATCCTCCTTCAATTCTATCAATTAAATTTGGACATCCTGGTGATATATTAAATTTTTGTCCAGCTTCCCAAATTGTATCCCAAAGTTTTTCTCCCATTTCAACATTATCAAAATATTTTTCGTGTGTTTTAAAATATATTTCAAACCCATCCTGTTTACTGTAGCCTGATCGAGCAATAATTTGTTTAGTTCCCATAAAATCAACTATTCTAAAATTAAAAAATTTAATTTTTTTTATATCTTCTCCAAATATGTCTATTAATAACTTCTCAGATTTAGGACCTTGAATAGCTAATGGATAAACATCTGGCTCTATAATTTTTACGTCTAAATTTAAACCTAAAGCATATCCTTTAGCCCATAACAAAATGTCAGAGTCCGCAATTGAGATCCAAAACATATCGTCCTCTAGTTTAAGTAAGACAGGATCATTTATCATGCCAGCATTTTCATTAAGGATTGGAATATAAAAGCATTTTCCTATTTCCATATTTTTTAATGATCTAGGGGTCATTTTTTGTACAAGTTTAAGTGCATCAGGACCACTAATTTGGACTTGTCGCTGACATGACACATCCCAAATTTGAACTTCTTTATTTAAATGCCAGTAATCCTCTTCAATGGAATTTTTAAATCCTTTTGGTAGAAGCATATGATTTACCACTGTAAAATCTGAAACACCATGTTCTTCCACTCTATTCGTGTAGGGGGTTCTTCTAATTCTTCTAGACATATTTAACTTTATATTTTTTGACATAAATAAATTTATAATTATTGATTTATTATTTAGACCACCAAATAGTATAACCATTTGGAGATATGATAATTGGCAAATGATATTTTTTTTTTGGATCTTCCATTTTAAATTTTACAATGATTTCTGTTACAATATTTTTTTCTGAAAAGTAATCTGCAGTTTTACAAACCATTTCATAATCGCAAGCACAGTCTTCATTTGAAAGTTCAAATTCTTTTAAAATTCTTCCTGACTCATCGGTTTTAGCTTCATAAAATATTTTTTTATCACCAGAAGGGTTTATTTGATTAATCAAAATATTTACTCCACTTGCATGAGTTCCGTTTACAGAATTAAGTAAGTGTGAGGATAAAGTTGCCATATAATTATTCTATAGATGCTTTGTCTCTTTTATCACTAACTGCAGCAACAATAGGACTTATTACACCTTTAGCTTTGACATTTACACATGCCGTCTTTCCACTTTCTAATGCTCTTTTTAATGCTGGGGCTAACTGCTCTCTTTTAGTTACAAGTTCTCCATGACCACCAAACCCTTCAAAAATTTTATGGAAAGGTATATCTCTAAAATCAGTTGCAAAATGTTTTCCACTTTCAAACAAACGTTCTTGTTGTTGAGAAATACAGTCTAAACCACCATTATTATCTATAACGACTACTATTGGTTTATTTTCTTGAAAAGCAGCTTCTATAGATAAACCGCCAGAAAGAAAAGCTCCATCTCCACTTATTAAAACTACTTTTGAGTCAGGATTTATATTTTTTGCTGAAAGAGCAAAAGGCACACCAACGCCCAACATACTGAAAGTACCTGGATGGAGTATGCCACCAATTTTCTTTCCTTTTGATCCTGCAATATTAATAGCAATCTCTGACCAGAAATGAGTATTACCACCATCAATTACTAACCAATCTTTTTCCCCGATAGCATCTTGGACATCTAAAGCTAATTGAAGTGGATGCATTTTTCCTCCATTAGCTTCAGCTTCTTTAGTTTCTTTACTCAAATCCTTTAATGTCTTATCAACCCACTCCTGTTTTTTAGTTTTATTAAAATCAAACCACTCTTGACTTAAATTCCATTTGTTATTTATTTTAAGTTTATTTAGAGTGTCAAAAAATACACCTGGATCACATAATAGGTTCATATCTGCTGCTCTATTAAGCTCAACTTCCTCATGTGATCCATTAATACATACTAGTTTTGTTGATTTAGGAAATAGCGGAGGATTTCCAAAATTCATTTGATTATCTAATCTTGCGCCAACCATTAATACTAAATCAGATTCATGTAATGCAAACTTTGATGGGGGGTATTGATGAATATCAGCTAGACCCATGTAAGCTCTGGCTTCTTCACCAAGTAATTTTTGATGGTAAGGAATATTAAATATTGGAATATTTAAATTATTTCCTACTTCTTCTAATTTTTTTTCAGAGCCAGACCACCAAACTCCATGTCCACCAATTAAAACTGGTTTTTTTGAACTACATGCAAGTTCTAATATTTCAGATATTTGTATTGGATCAGGCCAGGCTCTTATAATTGGTTTTGTTTGATGAGAAAACGGTCTTTCCTCAAGTCCT
>Ga0163179_10003466_pt1 | contig 10718 bp, 12 predicted proteins | sample AtlANTMetagenome_FD_109643 | JGI IMG/M metagenome (GOLD analysis project Ga0163179, IMG submission 109643) | Marine eukaryotic phytoplankton communities from the Atlantic Ocean - Atlantic ANT 2 Metagenome | ecosystem: Environmental > Aquatic > Marine > Oceanic | place: North Atlantic Ocean... | reverse complement strand
TAATTTTGTACCCCTCTTCAAAAGACAATAAATCAAGAGAAAATTTATTTATTAGAAGATCTGATAAGCATACAAAAGTTCGGGAAGGTGAAAAATTAAGTAAAGATTTAGCCTCAAAACTTTCTGGAATAGATAGTGTTCACTTTGTTGAAGATTTTAAAAACATATTACACTCGATTTCAAGTAAAGTAGACACGTTTTACATAAATAAAAATGAACACTACAGGGCTAATTCTCCTGTAGAAACCAGAGAAGATAGATTTATTAGCTGGTTATTAAAAAAATATCCTGCTCATAAAGTTTCCAAAAGTAATCCAATACTTCAGAGACTTAGGTCTATAAAACATATTGATGAAATTAACCAGATAAAAAAAGCTTGTGATATAACAAAAAAAGGTTTTAATAGAGTACTTAAATTCGTTAAGCCTAATGTATGGGAATATCAAATAGAGGCTGAATTTATTCATGAATTTATAAATAACTCTTCTAAAGGGTTTGCATATACTCCAATAATTGCAAGTGGGAATGATAACAATGTTCTACACTATATCAAGAATAACAAAATATGTAAAAAAGGGGAACTTATATTAATGGATGTTGGAGCTGAATATGGAAATTACTCTAGTGATATGACTAGAACTATTCCTGTTTCTGGTAGATTTTCAAAAAGACAAAGGCAGGTATATGAATCTGTTTTAAAAGTTAAAAATGAAGCAACTAAACTTCTTAAAAGCGGAAATAATTGGAAAACTTTTCATGAACAAGTTGGGGAAATAATGACATCAGAATTAATTAAAATTAAATTGATTGATAAGGTTGATCTAAAAAATGAAACAAAAAAGAGTCCAGCTTATAAAAAATATTTTATGCATGGAACTTCTCATCATCTTGGATTAGACACACATGATTATGGACTATTAGAAGATCCTTTTCAAGAGAATATGGTATTTACTGTTGAACCTGGCATTTATATTCCAGATGAAGGTTTTGGTATAAGACTTGAGGATGATGTTGTAATTCAGAGTAAGGGTGAACCTATCAACTTAATGAAAGATATACCTATTGAACCTGAACATATTGAGGAATTAATGAATTAATTTTCATGCTTATTTAGACTCTTCTTTCTTTAATATTTTTATGTCATTAATTAGATTATCCATTACATTACTATCTGTTCCATCATAGAATCCTCTAATTCTTCTTTTTGAATCGACTAAAACAAAATTTTCTGTATGAATCATATCATATTTACTAGGACTTTCTATATCCTCTGCTACTAAATATGATTTTCTAGCAAGATTATATATTTGCTCTTTATCTCCAGTAACCATATTCCATTTATTATCTATTACTCCTTTTTCTATTGAGTATTTTTTCAAAATTTCTACTGAATCAATATCCGGAGTAACGGTGTGAGATAATAGCAGAACATCATTGTCATTAATAAATTCATCTTGAAGAAAAATCATATTTTCTTTCATAATTGGACAAATACCAGGACATGTTGTAAAGAAAAAGTCTGCAATATATATTTTGCCGTCATACATCTTATTAGTTATAATTTTATTGTTCTGGTTAGTTAATTCAAAATCTGCAATCTTATGAAATCTTTTAACATGTTGAATAGTACTATCAACTAGTTGAAACTTTACCATACTAGGTTGATAAATGGGTAATTTTTTTTCTGGACTTAACACATAATAAAACATTAAAACTGCAGTGATAGATATTGAAAGCATTATAGCAGCAAAAAGTCTATATTTTTTTAACATATTATTTTTAAAATCAAGACAGTAAAGATAATTCAAGGAATTAAAAAAATATTAAATTTGCTCTTTAAAATTAAATTATGTCTCCAGAATTTTTTATAAAAGCAGTTCAATTATTATTATCTCTTTCCATTCTAGTTGTTCTTCATGAGTTTGGTCATTTTATTCCAGCTAGACTTTTTGGTTGTAGAGTTGAAAAATTTTATTTGTTCTTTGATGTAAAGTATTCTTTGTTTAAAAAGAAAATAGGCGAAACAGTTTATGGTATAGGTTGGCTTCCACTTGGAGGATATGTTAAAATATCCGGTATGATTGATGAAAGTTTTGATAAGGAACAAATGCAAAAACCTCCCCAGCCATGGGAGTTTAGATCAAAGCCTGCTTGGCAAAGACTTATTATAATGTTAGGTGGTGTTACAGTTAATTTGCTTCTTGGATTCTTTATATATATGATGGTCTTTTTTGTTTGGGGTAAAGAAACTCTTCCACAAGAAAGCATTCCTCTTGGACTTGAACCATCTGCATTTGTTCAAGATATTGGTTTTGAAAGAGGAGATAAAATTATAAATGTTGATGGTAAAGAGCTTGACAATGTGCTAGATATAAATAGAATTTTACTTTTAAGACCAGTAGAAAAGGTTAAAGTAGAAAAATTAAATGGCTCCATTTCAGAGATAAATATTCCTGAAAATATTGGAAATGATATTTTTCAAAGTGGACAAATGCTAAGTTTTACTCCACTATTTAGTGCAACTATTGATTCAGTTTTTAATGATTCCCCTGCATCATATGCAGGGATGCAAAGTGGAGATAAAATTATATCTATTAATGATGAAAAAATACATGACTGGTCTTCTTTTTCAAATTGGATTGATGAAAATCCTGATAATGTTATAGATGTTATAGTTGAAAGAGACGGCTCAAATTATAATTTAACAATTGATAGAAATGATGATGGTACTATCGGAGTTGGTAAACAAAGTACTGGAATTGAAACTATTAATCAAAAAGTTGGTTTCACTGATAGTATAAGACAAGGTTTTAATTATGGTTACTGGACACTATATGAATATGTTGCTGGCTTCTCATTTGTTTTCACTAAAAAAGGTGCCCAGCAACTTGGTGGATTTGGTACAATAGGAAATCTTTTTCCTGCAAAATGGGATTGGAAAGGTTTCTGGCTGTCAACAGCACTAATATCAATTATACTGGCTTTTATGAATGTTCTTCCTATTCCAGCATTAGATGGAGGCCATGTTATGTTTCTCATATATGAAATGATAAGCGGAAGAAGGCCTAGTGATAAGTTTATGGAAATATCTACAATGATTGGGTTTTTCTTACTAATTGCTATTGTTCTATATGCAAATGGAAATGACTTATTCAGAGCATTTGCAGGATAAAAAAAGGCTAGATATGTAATACCTAGCCTTGTTCAAACTTAATCTAATAGATTGGTTTATGAATTAAAATCTATAGTTTAGTCCTACTGATATATTTCTACCCATTTCATGAATTCCTGCAGTTTTAAATCTTGATAAGTGATCATAGTATTCTTTATCAAATACATTATTCACACTCCAAAAAATATTTAAATCATTATCAAGAAAAGATGTGTTCCAAACCCCTGAAAGGTTTAAAACAGAATATGCATCAGTCTCTTCCTCAAACATTGAAACTCTTCCTTGCTTTGCTTTAGCTATAAAGTCAATTTCTAAAGAGTAATTACTTGAAAAGTCTATATTAAATCTTTGATTGAATGTTAGAGGAGATATAAATGGTAATGCCTCTCCATCAGCAGATTCAGCAAAAATATATGCAAGTGAAGTATTATAGCTTAACCAGTCATAACCTGTATTATTGTTAAAAGAAATTTCTCCTCCATAAAGTTTTGAATCTTGTTGCATATAATTATAAACACTATAACCGTCCTCACTTCCACCTCCTGGCGATATGTATATATAATCAGAAATATCATTATAAAATAAATCAAAATTAACAGTAGAGTTCTGATTAACTATTTCATAGGATAAGTCTGTTTGAAAACTTTTCTCTGCAACTAAATTTGCGTTACCTTTTTCATATCTAAACGTACCGTGGTGAACACCATCCGCAAATAATTCAATTAGGTTAGGCGCTCTATAACCTGAGCCAATATTAAATCTTAAAGAAGAGTTTTCATAATTTCTTTTAATTCCAACAGATCCATTAAAATTAGAGAAATCAGCTGATCCTCGTTCAGACGTTATTGATCTACTATCATATCTTACACCGATTAAAGCTGCTCCATTTTCCATAGTAATTTGACCTAAACCATAAACTCCAAAATCACTTTTTTCAGCATCAGGAATTAATTCTTCATGACCAAAATTTTTGTTTTCTTGTGATAAAATATTTGTTCCAATAGTAAGATTGAAATTATCCGATTGTGGCATAACAATACTAATATCTAAAGTGTTAGTAGATAACTCCATATCAAGTTCTGCTTCTCCCTCTTCGTGACCCTCATGATCATCATGATCATCATGTCCTTCCTCTTCATGATCATCGTGACCTTCCTCTTCTCCATGACCACCAAACTCTTTTCTCTCATTTAACTGTCTACCTAGAGTAACATTAAGATTATGGTTGTTTCCTAGATCAAAAGTATTTGTCCAAGTTATAGTTGTATGAGATAGTTCTTGGTAATGGTCTTCGTGACCCTCATGATCATCATGATCGTCATGTCCTTCATGATCATCATGATCATCGTGATCATCGTGATCGTCATGTCCTTCTTCCATATGTGGAAGTCCGAGCTCTGAAAAGTTCATGCTAAATCTTAAATCTGATGAAAACTTTTCAGTTTCATATTTAAGTCCTGCTTGAATATCATTTTCCTTAAACCATGTGTTTTCTACCTCTCCATCAGGAGTTGAAAAATTTTGGTTATCCATCATGTTAGCTCTTAACATATAGGAAAAATTATCTGATGATCCCTTTATCCCAAGATTATTAGTAATTCCATTATAATTTGAATTATAAAGACCCATATAATCAATTGAAAAGTCATTAGAGTATTTTTCTGGTTCAACATAAAGAACTCCTCCCATAGCATCACTTCCATATAGTACATAACTAGGTCCTTTAATTACTTCCACAGAATTAATTCCAGAAGTAGATATTCCCATTCCATGTTCGTCACCCCATTGCTGGTTCTCTAACCTTACGCCTTGATATATAGTAACAACTCTATCATAGCTTAGTCCACGAATTGATGGTTTTGAAATTCCAGGACCAGTGCTTATAATTGATACCCCTGGTAATCTTGAAATTGATTTACTTATGTATTCTTTTAAGATTGGGTTCATAGTGTTAAAGTTAATTTTGTCAACTTTAATAACTGATTTTCCAAGAGTTTGATTAAAAGGTAAACTTAAAACAACCTCATCAAGCTCAACTGTTTCATCGTTAGTTTGTGAGAATGTTAATTGAAAAGCAAGCAACATTATTGTTATTATGCTTATTCTGATTTTTGTATTCATTTTTTTTATTTTAATTATATTTTTTGTTGCATATTTTGAAGCTATTATGCTTTAGCTATATTGTTAAAACTCCCCTTTGGCAAGCCAAAGAGGAGTGTTTTTAAATTTATCCTTTATATACATATGCAATATGGTCATGATCGTCATGATCATCATGATCATCATGATCATCTTTTTCGCAAGAAACAAGTGCAAGTGTAGAAAAGGCAAACATTAATAGAAATAAATATTTTTTCATAATTATAAAATTTAAAAGTTATTGTAAATTTTATTACCTCAAAATAATTGAAGTAATAAACGTTAAATAGAGTGTTTTAGGCCAATACTGGTGGGCCTCTTTTAGAGATTGTATCAAATAGGTTATTGTCAATAAAATCTATTTCAAGATTGAAATGATTTGTTTGAGAATGAACTAAATATGATACGATTGAGTCTAATGGCAAGTCACCATTATCATCATTTAAACTTAAGAAATAAGAAATTTGGCAATCATGACTAAGCTTATGAAAATTGACTTTCTTTTCAGACAAGTGTTCATGAGAGTCATATAAAGCGTGAAAAGCCTCTGTAATTGTCGGAGACAATAAGCAGATTAATAAAAAGTAACTTAATAAACTTCTCATTATTATCAAATATAAGAATATAGATTAAAATAAATGTAAAAAAAAATTTATATTTGCCGACTGCATTCCTCCTTAGCTCAGTTGGTTAGAGCATCTGACTGTTAATCAGAGGGTCCTTGGTTCGAGTCCAAGAGGGGGAGCAACTCAAGAGGTCTATTTAGACCTCTTTTTCATTTACTACTGAGTTGGTTGGATCTAAATAATTCACTCAAGAAAATAGCGCTTGCATTTGCTACATTTAAACTCTCTGCTTTATTTTCTCCATCTCTTAGTGGAGGTATAGAGAATTTTCCACTTAATATATTAAATAAAGATTCTGAAATTCCATGAGATTCACTGCCAAAAACATAGGATGCCTTTTTTGGAAGTTGTTTTGAATAAATTGAGTCTCCTTTGACACTAGCTCCATAAATTGGTTTTTTTAATTCTTTTAATGCAACCCCAAGATCTTCAACATAATGACATCTTACTCTAACTATAGATCCCATTGAAGCCTGAATTACTTTTGAATTAAAACAATCTACAGTTGTGTTACTACAGACCAATTCAGACAGCCCAAACCAATCACATAAACGTATTATTGTTCCTAAATTCCCTGGATCATTTACTCCATCTACAGCAATAGTAATTGACTCCCCTAATATTTTTTGAGTATCAGGTAAAATAAAAACTCCAAGTACAGGACTAGGTGTTTTAAAATGAGAAATCTTCTTCATATCATCCAGTGACAATAATTGTGCATCTTTATGAAAGTCTTCCTCTATGCTAAATAAGATTTGATATAACCAGTCCGATTGAATTAATTCATTTACAACCTTTTTTCCTTCAGCAACAAAAAGTCTATTTTTAAAACGATACTTTTTTTGATTTAATTGAAGTATAAGTTTGAGTTGATTTCTAGTGAGCATGGATGGATAGTTTTTAGTAAATATTTCTTGAATCTAACCCTTCATAATTTAACAGACTTGTTAGTTAGACTAAGTTGAACAACATTCATCATCATCACATCTACAATATTTTAAATTGTAAATATGGAAACTAGAAAGAGAGAAAGCTGAAATATATGTATAAAGCTCAGGAACTGGGAAGATAGATAAACCTTCATTTATAATTAATGCTGATAGTAATAGCCAAAATAAATAGAGTAAAACTTTCACAAGGAAATTAGAAGAGTTTTTTACTGAATAGTAAATAGCAATAAATGATATCAATAAAAACATATAGTTCAATAGATACCATAAAAATGTTATCTCCTGAGAAATATTTATTGCAGCAGATTGTGATAAAAAAATAAAAGGTGTCGCAAAACAATGCAACATACAAAGACCACTACTTGTAGCGCCTATATAATCAGAATTATTTATAATTAATTTCATGTAATTTTTGCAAAGATATATGTTCTATTTAACTTTTGTAATAATTTTAAACAAACAATAATAAAAAAGCAGTTAGAAATTTTTTCATTTTCCTCAACTCACCAAGTAATAAATTAGCTCTTTTATTATAAGTTAAGGGTGAGCCTTCTTGATTAATTTTTTCATATATAATCCAATATTTTTTTTCCAATTTAGGGTTCAAATTTAAGTCTCTAAGGTATTGTTCAAATTCCTTTCTTGTCATATTATTAATTATTGTATAGTAAAGAGTCTAATGATTTGCGTGATAAAAAGTGACCGTTTTTAATAACTGCATGGATGTCTTGAGTATTACTAATTTTATTTAAAGGATTTGAATTTAAAATGAGCAGGTCTGCTTTGTAACCACTTTTTATTCTTCCTACTTTATTTTCTATTCTAAAAAAAGTTGCAGGGTTTATTGTTGCCGTTTTAATAGCTTCAAGATTGGATAGCCCCCCTTCTACTAGAATCTCCAGCTCCCTATGTAGGCTTCGTCCAGGAATCAAATATCCAATTGGTGTGTCTGTTCCTGCCATAAAAGGAACATTTTTTTTATGGAGCTTTCCAACTGCAGAGACTATCCAATTAGAATAAGTAAGACTACTTTTATCAATGATAGTATCGGAGGCTGCAATTTCATTACTCCATTTTTCTTTTACTTGCTTAGGGAGTTTATTTAACTCCAATAAAAAAGAAGGGTCTAAATAACTTTTCTTAGCATAGGTTCGGTATAAAATAAGTGTAGGTGTCTGCCATACATTTTTTGATGCTAAAAGATTTGCTGCCTCTTCAAACTTATTATTGTCAACAGAATCAATAGCACTCATTCTTTGCTTTGAATGAATAGAAGATCTCAAAGTACTTCCTGGTAAACCTTTTGGATTTTTAAGTAATTTTATTCGCTCTTCATGAAGTTGTTCTGCATTACTTGCAATAGAAAGTTCTAAATTTCTAAGATGTTCCATTCCATTTAAGCCGGAATTAACAGCAGAAAAAAGAGTCATACTTAAAGGGATGTGTCCAGTCACATTTAATTTTCTTTTTCGAGCTATTTTAGTTAATGTTAAAAATTGATTTTCATTTAACATTTCATATGCTTTTAAAAAATCTACCTCTTTGTCAATTAATGCTAATATATTAGATTCAATATCAATTAAATCTCTATTTTCAATTGAAAGGAGAGGAAAGGAAGGACTTGAATCATTATATACATTTGGAGTTCCATCAATTAGGGGTCCTGCAATATATATATCTGGGTTTTTCATAGGTTCTTTTAATGAAGCCTCTTTAGCTTTTAGAACATAGTCTATTGGTCCGCCTGTATCTCTAACACTTGTTATACCATAGGCTAAAAAAAGATTTGGCATAGATGATGTTAAACTCTTATCATAAGAAAAATGTACATGAGCATCCCACAACCCTGGGATTAAGAACTTTCCGCTTCCGTCTATTGATTTAACATTATTAGCTAAAAGCTTTAAGTCTTTATCTAATATCATGGTTATTAAATCATTTTCTACAACTACATGTTTAATTGATTGAAATCCATCAATTGGATCAATAATGGATATGTTTTTTATAACGTATGCTTTGTTAGAAATTGTTGTTTGTTTAGAACAGCCAATAATATTAACAAGTAATAAAAGAAAAGTCAATTTTTTTAGAATTGCGAAAGTATGTTTTCTCATAAAGCCTTAAAATTAAAAAATGATTTAACTAATAAGCTTGTTTTAACATTAGAATAAATCTATATTTTTTAAATTAGATGGAAATAATCATAAATCAAATTTAAATTAATAAATATGAAAAAATTACTATTAGTATTTACAATGATATTTTCTGTTGCTGTTTTTTCTCAAAAGGAGTCTAATGGAAAACTATATATTGATCATCCCGCTATTGAAATTGTTAATCAATTTAACGAAGCATACATTTCAGGTGATCTTGATAAACTTAAAGAACTCGTAACTGAAAATTTTCAAGTTCGAACTTTAAAAGATAGAAAATCAAATGATATTAACTGGATTCTTGGAACTTCAAATTATCTAAGTAAAAATATCACTGATTTTCAAATAAAGCATTACGGAGGTTCATACCCTGATGTATTAGAATATAAGAAAGATGGCGTAGTTGATGTTAAAACTTATGAATGGCTAACTGGGTATGATAAGAATACTGGTTTAGACATTAACATGCCTAGATACGCTACATACAGAATGAATGCTAAAGGTGATAAAGTAGCAGGTCTTTGGATTAACGATGACGAAACTTTATGGCAGAAAAACTGGGATGCATATGATACCACTAAAAATGGTATAATCTATAAAGATCATCCGTTGGTAACTAAAGTTAGACTTTTATATCAGTCCTATAAAACAGCTGATGTTGACAAAATTAAAGCAAATTATACTGACAACACAATTTTTTATAATGTCATGAATTCAGGAATTGATGAATTTAAAACCTTAGAAGAGGAGTTTGCTCAGTTTGACCAGTATATGGAAACATTTGAGATTATGAACATAAGAGAAAGTGGTTTCCCTGATGTATTAGATTATGATGGAGATGGAGCTGTAGTTATTTCATGGGTTGAAATGACATTTAGAAATAGGAAATCAGGAAATACAAACACAATTCTTCAACATATTCAACATTGGTTTAACGAGGATGGAGAAATTGTTAGAGAAGATTACTATTTTAATCCTGCTCAACTTCCTCAATAATTAATTTATAATATTAATTTATAAACCCTCATCTATGTATGGGGGTTTTTTAATTTCCTCTACCAACTTTTCTAATACCAGTCATTTTTGATTTTCCCACACCTTTTGACTGAAGTTTACTATTAAAATTTTTCTTAGAGTTTTTATTTGAGTTTTTAACCTGACGTTTGCCGTTAGTCTCTTTATTGTCGTTTTTATTTCCAAAAAATTTACTTCCCATATTAATCTAGATTATTACTTCTTTTATAACCACAATTTATGAAAGAATATTTAAATCAATCTAATGTCAATTGAATAATTATAATATATTTAAATAATGAATCTATTCTCAAAGCTATTACTACTCTCTTTAATATTTATTTTATCCTGTTCATCTGAAGATCCTACTGAAGACACTTGCATAGATGAATCAATAATTGATGAATTAAGCGTTTGTATTGAAATATATGAGCCTGTTTGCGGATGTAATGGTGTAACTTATCCTAATTCATGTTACGCTACCACTTTCAATGGTGTTTTATCTTTTACAAATGGAGCTTGTAATTAAATGGTTGAATTTTGAGTAGTTTAATTTGTTTATAAACAGAAGTTAATTACCTAAAATTTTAAGAAAGATATATTTCCAAATAAGGTATAATAGATGGCCTAAAATTAACCCCCAAGCCAAAACCTTTTTAACATT
>Ga0163179_10003465_pt1 | contig 10719 bp, 12 predicted proteins | sample AtlANTMetagenome_FD_109643 | JGI IMG/M metagenome (GOLD analysis project Ga0163179, IMG submission 109643) | Marine eukaryotic phytoplankton communities from the Atlantic Ocean - Atlantic ANT 2 Metagenome | ecosystem: Environmental > Aquatic > Marine > Oceanic | place: North Atlantic Ocean... | reverse complement strand
TTCACTCATTGTTATCCTTTCTGATAGAGATCGAAATTTATTGGATAGTATTTAGCTTCTCTTCGATCCCATTTGAGAAGGTTAAATTTACCGTTTGTTTTATCACAAACGATTGCACAAGATATTCCTATAATAGCAGGGTCTCCTGTTAACAATACGTAATCTTGTTCTCTAAAGTCTCTTAAGTTTTTTTGCATTTTAAAAACAAAAGGACTTGATGAGAATATTATCTGTGAATCTGGGCCATAATTAGGCAAACAAATCACAAGATAGCCAAAATCTGATGCACCTAAAATATTTATATTTGCAGGTGGGTGTTGTAGTACATATACAAATTTTTCATTAGGGTTGTTTTTATAAAAGTCTAAAAACTCTGCTAAAGAATTTGGTTTATATAATTCAAAAATTTTATTCTTCATTCTATTTTGCTCTTGACATCCTATATAGTAGCACTTATATACTTTGTCAAGTAGAAAGAATATGAATTATAAATTTAAGACAACACCATATAAGCATCAAATTACTGCTTTAGAAAAATCTTGGGATAAACAAGAATATGGCTATTTTATGGAAATGGGTACTGGCAAATCTAAAGTGTTAGTTGATAATATGGCTATGCTTTATGATAAAGGTAAAATAAATGGGGCATTAATTATAGCTCCTAAAGGAGTTTATAACAATTGGTATACCCAAGAAATACCTAATCATTTAGTTGACCATATAAAACCCAAAATGGTACTATGGACTGCTTTAACATCAAAAACAAAGGATAAAGAGTATCAACAATTATATAAACCTGACTATGACCTTCACATCCTAATTATGAATGTTGAAGCTTTTAGTACCAAAAAAGGTGTTGAGTTTGCATATAAATTTTTAAGAAGTCATAAGACAATAATGGCTGTGGATGAATCTACAACTATTAAAAACCCTAATGCTAAAAGAACTAAAAATATATTATTGTTAGGTAAGCATGCAACTTACAGGCGTATTCTTACTGGTTCTCCTGTAACTAAATCTCCTTTAGATTTATATAGTCAATGCACATTTTTAAATGAACAATTATTAGATTACACTTCTTATTACGCTTTTAGAAATAGATATGCCAATATGATAGAAAGAAATTTTGGTGGTAGAAGAGTACAAATTGTAGGTAGTTATCAACGATTAGATGAATTAGAAAATACTTTAAAAGCTTTTTCTTACAGAGTACAAAAAGCTGATTGTTTAGATTTACCTAAAAAAATATTTATAACTAGAAATATTGAATTAACTAAAGAACAACAACAAGCATATGATACTATGAAATCCGCAGCTCTTGCTTTATTAAATGGCAAAATGTCTACAGCTCCTCATGTTCTTACTCAAATGATGAGATTACATCAAATTACTTGTGGTCATTTAAAATCTGATGATGGTTCTATTACTAATTTTAAACATCATAGAATAGACGAATTAATAGATGTAGTAGATGAGATGGAAGATAAAGTTATTATATGGGCTAATTATATACATGACATTAAACAAATTACAGCAGCTTTAAAAAAAGAATATGGAGATGAATCAGTTGTAGAGTATTATGGAGAAGTATCTCAAGACTTGCGTAATAAAGCTATTAAAGATTTTCAAGACCCTAAATCAAAAGTAAGATATTTTGTAGGTAATACTCAAACAGGTGGTTATGGTATTACACTTACAGCCGCCAGTAATGTTATTTATTATTCTAATAATTATGATTTAGAAAAAAGATTACAGTCCGAAGACAGAGCACATAGAATAGGTCAACACAAACCAGTAACTTACGTAGACTTAATTGCACAAAAAACTGTTGATGATAAAATTATAAAAGCTTTAAAGAAAAAAGTTAATATTGCCTCTGAAGTAATGGGTGATACTATTCAAAATTGGATATGAAATATCCATTTTATATAAGAATAACTATACTTTTTTGTGTGGCAGCTTTTTCTCCTATTTTAATTCATTACTTTATAATGTGGCGTTTTGATGTTAGTATTCAGCGCGCAGCAGAAATTACATTTATATTGTGTATACCTATCGCTGTGTGGTTAGCAACTAAAATTAATGAGAGATGGCACGACGATAGAGAATGAAACCTATAATGATAACATTACTGTATCTCACCTTTGGTGGAGATATAAAGTTAGATACTTTTGAAATAAACGACACTTGTAGTGGCTGGTTTCACAACAATGTAAAAGTTATGGAGAATAAAAAAAGAACTTTATTTAGTAATCATGTTTATCACGAATATAAAGGCAAAAAAGTTATAGGTTATATTTGTGGAGGAGAGGAACCACAATGAGATTTACAGATCTATTAATCCTGTTTCTCGGTTTAAATATTTGTATTCTATTTTATGTATATCAAAGTCTTTCATAATTTTACTACAAATATCATTAGGACTAAAATCACCACAACTATAAACATCTAATTGCATTAACGCAGGTTTAGGTTCGTCCCAAATATGCATAGCAATGTGAGAAGTTTCTATAATTGCAATCGCAGTTATGCCTCTGTTACCAGGCATCGAGCAATACTTAACATAAGGCCCCATAAATACTTTCATATTTATAGATTCTATAAATTCTCTCATCCAATGTTGTAATTGTTCTTCGTCTGTTGGTGGTTTAACTGCCTCCGCACGAATGATTAAATGTTTATGAACCAGGAGGCTGTTCTTCATGACGCTAGATCTCTTCGTATTGCGTTTTACCTGCATCATTTCGGAAAGCACGTAAAGTTTGTTTTCGATTACCCTCTTCGTTGTATGATACATGTAGCCATCCGCTATTAGCGTCGCCGTCGTAAAATTCTAAAATTGCTTGATCAAATTCTAGGTTTTGAGTAATCCAATCAAAGAGTTCTCTATTGTCAACTCCATAACATTCAAAATCTGCTGCCTGGCCTCTGCAATGCTGGGATTTTCTACTACTGCCGATTTTTTCTGATAAAATTTCAGAACGATATCCTGATGATACGCTTACCACACCCCACTCATCTCGCACAGGTTGCAAAACGTTTTCGCAAAGCAACTTTAAATTTTCTATGTGCTCATCTGTAGGTTGATTAGATATGCCATGACGCTGCGCTGTCTGTGAAACAGTTAATTCTTTTAAAGAAAAGTTCTGACTTAACTTCATGATACCAACCTATCTAACGCGAAGAGTACTGCAGTTCCCGCAACAGTTAAAAGAACCCAATAGACCTTGTCTATCTTGCCGCCCAATTTTTCTACATCTTCGTGTACGTGGGATAAATTCTTTTTAACTCCTGATATGTGTCCATACAGGGATATAATGTGTTCTCTTGTTGTTTTTGGTTTTATTTCCATTAAACTAGTCTATTAGGTTTTCTTTGGTTTTGTCTATATATTTTTTCTAGTGGATCTAAATAAACTTGTTCAGTTGGTGTAAGTCCTGTAACCGCGTTTACATTTCCAAATTGATTTGCTGTTGAAGTTATATCTACAGACGGTAAAGGTGGTAGTTCAGCTACCGGTCCAAGATTAACATCAGGCATATCACTAAAAGGATTCTCTATATCAGGAATTTTTTCTAATGACAATGGTGCTGATTCTAATAAACTTCTTATAGCTTCTATAACTGGTTCAGCCTCTACGTAAGGATTAGGTACTCCTAATTTCATTGCGTTGTCTTCAAAAGCATTAGCAATATCTCGTGAAGGAACATAAGGTCTATATACACCTTCCTCAATAGAAGATCGTTCTCTGTTAGAAATTCTACCCATTTTATCATCTAAAACTGATGGGGAAATATTTAAAGTTTTAGCTGCATCATAATCTAACATAAAATTCTTTTTAGCATCAAACAATGCTCTATTAGCATTAATGTATGCATCTACAATTTCTTCAGGTGTTACAACGCCACCTTTTAAAGATGCTCTTTTAAATAAGTCTTTAGCTAATCTTTCTCTTTTTTGAAACTCTGATATTTTATAAGTTATACCTTTGCCAGGATCTACTTTAATTGCTCGTAAACCTGCAATACCAGCTAATTCATTTCCAAGTTCATATTCATTACCTCGTTCATCAAACCTACCTGTGCTATCTACAGGTTTTAAAGCTAATCCAATTCTAGTTAATTGCTTGTAATTTAAAGGAGCTTGTGATTCTACTAAATGTCCTACCATTTTTTGCACTTTGTCTCCTGGTGTATCTTCAGGATTCCAAACTTGAAAACCTTCTCTTGTTCTTCCTCCTCTAATTAAAATATCTGTAGCAGCTTCTGTCCAAATAGATTCAGATATAAATGGCATACCTAATTCTTTTGTAGATTCAAATAAACCTTTTACAAAGTCATCCATAATACCATCATAGTCTTCATCACCTTGTGCGACTTTGTTTAAAACTGTTTGTATGGGCCTAGTTACAGTATCGTAAGCATTCATGTGAGAAAAATCTACATATTTTAATTCACCTGTTTCTTTATCTCTTATTGGAATAATAGTAGAATTTTTAGACCAATCAGCTACATATCTTCTAATAGCATCCATTTCATCTTCGGTTACATTGTATAAAGCTTTTGCTCCTTCAACTGCTGCGTAAGGAACAGCTAATGTTGTAGCAGCCATTCCTGTTAATCTAGTATAACCAATGCCAGCAAGAGGTCTAATTTGTGTTCCGTCTGCTTTAGTTACAACTGTACCAATTTCGTCTAATGCTCTTCTTACAATATTTGTACTTGTTCTCATAATTTCTGCAGGGAAAGATACGAAGTTTCCTACAGGTAATTTTCTTAATCCTTTAATAAAGTCTGATACGTAGGAATAATTAGGTATATTGTTTTTGACTATATTAGCCGCTTCTTTTTCAAAGTAATCCGCTGTAAGTTCTATACTTTGACCTGCAGCATTAGTAAAATAATTACCTCTTACTAATCCATTAGCAGCAAAAGCATCTTCTAATCTTTTAGACTCCATAGCCCATGATGCTATTTTCCAAAAGTCATCTTCAGCTGTGTATAAATCTTGTGAAAATTTCTTTGCTTTTCGGAGAGGTTTTAGTAAGTTTGTTAAACCTGTTTGAGAATTCATTGTTTCTCCAAATTTAACGTCCTCTAAAAGTTTAGTTAAATCTCCAATTTGTACTTGAGAATTAACAACTCCTAATCTTAAAAGCTTTTGATATAAATCATTAGCTTGTCTTGTTCCTTTTAAATTTGTTTGCAATGCACCATAAGCCATTTTAACTGCTTCAGCATTTGGAATAATTCCATTAGCTGTAGCAAAAGCACCAGCACTTAAAAAGTTACGTACGTGTGTAAACGGAGATAAAATTGTTTTAGCAATCTGTGATGTAGCTTTAGGATAAAGAATAAAGTTTTCATACATTTTTCCTACCATACTTTTAGCATTATTACTTTTTGCTGTTTCCATCAAAGCATCAGCTACCCCGTTAATAGCATATTTACCATTAAGAGGATTAAATAATCCTTGAGCAATTTCTCCATCTATTTCTTTAGCTGCATCTCCTACAGGTTTTAAATTACCTACTGCTAATTTTTTACCTGGATCCATATTAATTCTTTTAAAGTCGTCTCCAAAAACTTCTACAGCTTCATCATAACTGTTAGCTAACATAGGTCTTAATCCCGCTGCTCTTCGAGCATCCGAAGATTTAATTAAATCTTCAAACAATTCATTTTGTCTCGTAATTAACGAAAGTTTATTTGTACCATTTAAAATAGTTTGCATGGCATCTCTATTCTTACCAAACAATTCTTGAAATAATTTTTTATCGGCTGCCGATAGATCAGACATATTAGCTATGCCATTAAAATCTGCAGCGTCTTTTAAAGCAGTTCTTCCTACAAAAAATTCTGGAACTTTAAATATAACATCAGAAGATTTATCAAGATTAAAACCAGCTGGTAACTTTGCAGACTCATAAGTATTCATAACTAATTTTTCTGCCTCTACAGGTCCTAATATTCTGCCTTGAGGATATTTAGATGTAGCAGTTGTAGCTGCTGTTTCTATGTATAAATTTTTTAATTTATCTATTGCTTGAGATGATGGTTTATAAGCTAATGGTCCTGCTGCACTTTTAAATACATTATAGTTAGCACCAAGATATTGTTTAAATTTATCTCCCATTACTTCTTTAAATTTAGTTAAATCTTTAGGAGTTAATCTACCACCTATACTAGAAAATAAACTTCCCCATGTAGTTCTAATATCAGTTACATTGTCAAAAATTGCTTTAACTTCTTCATCAGCAAAATTAGGATTAATTTTTCTTACATCATTAATAAACTTGTTTTTTAAAGTTTGATCCACTTCTCCAAATACAACTTGACCTGTATCATTTACAACAGGTTTACCAGATAATAAAACATCGTTAAGAGATTCATTTAGTCCTGCTCTTTGTGTTTTAGTAGCAGTGTCAAAAGTTCTTTTCATAAATGGATAAATTTTATCCATGCTTCTATCAATATTAAAACTTACATTTTCTGACACGTTAACATCAGCTGCTCTTTTTCCTATGGTTCCTGTTTCTAATTCAAAGAAGTCTGGATCTTTACCGGCTCTTGCTCGTAGTTTAGAACCAAACTTATCTAGAAATCTATTAAATTTATTATTGCTGTATCTTAATTTGTTTCCTTCTGTAGCTAATTTTTTGCCTGCATTAAACAAACCACTTAATCCTGCAGTAAATAAAGCTCCTTCAGTTCCAAACTTTAATCTATTTAATAATTCTGTTTGTGGATTGTATTCTTCATTTCTATCTATTTGTGTTGGACCACCAATTAAATCTCCAAGCGTTCCTGCATCTTGTACGTCTCCAATAAAAGCAGCTTCAGCTGCACCAGCAGCTCCTGCTTGTGCACCAAACTTTAAATACTTACCACCTTTTTTAGCAGCTAGTGCTCCTTCTGCAAGTTTACCTGCAGTTTTGGCTGCAATTCCTGCAGGCACTGCTAGGTTAACTAATAATTCTGAAATTTTTCCTGCAGCCGTAGCTTGAGCATATTCATCAAAAGGATTTATTTTTGCAAAAAATTCTTCTACATCTACAGCAGTTTCGGTCCCCGCTCCGAGATCAATTAAGGTTGCACCTAGAGAAACTATTCCTTCTGGTATTTTAAATGCACCTGAACCGATGCCGGCCATAAATGAAAGAATACTATTAGGACTCTCATCTATTTGTTCTTCGACAGTTAAAGCATTTTCACTGTCCGTTGCAGATAATTTTTTTAATTGTTCTTCAACAGTAGCCATTTAACTCCTTTTATTTTAATCTGTCTTTATCTGTAACTTTACCTTTTTCAACTGTAATAAGTAAGAAATCTTCAGGAATGTAATATTTGCCGTCTTCTAATTTAGTAGTATCTGTTTTTTTATCTATAATTGTTGCGCCTAATTCTTGTCTAGCAAATAATGCTAAACCAGTAACAGCTGATCCACCGGCGTTTTTAATATAATCATCTGCGCCTTTAGCTTTATTCTTAACTAAATCTTTATAGATTTTTTTACTTGTTGGATCTGTTCTACGTCCTAATTCAATCATATCAGATGTTGCTGTTTTTTTAGTTGCAGCTACTGCTTTAGCTCTTCTTAAAGCAATATCTTCTTCTACTGCTAGTTTTTTAGCAGCTGTCTTAACGTTTTGAATAGGATCTAGTTTTTTAGAAGCTGTTGTAATAATATCACTTAAGCTTCCACCAGCTGTAGCGGCTGCTCCACCAGCAATCATAGCATCGAAGATAGAATTTTTCTTAATACCTTCACCTAAAATTTCTTCGTATTCTTTAGCTGCTTTTTTTAATCTAGTTTTTTTATCAGTAACAGTTTCTGTTGGTTCACCTGTTTCTGTATTAACATTAATTACTTCACCAGGATTGTTTTCAGCTTCTTCTGTTGCTTTATTTCTTTTTATTCTTTGTTCATTAACAATTTTATTAAGTTCTTCTTGATTTGTAGTTAATCCAACTTCTGCTGTTTCTAATGGAGTAAATTTAGTTGTGTCATTTAATCTTACAAATTCTTCTGCATACTCTTGAAAGTCATCAACACCAGCTGTTTCATCCATTACACCAGCAGATGACATTTCTTTCATGTAAGCTAAAGCTTCTACAGTTTTAGGTTCACTCATTTTTGCTAATGCATATTGAGGGCCTACTACACCAGCAACAGACATAGTAACGGGGTTGGCCAAAGCTAGTCTTGATCCAGCTGTTTTTAAAAAGTTTCCACCTGTTCCTATAATTCTTTTACCTATGTTATAAAGTCCTTGTTCTATGTTAGGATTTTGTAAGAAACTTGTAGCACCTGTTCTTAAAGTATTTAATCCACCTCTAATTCTTCCAACGTTTTTAGCGTTCTGTGCAATGTTTGCACCTGTTGTACCTTGATTTAATGCAAAACCTGACAAAGGAGGTGCACCTCCACCTTGTAAACCTACTCTACCACCCATAGCTAAACCTGTAGCAATGCCGTTTCCATAACTAGAAACTGCTCTACCACCTCTAAACATCGGTCTTCTTAAAATTCTACTCATTAGCCAAAAATTCCTAGCTTACCAAGTATTCCACCAAGTCCTGCTCCTGTTCCTAATGCTGAAGCTAATGGACTAGCGGGTGCTTGTGGTTGTTGATATCCTACTGTTTGAGTCGGGAATGCACCAGGTTGTATTTGTGCAAGTTGTTGACCTACTAAACCTAGTCTAGTAAACGGTTCAAACTGTGCTTCTCTTGCTGCGGCTGCCGTCGCATCTAATCCTGCTTGTGTAAATGCTTGTTGACCTTGACCTAACGCACTTTGATATTGACCCAAACCTTGTTGTGCTTGTAGTTGTTGCAGTGCTTGTGCTTGTGCTTGTTGAAAATTCTGTGCTTGTAATTGTGCTTGTAAGCCTGCTCTACCTAAATCTGAACGTTGTTGATACTCTGCTCTTTGAACACCTTCTCTACCACCACCATAAGCTCCAGCTTGAATAGCTGAATCTCTTAAACCTTGTCTTTGTACTGCTGCGTTTCTGTCATACTCTGTAAGAGTAGTATCAATAACTTCTTGTTGATAAGGAGACATAAAAGGTTGGTAAGCGTCTGCTCCAACAAGTGATCCTAATCCACCGGCAGCTGTAACTGCTCCAGTTTGTAATGCATCTTGTGCTGCAATTTGTGGTGCATAAGAAGCTGTATTTATTTGTTGACCTACTAATGGGTCTAATTTTTTAAGAAAGTTAGTTAGCGATCCTTCTAGGACCGGTGCGGGTAATACTTGTGATATTGTAGTTGGTTCTGCCATTATACTCTTGCCTCTAGGTTATGCATTAAATTATACATTCTTTTTGCTCCTTCATTAACACTTCCACCACCAGCTGCTTTAACAGCATCTGCTGTCATTACAAATTCATTTTTACTTAATCTTGCGGGAACGTCATCGGCTCTCTCTTTAGATCCCATAGGAATCATACCGCCTCCTCTGTAATCCATCTCCGTTCCAGATGGTAACACACTTCCTCCCATATTTAAAGACACAATTCCGCCTTCTTTTAATCCTAATTCAGCCAAAGTTGCTTCGATAACATCTTCAGCATGATTGCCTGTCATAGCTGATATAATAGCATTTCTTCTTGCAGCATTAGATGCTGCTGATGCTTCACCAGCTTCTAAATTAAATGCTGCTAATTCATCTTCGTAAGCTTTTAAAGCTCGTCTAGCATCGGATAAAGCTAAATCAGACGTACCTTGAATTGTTGGTATCGCTGCTGCTTTAAGACCTTCCATACTTAATAGTCTATTTGGATCACTTAATACACCTTGAATACCACTTAATTTTTCTGCTCCCGTAGCAGCAAGGTTTAAACCTTTTTCTTTTAGTCCACCCAAGAAACTTTGATCAGTCGCAAATTCCGCTGCATCTGCTCCAGCTCCTACTACATCTGATCCTGGATTTGCCATTGTTCTTAAATCTGTTGCTGCGTTTGGTGCTGTAAGCGCTCCTTGTAATCCTGCTAGTCCTAAAGATAATGCAGAAAAATCTCCTTCACTTCCTTCTTGTGCTAATTGTGATCCTAAATTTATTCCACCAGTTAAAATAGCTCTTTGTAACATTGGATTGTTAATTCCTAGACTAGCTAATCCTGCTCCTGCTCCAGCAGGTAACATGTAAGGTGCAAATGCTGATAAATAAGGTAACGCCGGTTTAATTTCATTAGGTATTACTTTATCTAATACCTTTGCTACTGGTTTAGTTACTTTTTTTATTGCTCTTTTTACTGATTTAAACAATCCCATAATATTTATTTGTGTTGAAGTGCAAGTTGGCGAGCTTGAAATAACGCCGTATCGCACAATTTACTAGGTTTTAAAGGCCTAGTCAATAATTTATAATTTAGTATCGCCTCCTAAAGGTACGTGTTCTACAATGATTTTAACATCTCTTCTGATATCTTCTGCTTTAGTAGCTGTGTCTTTATTTTGTACATCTGCTAAAGCTTCTGCATCAGAGAAGTATTCTTGACCTGTTTTCATATTAGTAAGAGTTACTTCTGTTTCAGGTGTTAAAACTGGAGTTCTACTCCCATTAATCATCTCATATCTTATACTAGCTTTTTGTTCTGTAAACGGCATTATCTATCCTCTCTGTTCATTTCTAATACTGAAGCCACAACATATAATCTATCAGCTGTTGCAGCAGTAACTTGTAATACTTCACTCTCCATCATAACTAATG
>Ga0163179_10003464_pt1 | contig 10722 bp, 12 predicted proteins | sample AtlANTMetagenome_FD_109643 | JGI IMG/M metagenome (GOLD analysis project Ga0163179, IMG submission 109643) | Marine eukaryotic phytoplankton communities from the Atlantic Ocean - Atlantic ANT 2 Metagenome | ecosystem: Environmental > Aquatic > Marine > Oceanic | place: North Atlantic Ocean... | reverse complement strand
CTTATACAGATGCCTAATAGTGAAGGTAAGATAACAGAACCTCATGGGATAATAAATTTATGTGAAGTTCATAAGGTTATGAGGATTGCAGTTGTAGATCCTATGTGTCAGGTATTGATGAAACCTGTAGGAGAGATGGGATTTGATATTGCAGTTGGTAGTATGCAAAGGTTTGGTATACCAATGGGTTATGGAGGACCTCATGCTGCATTTTTTGCTACAACAGATAAACATAAAAGAAAAATACCTGGGCGGATTGTAGGTCAATCTAAAGATAGTGAAGGTAATACAGCACTAAGGCTAGCTTTACAAACAAGGGAACAACACATAAGAAGAGACAAAGCAACAAGTAATATATGCACTGCCCAGGCACTACTAGCAAACATGTCTGCATTCTATGCGATCTATCACGGACCTGAAGGACTTAAAAAAATAGCAAGAAGAATATGGTTGTTAAGACAGACACTACTTCGTGCATTGAAGTGGAGTGGTATACAAGTTGATGATACTGAAGGATTTGATACTGTTAGATTTAAGTCAATCAATATGGTTGATGGGTATAATGTGACCGTTAAAAATGGTTGGATTACATTATCACTTGATGAGACATCTACATATGATACTCTATATGATATACTCAATAGTCAAGTTACATTTGATTCAAAAAAATCAACTATTATAAGTGTGTGGGATGGTGTTGTAGATCAAAAATGGGAAACCATACCAGAGAGAACTAAACCATGGTTACAACAAGAAGTATTCAATAAGTATCATAGTGAAACTAACTTGATGAGATATATTCATGAGTTAGAATCAAAAGATTTCTCACTGGTGCATGGCATGATGCCACTCGGTAGTTGCACTATGAAACTAAATGCAGCTGCAGAATTGATACCAGTATCATGGGAAGAGTTTGCTAACGTACATCCTCATACACCACCAGGTCAGATCTTTGGATATGATAGAATAATCAGAGACTTAGAAGAATGGTTATGTGAGGTTACTGGATTTCATTCAATGACTTTCCAACCTAACTCAGGTGCACAGGGAGAGTATGCAGGACTGTTAGCAATTAAAGAATATCATGAGGTCAATGAAGAGAAACGTAATAAAATTTTAATTCCTAAAAGTGCTCATGGAACAAATCCTGCTAGTGCAGTTATGGCAGGTATGGAAGTCATCACTGTAGATTGTGATAGTGATGGTAATATTGATATACATGATCTAAGAATTAAAGCATGTCTAGAAGCGGATGAATTAGCAGGTTGTATGATTACATATCCTTCTACTCATGGTGTATTTGAAGAGGGTATTAGAGAAATCTGTAGTATCGTTCATGAGTTTGGTGGTCAAGTTTATATGGATGGTGCAAACTTTAATGCACAAGTTGGTCTATGTAAACCAGGTGAGTTTGGTGTTGATGTATCACATTTAAATTTACACAAAACATTCTGCATACCACATGGAGGTGGAGGTCCTGGCGTAGGTCCTATTGGTGTAGCAAAACATTTAGCACCATTCATAGATCAAAAGGTATCCTCTGCTGAGTATGGTAGTGCTAGTATACTTCCAATCGTTTGGATGTATATAAGAATGATGGGTGAAAAGGGATTGCGTACTGCAACAGAAGTAGCATTACTAAATGCGAACTGGTTAGCAAGGAAAATAGATCCTCATTTTAAAGTATTATATAAAGGACAAGGTGACTGGGTAGCACATGAATGTATATTTGATTGTCGTAATCTGGGAGTAACTGCAGAAGATATTGCCAAGAGATTGATGGATTATGGTTTCCATGCCCCTACACTATCATGGCCAGTCTTAGGAACTATGATGGTAGAACCTACAGAATCAGAGTCATTAGATGAGTTGCAAAGATTTGTGGATGCAATGATTATGATAAGACAAGAAATAAAAGAATGTCCTGAGATAGTAAAGAATGCACCTTATACACAATCAGAAGTCTGTGGCACATGGCAATATGCTTTTACAAGAGAACAGGCAGTCTTTCCTAATCGACCTAGACAAAAGTTTTGGCCAGCAGTCAACCGTATAGATAATGTATATGGAGATAGAAATTTAGTATGTGCATGTGACAGTTAAATTAGTGGCACAATAAGTGGCACATTCATCGTGAGTCTGTTATAATAAGTATATCAAGAGGAGACACATGATCAATCAGGAAGTTAAAGGCACTCTCGCTAGACTACTTGCAACAGAAAACTTAACTGTTGAACACCGTCAAGTTACTACTGCATACTTTGATGTAGAGCAACGTATTCTTTGCCTTCCTATTTGGAAACATGCATCGGATACTGTGTATGATCTTTTAGTTGGTCATGAAGTAGGTCATGCTCTTTACACACCTGCTGAAGGATTCGGTGAATATGATGTTCCTATGTCATTCATCAATGTTCTAGAAGATGCTCGTATCGAAAAGATGATGAAGCGTACCTATCCTGGTCTTCGTAAGTCTTTCTTCGCAGGATATAAAGAACTATGGAACGATGATTTCTTCGGTGTCAAGCATGAAGATCATGAGAGTCTCTCATTAATTGATCGTATCAATCTATATTTCAAAGGCAATACAAGTATGCCTTTTTCTGATGATGAAAAGCATTGGTTAGAAAAAACAGGTAGAACTGAAACATTCCAAGATGTTTTAGATCTTGCTAGAGAATTATACAAATGGGCAGAAGACAAGAATGCAGAGAACAAAGAAGAAATGGATATACCTGTCCCTACTACTGCAGAGGGTGGTGAAGGAGAATCAAATGGTGATTCTGATGGTAAGTCAGAAGGTGGAGAGCAAGAAGAAGTAGAACAAACTCCTGATCAAGAGATCATCAATCCTACTCAACCTTGGGATAGTCAAGACAATTCTCTAGAAGATCTATCAGAAGGTCTAGGAAGAAAAGCACAGAAACCAGACTCTTCTGGAATAGGTGGTCACTCTTATGATCAGAGTTCTTTTGATACTGAATTGGTAGATGAATTGTTAGAATCTGCAATGGCAGATGAATGCACCAGTATTACTGATCAAGCATTACAAGAATCACTAGAAGATATGGTAGATGATGATGCTAAGGAGTGGGTATATCTTAATCTTCCTAAAATTGATATCGATAAACTTACAATTTCTCACAGTAAAATTCAATCTGATCTTGAAAAGTTTTACAATGAATGGTATTACCCAAAGAATGAGGATGAAGAGAATCAAACTTATAGAAGAGAGAATCTTGATTACTGTGATCGTCACTATGAAAGTTTCAAAAAGAATGCACAGAAGTCTGTAAACTATCTTGTAAAACAATTTGAAATGAAGAAGTCTGCTGATGAATACAAACGTGCAGCAACATCCAGAACAGGTGTTATCAACACAAATTCACTTCACAAGTATAAGATCAGTGATGATATTTTCAAAAGAATTACTACAGTTCCTGAGGGTAAGAATCATGGTCTAGTTTTACATCTTGATTGGTCTGGTTCTATGCAGTATGGATTATTAGATACTCTTAAGCAAACATTCAATCTAATTTGGTTCTGTCGTAAAGCACAAATTCCATTCCGTGTGTATGCATTTCAGAGTTCATTTGCTCACTATGGTAGAGACGAGTATGGAAATCCAATTCATAACAAAGCGGTTACTGCTACAGAAAATGACCTAGGTATCTCTGATGATTTCAGACTTCTTGAATTATTTTCTTCAAAGCAAAATGCTAAGTCACTTGAGAAATCTTGTAAGATGATTTACAGACAAGTGTTTGCTATGAATGGACATCGCATTAATTATCATCAAGATTATACTCTTGGTGGCACACCTCTTTCTGAAGCAGTTATGTGCACACGTCAATTAGTAAAATCTCTCAAGAAAGAAGAGAATGTTCAGAAAGTAAATGTTGTATGCTTAACTGATGGAGAATCAAATCCAATGACATACTGGCAGAAAACTACTTATTCTGATGAGTTGAGAATGTCTCAAATCTGTAGCACAAGAACTAAAGTATTTGTTCTTCGTGATAAAGAAACTGGTTACCAACGTAAGATTGGTAGTAGTCCTTATGAAACTACAAAAGAGATTGTAAGTTACTTCAGAGAAATTACTGATTACAACTGGATAGGTATTAGACTATGCAGTAAGAATGATCTATCTCGTCTTACTCGTAACTTATGTTTCTCTACTGATGAAATAGATGCTCTTGATAAGCAATGGAGAAAAGAAAGATTTGCCTCAATCAAAAATCAAATTGGATTCTCTGAATCTTTCTATATGCCAGATAGAGGTATTGGTGAAGATACCCAAGATCTTGAAGTAAAACAGAAAGGTGAGGTTGCTACTAAAGCAGAACTACAACGTGCATTTAAAAAGCACATGGGTTCTAAAACTACAAACAAAACACTTCTAAACGCATTCGTGGAGCAAATAGCATGAGATGTAAAGTAACTCTATTCAAAGCAGGTACGATCTTTGAAGAAACTGTAGTCGCTGTAGATTACGATGATGCAAAGAAAGTTGCATTAGCAAGAAATCCTAATTGTACAATAGTGAGTGTGACAGCAGTGTTCGGATAAATAACTGTCCACTCTGTTGCCACTAAGCAGATATACCTGCTATAATAAATGTATAGACAAACAAAGACTATGACTTTTGAACCAAACCCTGTGACAACTGAACAACTTGTTCAACACCTAACTGATAATGTTGGAACTGAAGTTGGATGTAGAGACATCCGCGAGTCAGCAAAGACACTTAAAGTATCTTATGCAACTGCATGTAAAAGACTTAAGTCTTATAAATCAGGTATAGGCAAGTGGAATCTAACCATTCAAGAAATTGAACGTGCATACGAAGCACCTGCTGCTAAGAAAAAAGCAAACTATGTTCCTGATAAAGAGGATACTTACGTTCCTTTTGGTAACTATACTTCTGTAAAGAAAGTTATCTCATCGAAGAAGTTCTATCCTCTATTCATTACAGGTCTATCTGGAAACGGTAAGACTTTATCAGTTGAACAGGCATGTGCTGCAACCAAAAGGGAGTTAATCCGTGTCAACATTACCATCGAAACAGACGAAGATGATCTTATTGGTGGCTTTCGTCTTGTTAATGGCGACACTGTTTGGCACAACGGACCTGTGGTCGAAGCTTTGGAAAGGGGAGCTGTCCTCCTTCTAGATGAGATTGATCTTGCTTCAAACAAGATTCTATGCTTACAATCTGTCCTAGAAGGTAAAGGTGTATTTCTTAAGAAGATTGGTAGGTATGTAAAACCTGCTCAAGGATTTACTGTTATTGCTACTGCTAACACTAAAGGTAAAGGATCTGATGATGGTAGATTCGTAGGAACAAATATTCTTAACGAAGCATTCCTAGAAAGATTTCCAATTACATTTGAGCAAGAGTATCCATCTACTGCTATCGAGACTAAGATCTTAATCAATCAAGGATGTGATAAAGATTTTGCAGACAACCTAGTCAAGTGGGCAGGTGTTATCCGTAAGACATTCTTTGACGGTGGTGTTGATGAAGTTGTTACAACTCGTCGTTTGGTTCACATTGTTTCAGCATATCAAATCTTTGGCGATAAGTTGACCGCAATCACAAACTGTGTCAATCGTTTTGATGATGATACAAAACAATCTTTCCTAGATCTTTATACAAAAGTTGACGCAGGAGAAGATTCAGAGTATACTAAGGATGACGAAACATTACTTGAGGATGCTAGATGAAGTATCGTGAAAAGGAGTTCCTAGAGGAACTCCAATATTACATCGAAGGAACTTACTCTGAGCATTATGCAAATGATAAGATTCAAACCCTTGATGTAATAGATGCCTGTGGTGATGCTAAAGCATTCTGTAGAAGTAACATTCTAAAGTACGCTTCTCGTTACGATAGGAAGGGTAGTGCTAGACAAGATCTCTTAAAGGTGCTACACTATGGAGTGTTACTAATGCATTTCCATTGTAGAGACGAAGCAAACTACGCAGCAGCAGACTTTGCAGCACAAGACTATTAATTTATTATGACCGTAATTTCCAAACCGACTATTGAAGTCCTTAAAAACTTTTGTTCAATCAATAAGTCTATTGTTATTAAACCTGGCAATAAGATTTCTACTCTCAGTATTAATAAAAACATACTCGCTATTGCCGATGTCGAAGAGCAGTTTGATTCGCAAATTTCTATCTACGACTTGGGAGTTTTTCTTGGAGGTCTATCTTTGTTTGACGCACCAAAGATCGACACTACAAACACCAACTATGTCACAGTAAGTGATCTAAAAGGTAAATCTAAGACACGTTATTTCTATGCCGATCCTGATATAATTACTCAGGCACCTGAGAAAGAAATCAACTTACCATCTGAAGATGTTGAATTCAAACTTGAATCTAGGATCTTGATGCAACTACAACGTGCTGCTATGGTATATCAACTTCCTGATCTTTGTTTGTATGGTGATGGTGAGAGTATGCAACTATGTGTAACGGATAAAAAGAATGATACTTCTAACAACTATTCAGTAGACGTTGGAACTACCACAGAAGAATTTTGTTTTTGTTTCAAAGTTGAAAACTTAAAGTTGCTAAGTGGTAATTATGATGTAGTATTAAGTAAGACCAACGTTGCCCTATTCAAAGGTGACGGAATCAAATACTACATTGCCTTAGAACCAAACACTTAGATGAACATCTTTGTAACTGATCCTTCAGCAGTAAAGTCTGCACAGGTTTTACCTGATAAACATATTGTCAAGATGCCACTAGAGACATGTCAAATGTTATCTATTGTTGCATCAGAGAAGTGGGGTCATGGATTTGGTATCTTACCTAAACTAGATGGCACTCCATACAAAACAGACAAAGGTGCATTCCGTAATCATCCTTGCACTATCTGGGCACAGGATAATTATACATGGTTGATATTACATGGTCTTGCTTTATGCTTTGAATATACTCTTAGATATGGTAAGATACATAGTTGTCAATCAACTATAGAACATGCTGTAAAAATCTTTCCTCCTCAGGATACTGACCCTAAAGGATTTGTATTTGCAGGTCCTGACCAATGGAAGCATGATAAATCTATTACAATCTTTGATGCATACAAACAATACATTGCATCTAAACCTTGGGTATGCGATAATTACTTGAGGATACCTGACCGAAAACCTAACTGGGTTTAATTAATTATTATGAGTGACTTTTTATGGGTGGAGAAATACAGACCAAAAACAATTGATCACTGTATTCTACCTCCTGATGTGAAATCTACGTTCAAAAGTTTCGTAGAACAGGGTGAGATTCCCAACTTACTTTTATCAGGCACAGCAGGTGTCGGTAAAACAACTATTGCAAAAGCATTGTGTAATGAATTAGGAGCAGATTTCTATGTCATTAACGGATCAGATGAAGGAAGATTCCTTGACACCGTACGAAACCAAGCAAAAAACTTTGCTGCAACTGTATCACTTACAGCAACAGCAAAGCACAAAGTCCTTATCATCGACGAAGCAGACAACACTACACCAGATGTACAACTCTTACTTCGTGCATCGATAGAAGAGTTCCAAAAGAATTGTAGGTTTATATTTACATGTAACTTTAAAAATAAAATCATTGAACCTCTGCACAGTAGAACAACAGTAGTAGAATTCAATGTTCGTGGTAAAACAAAACAACAACTTGCTGCTGCATTCTTTGACAGATGTAAAGGTATCCTCGTTGCTGAGGATGTTACTTTCTCTGATAGAGTTGTAGCAGAAGTTATTCAGAAATACTTTCCAGATTTCCGAAGAACACTTAATGAGTTGCAACGATATGCAAGCACAGGATCTATTGATACTGGCATCCTAGCAGCACTAGGAGACGCAAACGTTAACACTCTGGTAGAATCATTGAAAGCAAAACGATTCAATGATGTAAAAAAATGGGTGCAGCAAAATTTAGATTCAGATCCCGTATCTATCATGAGGAAACTCTATGATAATGCTTCTAGTCTGATGACAGGTCCTAGTATTGCAGCAGCAGTTTTAATCATTGCTGAATATCAATACAAGTCTGCATTTGTTGTAGATCAGGAGATCAATCTCCTTGCATGCTTAACTCAATTAATGCTTGAATGCGAATTCAAGTAACATCCAGTGACCTTTACAAAGAAGTAAAGGAACTTGTCTTAAGTTCTGATTTTCCTTGGCATTGGCATGACAAAGCATACAATGATGATGAGGTTACTGAAGGTAGAACAAACTTTGGTTTCTTCTCACATGTAATCTTAGAAAGACCTGGTTATACATACCTAACTCCTAAGATAAATTCTGATCACTTTCCATTGTTTCATGATTTATTTGTTGAGATCTGTAGAGATAATAACATTGACCCTAAAGTAATTTACAGGATCAATGCTAACCTGACTACTGAATCACACCACAACAAATATGGTCCTGACCACACAGACCATGACTTTCCTCATAAGAATATGTTAATATACTTAACAGGAACTAATGGAGGTCTTACTAAAGTTGGAAACACCAACTACTCTGGTATGCCTAATGAAGCAATTGTTTTTGAAGGTGTTCACGCACATATGGAACCTACGTCTGGAAGACGAGTAGTTCTAGTTTACACATTTTTATGATTATGACTAACAAATTTATTAGAAAACGTGAAAAGATTAAAGCACAAGTGAAGTCCAGATTCTATTATTGGTTCTGGGGTGCTATGGCAGGTGCTGTTGTAGGTGGTCAACTATATGTTGGATCGTCTTATAGGTTTATGGCAAGATCAATGAACAGGTGGTTTGAGGAAACCATTGACATGTTGCAAGAACCAATAAAACCTAGAACTGGTGATAGAGGATACTACATGCCTATTCCTACACCTGAGGTATACCCTCAATACTAATGACATCTCTTAAAACACCATTAAGATATCCTGGCGGTAAGTCTCGTGCTACTAAAAAGATGGCACAGTATTTTCCAGACTTCAGAGATTATACTGAGTTTCGTGAATCGTTTCTTGGAGGTGGTTCTGTAGCGTTATACATTACACAGATGCACCCCCATCTAGAGATCTGGGTCAATGATCTATATGAACCTTTATATACATTTTGGAAACAACTCCAAAAGAATAGTGATAAAATTAGGAACGAACTAGTTCAACTTAAACAAAGACATCCTGATCCTTCCTCAGCAAGAGGTCTCTTCTTGGAGGCAAAAGAATATCTTACTAAACATCCTAGTGACTTCATACATCGTGCTGTTGCATTCTATATTGTTAACAAGTGTTCTTTCTCTGGTCTTACTGAGTCTTCTTCCTTTAGTAAACAAGCATCTGATTCAAACTTTTCGATGCGAGGAATTGATAAACTCCCATACTACGGACAACTTATTCAAAGATGGGAAATAACTAATCTACCATATGAACAACTATTCACGGATGATGAAAATGTTTTCATATATCTAGATCCTCCATACGACATCAAAGCAAACTTGTATGGGAAAAGAGGTACGATGCACGTTGGATTTGACCATGACTCTTTTGCTAGAAGATGTGATAGAGTTGAATGTGATCAAATGATATCTTATAATGCTTCTAATTTAGTAAAGCAAAGATTCCAAGGTTGGAAAGCACAAGAATATGACCATACCTATACTATGAGATCAGTAGGTGAATATATGAAAGATCAACAACAACGTAAAGAACTTCTCCTTTTAAATTATGGCATACGATGAAAGATATCCTCTAAAGGATTATCTAAATTCTATTAACTTCAGTAAGAACTATCTGATGGATGAAGATCCTGGTTGGGAAAAAAATTACCCTGCCTATGTGATTAACAAATGTTTGTCGCATCATATGGATACGATTATGTTTGCTAATGAAATGAATATACATTCCCATATCGATAAACGTTTACAGTATGATTTTCTTATAAATATCGTGAGACCCCGAAAGAGATTTTCTCCTTGGGGGAAGAAAAATAAAGTGAAAGATCTTGACCTTGTGAAAAAATACTATGGTTATAGTAGTGATAAAGCAACTCAAGCCCTAGAGATCTTAACTCCAACCCAACTTAATTACATTAAGGATAAACTGAACAAAGGAGGTAAGACCAGATGAATGAAGTTAAAGAAGTCCAATGGACTAAAAATGATATGGTTGAGGTGAACTTAAAGGAACCAGATGATTTCCTAAAAGTTCGTGAAACTCTTACTCGTATTGGTGTAGCATCTAGAAAAGAAAAGAAATTATATCAGTCTTGTCACATTCTACATAAGAAAGGACAATACTATATCGTTCATTTCAAAGAACTATTTGCTCTAGATGGAAAGAAAGCAAACCTATCAGAGAACGATGTTCAACGTAGGAACAGAATCATTAAACTGTTATCGGATTGGGGATTGGTAGAGATTGTTAATGAATCAGCAATCAGAGATGCTGCTCCCTTAAGTCAAATTAAAGTTATTGCATATAAAGAGAAGTCAGACTGGACGCTTGAGTCCAAATATAACATAGGTAAAAAGCGTACTGTTTCGGAAGGCTAAATAAGATAGAATAAATTTTTATCATGCCAGAACCAGTTAAGAAAACTCCTCCAAAAGAGGAGAAGAAGGGTCTCCTAGGTAAGTTAAAAGACGCAGCAGATGATAAGGAGGAACAACTGTTTATCCTGAGTGCATTTGTACGTCTTGGAATTTTGATTTGGTCGGGTGGGATATT
>Ga0163179_10003463_pt1 | contig 10724 bp, 6 predicted proteins | sample AtlANTMetagenome_FD_109643 | JGI IMG/M metagenome (GOLD analysis project Ga0163179, IMG submission 109643) | Marine eukaryotic phytoplankton communities from the Atlantic Ocean - Atlantic ANT 2 Metagenome | ecosystem: Environmental > Aquatic > Marine > Oceanic | place: North Atlantic Ocean... | reverse complement strand
TTATAGGGTCGTTATATGGGCCTCCTGAATTACCTAATAATAATGCGTTGTGGAGTTGAGGTATAAGATTGTTATTTGTCCCTGTTCCTACACCTGTACCTGTTGCGCCTCTATATTGTGAATCTACCACAACAGCTCCATCAAACTCTATTATAAATCTATCAAGAACTGATTTTGCATCAAATGTTATTGTGACTTGTCCCGTAGCAGCTCCTAATGTTATAGTATATTGAGCAGGGTAAGTTGAGCTTATACTACTTACAGCGATGTTTTCTCCACAAGGAACAGTTGGTGATAAACCACCGCACCCACAACAAGCAGTGTTTGCTGTTGTATCTGTACATAATCTTACCGATGTAGACTCTCTATAGTCATAAATTAAATACAAATTATTATCAGTGGCAGTACCTGAAGGCATTGTGAAGTTAGCGTAATACTGTGTGTTTGCTTTTACAATAGGTGTTGCTTCTGCAGAAGCTGCTAACAAAGCGTTGATGTCTACAGAGTTATTTGTGTAAACTGTAGAAGATCTGAGGTATCTAAATTTATGGACAGATCTATTAAAATCAAAATCATCGGGTGGTATTTTATTTGATATTATACTCACTAAAGCTCCATCTCCAGGTATAGCCCCTGTTCCCATTACACCTGAAACCACACTATATTGAGAAACTATTGGGTTAGTGGGGCTGTTTGCAGCAAAAGTCATTTGCCTAGAATGAATAGGTGATGAAAACACATTATCTGTCCACCTATACTCATTATGTATCGTTTTGTTTGCTTGGTTATTGGTTGTTATCCCTATTTGGTATACATTCAAATCTGTTTGTGTAGGGCAACTTACTGTCATTTCTATTTGTGCCTCATCAGTAGATGTTGTTGTTATTTCAACATATACATCTTGTACCTCTATCAAACTTTTTGGTATAGTTAAAGTTCCGCTTATATAAACATCTCCCGATGTATATTTTACACCATTATAATAAGCGTTAATATTGTACGCAGTTCCTGTTAATGTTGCTTCTGTTACTACATCCACACTATTACTTTCGTCTACCACCTGTACATCACCTGCCCCTGTTGGTGTTTCTTCTTCTGTGTGAACAGGTGTTAAATCAGAGTCAGGTATTACATATGATATAGTCACCGTTCCTATATCTTGACCTACATTAACACAAAAATTAGCGGAAGCGGCAAGCGAACCTCCTATTTGAAATATTTGAGAAGTATTACAGGGTTGGCACTCACTTATATCAATGCTAGATTCTGTATTGCTTGCTAATATAAATTCATTCATGTAAGGATCGTAGCCGCCGAGTTTTTGTGCTCCAATAGACTGAGCAAAAAAGTCTCTAAACCAAGATCTCATTCCACTTTGAGAAATAACTTCTAAATTATCTCCTCTTAATTTAATTACTGCGGCTCTTTTAGAGTCGGTAAAAAACACATCGTAGCCCCACACAGCAAAACTTTCTGGATTATCGCTAATTCCATATTCTTCTAATCTTGGTATTTGTGTTCCCAATACTTCAGGTACAGAGGTTAAAGCACCTCCACCACTTGCGTCGGTAAGCAAATCTTTACCCACTAAAACTCTAGATATTCTATCCTCTTGTAAAGCTAATATGTCGTTTAACCTTGAGTGTAGCTTTCTAACAGGGCCAAAAGAATCCTCAAGAGGTTTGAAGTTTAACAAACCTAAATTAAACTCATTTAATTTATTGACATTTGTTTCATCATTAAAAACACCACTGTAAGTAAGGTCAGCAAACCTGTGTGCTTGTTTGTATATTTGAGCAGATGTTGTAAAAGTTCTGTTTCCAAAGTTCATTTCTTTACCTTTGATAGAATCTCTTACTTTATAACTTTCTACTCCATTACCAAAAGAAAGACAGTTTGCAAAACCCGTGTCTATTATTGCATCTTGCGCTGTTACTACTCCTTGATTTTGAAAATCTATTAATTGGTTTTGACTAGACCCTGTATGTTGTCCTTTTGCATCGATGGCAAAAGATTTGTCGTTTTCAAACCATACATCTGGTAAAGCTTCTAATGGTTGTGTTTCAAACACTACTCCCGAGTCAGCTCTAACTACTTCTATTGTAACACTTACATGAGAACCTTTTCTGTTTCTTTTGTTGCCACCAAAACAACCATGAGTACCTGTCATTAAAAATGTTCTTTCTCCGTTAGTAGTATTATTGTGAAATCTAAAGAAGTTTGTTGTTACCGAACACCCTGCGTCAGACAAAACAGGTCTTCCTGCTGAATACGCTACTGTAGAGTTGTAACTAAACAAAACTTCATCTGTCTCACCCGCCCCAGGTGTTTTTATAGCTATAGCAGGTAAAGCATTTTGCAAGTTTTCTCCTTCAAAAAACATTTGAAACGCACCCTTGTTTAATGGATTAGCAGTTATTGTTCCTTGTGGTGTATAGCTTTTAGATGCAACTACAGTTGTTTCTATAAAACTAGTTCTTTTTTCACAACGTGCACCCGAACCGCGTCTTTCGTGTTTTATAATAAATTTAACTCGAGATCCTGCTGGAATGTCATAATCTATAAACTGACCAGTCGTGGCTGGGTCTTCTATATTTACAGGGTATATAGAAATAGGGCAACCATTAGCGCTTCCTCTTGTTCCTGTAAATGTCCCTTGAGCTATTACATTATTAAAATTATCACCATCATCTAAAGCAAAATTAGGTTTCATTTTCATATATACACCAGCGGGGACTTCTATATCAGTTCCTGTGTTTAAAGGATCATCTATGCTAATAAAATTCTTTGGTTGAGTTGATTTATCTAATACTGTAGAAAACACACAGGTTGCTTTTGGGCCGCCCGCATCTTCTTTTACAATCAGTCTATCACCTGTTTCTACCTTATTGGCGTTTTCCCCTTCTAATAAAAAGTACACATCTCCAGCGCCATCAGGTTTAAAAAATATACTAGTGTATATTGTTTCGTATGTAGCTTTATCTGGCTTGATACAGAATTTGTATCTAGTGGCCCATAAGGGAGCTATTTGTGCAGGTGGCCCTCCAGGTTGTCCACCTGGTATATTTACCTGTATTTTGTTTATTAGGTCAGAGTTTCCACACGGCACATGAATTGTGTTAGTAGGACTAACTAGTGCTGTAGATGATCTGTTAAATTCATCCATGTATATTATTCCTATTTCATAACCCCGATTACTATGTAAACTAAAATTACTTGTTGAGCTTGAATAGGAAACTTCAGAGCTTATAAATTGATAATATTCAACTATAACATTAAATGAGTCCACATATTTCATTGCTATGGGTTGGATACCAATCGTGTTTTGAGAGCTTGTATCTGCAAATATATTTATAGGTTGACCATAAGCCGTTATGCCACTTGCGTTTTTGGTGTAGGGTGATAAGGTAGTTGCAAGGGCACAGTTTATAACATCAGTTAAAGTAGTGCCATCACACGCAGTAGACACGGGTTGTATATTTGAAGATGTCCCCATTTTTGCTTGAAAATCTGCATCTTGAGATAAATCAAAAGCCGTGTCATAATCTTGAAGCAGGCTATAACTAAACTCTACAGAAACATTGCTATTAATATCAGTCGGAAAAGTAGAGCTACCGCTAAATGCAAAATGGCTTAGAGTGAATCCAATATTTATAGAAGACCCTTTTACTAAATCTATACCCTCAAAATTCATAGTCATAACTCCTTGGGTTACTGGTATGGTTCCAGCTATAGTAAATGTAATATCACTAAAAGTTGTCTTATCATCTAAACTATTATCTATTACAGCTTCAGTAAGTAGAGTGGTGTTATATGTAAAATTTGTTGCTCTTCCGAATGAATCTTTTAAATTATATCCCTCATAATAATTACCATAAATTAACCTGTTACCCATTATTGTTTGAGCTTGTGCTAATAGAGGGACATTATCATAAGTTCTTAATATTTCGTATTCAGGTAAAACTGTAAATATTTTTTGGTTATCAAAAGTAAAAACGAAATCAGTGTTATCACCGATACCCTCTGTATCTTTATTAAACTTTTCTATTACCTTAATTGTGTTGTCAGTCATTTCTTTAAAAAGCAACTCGAAGGCTACGACCAAACTACTCCCGGTATTAATAGTTATATCCACAGCGTTAGTTGTGTTAACCATACCTTCATTTAAAAAACTGTCAAAATCAAAAGAAAAACTGGATGTTGTAAAGGCTGGTGGGCTAAATTGAGAAACTGCTGAAAACTCTCCGTTTTGATATTGGTATCTATAAGCAAAACAAACAAATTTATCTTCAAGGAAAGTGTTTTCAGAGCTGCTTAATTGTTTATTAAAAATAGTAGGAGCTGCTAAAGGTGGTTTTTTAATTACCAGTAAACTTTCCTCGCTAAATTGATCTATATAAGGCATATTATAATGTTAAAGTATAAGTTACACCATCTACCATTGTCAATCCTTGTAAAACCACAGTCCCTGTTGATTCTGGATTTTGAGAAAAACCACCGTTGTCTACTTGATTTATAGGTTCATTTATAAAATTACAACTATAAGTCCCACTACTTCCATCAGAGCCTGTTATATTACCTGCTATGTTACCGCTTCCAGACACACTACTCCCATCACCTACAAAAAAACTCATTGTAGTTACATTATTTGTTGAGCCGCTAATGTCCGTAATAAATTCTGTAAGCCTCATATTAGAGGCTTTATTTGCTCCCTGTATTCCAAACCCAGGTGTGATTTGGCTGCTTGCTTGACTAGGTTGAGTCAATGTATAACACCCTGTACCTGGTAAATTAACTTGTGTTGTTGTAGGAGCAGCTCCCGCGCCTACAGCTCCAGTAGCTACAGGACACCCCGGTAAAGTTCCTCGGTGAAACCCAATTTGAGCTATACCTGTCCCTGTTGTTAAACCTGCTGTAAAAGCAAAAGCGGTAACATTGGTTGTTACTAAAGCGGCCTCTACAGGTTCTTTGTAAGCGTTTTTAACGTTAATAAACCGAGGGGGGTTGAAATCGTCTGTAAAGAAAAGAAGGTCTGATTCTTTGTTTATTCCTGTTATTAAATGTTTTGGGCTAAAATTTAAAGTTGTATTAGCCCCCGAACCATCGTCTACACTAACAACATGATACCGAACACCACCTGTCAAATTATTAAAAGAAACAATCATATCACATTTACCCGTATCTCCTAGACTAAAACCGGAATCATGTATAAACCAATACAATGTTTCATTTGCGCCATCTTCATACGCTCCTATACATCTAGCATTATTACTTAATGTAACATTATTACCGCTTATAGGATCAATAAAATACAGTCTAGTTATTTGACTATTACCTTTGGCTTTTTCCACAGCCCCTATTTCAGAATCTTCAGTAGAACCTAATCTAACATTAAGCGCATCTATGTATTCTCCATTTGGTATCAGCCTTTCATCAAGGCTTTTGTTCATACGTCCTCTTACAAAGTTTCTTTGTATTCTAGCCATTTTACTTTATCCACTTGTTTTCTCCTCTCAGATTCATCAACAATCTACTAGGATGAATATTGCTTAATCTTATTTTAGCATTTCTTAAAAGAGAGCTTTTGTCTTTTCTTGCTCTATTAACTATATACTCTTGTACACCGAATTTATTATTTAACAAAGCATATTTTATTGCGGCATAAATATATTCTTCAAAGAGTTTGTTCACACTAACAGAATCATCGTTTCCATTTTCCATACCATCTGATATGTATTGCAGTATACAGCTTTGGTTTGCCATAGTAGAGTCAAAATTTATAACCCCTGCCTTTCTGTCTACAGTAAAAGTTGGATTAAAATTAGCGGTTTCGGTATTCAAACCATATCTTGCTCCTATTCTTGAGTTGTATATATCATCACCATCAAAATCATAAGTACCAGAGTTGCTATCTTCTGCCCCTTCATTTCTTAAATACGCGCTTTTTAAACTTCCAGCTTTACGCGCTGTATCTAGGGCTGAATCCTTTGTTGTTACATTATCATCTGAGTCGTATGTAAAAGATGCGCTGGCTGTTTGTAAAAAAGATGTTGCAGATTGTACTTGAATATTTTCAACTAAATCTCTTATAACATTGTTTTTGAATAAAGAAAGTTTTACCCAATTAACAAAGTCGGGTGGTAACACAAATTTTAAATCATCATACACTGTTAATTCTAACGACTTTATAATTTTAAAAGCATCATAATTTAATTCTTGTATAGCTCTTTTGGCATGAAATAAAATCTTATATCTATTTACATTATTTACTAGATGGTGGTTTCCTTGATACATAAGTAAAAAGTTTCCAATAATATTTTTTAATGAAACGTATTGATAAGAACCCCAATTAGCATTAGTTGGAGTAGCTCCGTCATTAGTGTAATAATTTTTTTGATCTATGTAAGCCATAATTATTCTTGTTTATTTTCTTTTTCTTCCTCAACAGAAGCAAATTTATATACATCTCCCTCTCTCACCGATATACCTGCATATTGTAATATTTTATCTACTAGATTATTTGAATCATCAGCTGGTAACTCAAAGTCTTGATAGTCAGCTTGAGATTGATCAAACACAGGAGCTCCTCCTGCTATCTCGGTAAAAGTCCATTTAGGGTCAAGTGGATACCTAATATATTGCGCTTCAATATCTGTAGCTCCATTAAAAGTGGCAGGAAACACTGTAACTAAAGTTGTTTGTTGTGTGTAAGCCGGAAAGTTTACAGAAGGAGCTGTGAGTAATGATCCATTAAGAAGTGTGATTTTAGATTGTGATACTCTTTCCGCCTCACCCTTAAACACCCCTCCACTAGAACATAGTATTTTGTTTATTAAATAATAATCGGTTGGCATTGAATATACATTTGCTGCACTTTGTGTAAGCTGTGCGGTAACCGAAAAACTATCAATGACTTCTTCGTATCCTTTTTTTATATCTGCATACCCTGTACCAGAAACTCGAGCATTTTCTTCGTTTATTTGTCTATTATAATTATAAAAATATTCATCAAATATATCTAGTTGTGCTTGTTTAGCAAACAGGTTAAAATCTGCTGGAGATATATACCCGTAGTTGTTTTTATTTATAATTGCTAATACTGTATTTCGTACCGAATTTATCATCGTACTTGAGTTTGTACAAAGATAAGCAAAAAAAAAAGAGGCCTTAATATTTGGCCTCTCTCTTGAATGTATTTAATACACTTTAAATAGTAGATACTGCTACGCTTGTAAACACTAAACCTCCATCTTTAGATACAGGTGTAACAACCTCAGTCCATTTGGATTGATTTGCCGCTACTACTGCTGCGTTTACGTTTGCACCAAAACCTGAAGTTAAACTTGTACCTGTAACAGTAAATTTGTGGCTTCCGCCTTTCAAAAAAATTGTTCCAGCTGTTGAACTTGTGGTTTCTGTGTAAAGAATATCATCTACTGCAAGATGCACATTACCATCACTCGCTGTGTCAAATGTTATATATTTTGCCATGTTAAAAAATTTTATGGGTTAAACTGAATACAAAGATACAATATATATTTATTTGTTTTTATATAACCCTTTTAAGTGCTTATAAACTTCTACACCATCATCGCTCATAAAAAATGATGATGCCATATATATTGGATCTTCTCCAAAAGGCACATTCATGAGTTTCTTTTTGTTTGAGGGGGTGTTAAACCATATCTCTTTGTCTTTATTGCGTAGTGTTAAAAGATTAGCATCAAAAAAACCTTGTATAGCTGCGTTCATTTTTAAGGCAGGGTCTTTTAGAATTGTCAAAAAATCGTTGGGTTGGCGTTTTGCAAACCGCAGGATCTCTCTTCTTAACTCTTCTAAACTATATCTTGATGGATCTTTTTGAAACAAAACTCGAGAAATATTTTCTACCTGCTCTACATCAAGCTGTCGTGCTTCAATTAAAGCGTCTACCTCTGTTTCTATTTTTTGATTTTCTAGAGCGGCATCTGCCTCTTTGTTTACTTCTACAAATATTCTTCCATTACCAGGATGAAATTCTAAAAACCTTTGTAAAACCTGGTTAGTTTTGGGAACAGATAAAAAACCGTTTTCAAAAACTACAGGCTCTAAGATAGCTGTGTCATCTTGCTCATCTTGAAATGGGCTTTGTTGATTACGAGCATAACGTAAAGGTCGGTTTATACCAGTTTCTTCGTCAAACCATAATAAAGGGAATCGTTGTGTATGTCGGGATGCTAATATTAAAGATAACGGAGCGTTTTCTTTAGTTAGCTTGTAAGCTTTCGCTTTAAATGTATTTTTCATTTGATTAGATTTTAAATTTAAAAAATAAGAGAGAGGGACTTGCCCCCTCTCTTTACTTAACTACTATTCTTGAAATAAGAAGAAGTTGTTAGCACCTAATGTACAAACAGCTCTTTCTGACAAGAAGTTAACTTGCATATTATCCACATCAGTAGTAGCAGCGCCACCAGCTGATCCAGTAATCCAAGTTTTGTACCTTCTATCTTCAGTCTCAGAAGCTCTGTATCTTACATGAAGGAATGGTCTTTTAGCATTTTTACCAAGTATTTGGTCATAAACACTAGTTGAACCAGCTGGAACAAGAAGGCCATTTATTCTGCCTGAACCTGCACCTGTTGGTAAACCACCTCTCATAGTAGGATCGTTAAGATATTTCCAATCTGTTTTATAGAAGTCGTAACCTCTTCTGAATCCAGAGAAACCTAAATTTAAAGCCATTTCTTCATCATTATCAAATAGACCGTAAGACGTTCCACCTGCTCCGTAAGAATTTTGAGCAGCTAGCATATCATCAATATCAAATGCAAATTGTCTGTCGACAAATAATACATTTTCTTCGATTGCGCCTTGCTTGTCTAATCTACTAATAATAGCATCGAAATCAGCTAAAGTAGTTGGGTTTCCACCGTCCCAGATATTTCCTCTTTGAGAAACTGAGTAAAACACACCATCAGAACCAGCACCTTGAGCTCCAGAACCAGTGTTTAAACCGATTGCTGCAGTAGCACCTGATCCAACTTCCGCTGGTACAGATTCTATCATAGCTGTTTCTAAATAGTCATCAAACCTTAATCTTGTTTCATGCTCAGATTTTAGATACCATAAGTATCCTGTAGCACCATCTTCAGTTGTTACTTCAATCCAACCGATTTGAGCCATATCTGAACCATTAACAGTATAAGTGTCTTTAATTATAATAGGCTTGTTTTCAAAGATAAAGTCATTAGCTTCCAAAGAACCAGCCATTCCAGCTGTTCCTTTTTGAAACTCTGATCCATAAATAAACACTGTAAGATTTGTGTCTCCAGCGGCTGCTCCACCACCTGTGTTTCCAACATATCCACCACCTTCATAAAAAGCACAAGTGAATTGTCCTCTACCACCACCAGCGTTATTAACTCCAGTGACAACAGCTTTGTTTGATCCTGAACCATCGTTCTGTACAATTACAACAGTTTGACCTATTCTAATTACTTGTTCAGCACTAGTAGGGTCTAAAGTGTCATTGACTTGAAATGTTCCTGTATCAGCTGCATTAGCTGTTCCTGATCCAACAGATGTATATTTAGTATGTAATCTACCTTGCTCTGCCCATTTAATAAGGTCAGAATTGGTTGGCATTTCTGCCCCCACCATTCTTAAAAATGATGAGATAGTTCTATTTCCATAGCGCTCAAACTCTTTTTCATAAGTATCGGGTAGATACTGATTTAAAAAGTTAAAATCTACTATGTAGTTTTGCGCAGTTGGAGTTCTTTCTGAACTCGGTGTTAACGCAAAAGTCGGGGATGTTTTTACCTGTCCTGGCATAATTTTAATTTTTTAATATTTTAATATTTAACTTCTTTTTAAACTCTTAATTTTAAGCCCTCTGCCTGACGACGGAGAGACTGCTTTAACTTTAAACCCACCTTTACTTAAAACCTCTGGCGCTTTACGTTCTGACATATCTATATTTTTTGTCTTGCGTATAACGTCTTCGGTTGCAGAAGATTTCCCTTGTTCGTAAAAAAACTTAGCAAACCTTTCGGGATTCATAGCTACTGCTAAAGCTTTATGGTATCCTGTTGCGTCTTTAATAAACCCTTTTTCATCTAAAAATTTTTGTACAAAATTCATAGCTGTTTGTTGAGCTTTCTTCAACTCGGATGCGTTACCAGGAGAAAAAACTAGTGACTTGTCGTCTATGTCGAATTTAAAACCTTTAAAATCATCATTAAAAACTTCATCAGTTTTTTTGACAAACCATTGTGATCTATATTCATTTTCCTGTTGTTGTGCCTTAGCATCTTCAAGAGACTGCCTGTAAGCTACATATTCTTCATCAACAGTGCCAGAACTTTCCCTTGACTCAAGGGGCTGCTTATACAGCTCTTGTTGATTTCTAAAGAATTTTTTTGCCTTAGCAATTTCTTTTTTCTTTGCAAGCTTTACTTTTTTAATTTGAGTTGGCTCATCCACATCTTCGTCGTAGCGGAAATCATCCATCATCATATCTATATCTTCAGCATCTAAACCTTCCTCTGTTATAGAATAAAATTCTCTAAGTAAAGCGTCAGGGCCTAAATCGGAAAAATCTCTTTGCAGTTTTGCATAGTCATTTATTCCACGCCCTGTTTCTTTTTTATACTTAAAGTAGGCAGCAACATCTTCTGGTAATTCTTCTGCTTTCTCCCTTTCGGTTAAAAGCTCATCCATAGACGTAATCTGCTTACCGT
>Ga0163179_10003462_pt1 | contig 10731 bp, 5 predicted proteins | sample AtlANTMetagenome_FD_109643 | JGI IMG/M metagenome (GOLD analysis project Ga0163179, IMG submission 109643) | Marine eukaryotic phytoplankton communities from the Atlantic Ocean - Atlantic ANT 2 Metagenome | ecosystem: Environmental > Aquatic > Marine > Oceanic | place: North Atlantic Ocean... | reverse complement strand
ATTTCGCTTAATTCAAATTTTCCATAGGGTGGATCGATAAAAATAATATCGAAACAGCCGTGAGTATTCTCCTCTTGGATCATCTGAACGGAGTCTCTGCATGCAAGTCTTATGTCGTTGATTCTATAGCGCACGAGTGAGTCTTTGAATGCAGCGCAAGCTTTCTTTGATGAGTCAACATAGAGCACTGATTCAGATCCTCTGGAGATGCTTTCAAAGCTCAGACAACCACTTCCGCCAAATAAATCCAAAACCGTGGATTTCTCTATATGGGGCGATAGCCAATTAAACAAAGTCTCACGAACTCGATCGGGTGTTGGCTTGACCTGATCATCTTCTACGGAAAGCACAGCCCCTTTGTGCTTGCCTCCGACTATTCTGACTTTTTTCTTTTTTTTCGATGCCATGTGTTTTTGCGCAAATTTAACTCAAATATTGTCAAATCTAACGTTGATAAGAATAATATAATATATTGATTTATATGGTATTTTTAAAAATATTAACTATATTTTTAGCACTCATGTATTGAGAGTGCTAATATTTACTTCCTCGAAATCATTTTCGGGTTAAATTTATGAGCGATGTAGCAATAAAAAATGACATACAACTTCTTGGTCCAATTGGAAGCCTAGAAGCATACATCAGTATTGTAAACCAGGCTCCTGTGCTTACTAGAGAAGAGGAATATGCACTTGCTGTAAGGTTCAAAAAGAACAATGACCTTGATGCGGCCAGGCAATTGATTCTCTCTCAGTTGAGATTCGTGGTCCATATTGCGAGAACTTATAACGGATATGGCCTGCCACTTGCTGACATCATTCAAGAGGGAAATGTTGGCCTGATGAAGGCGGTTAAGAAGTTTGATCCTGAAAAGGGCGTGAGACTCGTTACCTACGCCGTGCACTGGATTAGGGCAGAGATTCATGAATTTGTGTTTGATAACTGGAAAATCGTTAAGGTCGCGACAACAAAAGCTCAGAGAAAACTTTTTTTCAAACTCAGAGGCTCAAAAAAGAAAATAGGCTGGCTCACAAATGATGAGAAAAGCTTAATCGCTTCTGATTTAGGCGTAAGAACAAAAGACATTGAAACAATGGAAGAGCGTTTGGCCTCAAAAGATGTTCTATTTGATCGCCCTCAAGATGAAACCAGCACTCATGTGAGTCCTGCCGGTTACCTCCCAGCTCCAAACAGTGATCCTTCAGCACTTGTGGAAGAAGAAAACTGGCTTGAAAGCAACATAGAGCTCATGTCAGAGGCAATGGAAAAACTTGATAAAAGAAGCAAAGAGATTTTGCGGCTAAGATGGTTAAGCGATGAAAAGGTAACGCTCAAAGAGCTTGCAAAGAAATTCAATGTTTCTCTAGAGAGAGTTAGGCAAATCGAAGAAAAGGCAATCCTTGATCTCCGTGAACAGCTTCTCAACCCGTAGGCCTGTCAGAAGCTTTGTTCGAAGACAAGGGAGAATTACCTCCTCTCAAAAATCCGCACTGGTAGAGCTTCTTCCCAAATACGGTATTCAATACTCAATGGACGCGGGCTTGCTCCCAAGAAATCTAACTGGAGACCCTGATTTTCCTCTCATACTTGATATTGGCTTCGGTGATGGAGAATTATTGATATCAATGGCAAAAAACAAAGTAGGCACGAATTTCATTGGTATAGAGGTGTATGATGCTGGAATAGGGCATTGTCTTAAGTTAATAGAGCAGAACAAAATTGATAACCTGAAGCTTGTGTGTGGCGATGCGGTTGAAGTAATGCAATTTGGAATAGAAAATGAGTCATTAGATGAGATCAACTTGCTTTTTCCAGACCCTTGGCCAAAAAAAAGGCACCACAAAAGACGAATCATTAATCCCGAATTTATCGAGCTTATGTCAAAAAAATTAGTGCTTGGTGGTTTGGTCAATATATCTACTGACTGGGAGAACTATGCCGAACAAGTTTTGGATTTGTTTGATCAGAGGGAAGATTTTGTAAAAAAACCATCCTTCACACGAGATGAAAATACAAAATTTGAAAAAAGGGGAATCTCCCTTGGCCATGAAATTTTTGATTTCACTTATAAACTAATGTCTTAAGTTTTCAATGATCCCAGTTTAAGGCTGGGTGCGGAGAGTCTACTGGAGCCTTCTAGATATCTATCAATTTCAAGGGCCGCTCCTCTGCCCTCATTCATTGCCCAAACAACCAATGACTGGCCCCTTCTTGCATCGCCAGCAGCAAAAACGCCATCGATGTCTGTAGAAAATTCTCCATAGGTTGAGTCTATATTTCCCATTGTGTTTGTCGACAACCCAAAATCATTGAGCACCTCTTGTTCGGGCCCTATAAATCCAAGTGCCAATAAGACTAAATCTGCTTCCCAAGTTTTTTCTGAGTTTGCAATTTCTTTCATTTGCATCTTTCCATCCTTTCCCTGAGTCCATTCAATCTCAACAGTTGTTAGGCCTGAAACAGCTCCGTCCTTGCTCAAAAACTCTTTGCTGAGCAAAGAGAATCTTCTTGGATCGCTGCCAAACCTCTTGCTTGACTCTTCGTGCCCATAGTCTATTCTCAAAATATTCGGCCAAAGGGGCCATGGGTTATCAGCTCCTCTTCTCTTTGGGGGTTTGTTCATAATCTCCATGTTCACCATATTTTTACATCCATGACGAATCGCGGTTGCAATGCAGTCTGTTCCTGTATCGCCACCCCCTATGACAATTATATTTTTATCTTTTGCATCAATATAGTTTCCGTCCGATAGTGAGCTGTTCAACAAGCTCTTGGTATTCTGAGTAAGAAAATCCATAGCAAAATGAATGTTTTCAGAGTCTCTGCCTTTTACGTCTAGATCTCTCGGTATGGTTGAGCCTGTGGCGATCAGTATGGAGTCATACGATTCTTTAAGCTCTTTGGCAGAAATATCTTTTCCAATATTCGTTTTTGTTTTGAATACAATTCCTTGAGACTCCAGAAGCCCAACCCTTCGACTCAATAAGCTCTTTGAAAGCTTCATGTTAGGAATTCCATAAACAAGAAGGCCTCCAATTCTGTCCTCTCTCTCAAAGACAGTGACGCTGTGACCGACTTTGTTGAGCTGATCTGCAGCTGTTAAGCCTGCCGGGCCAGATCCAATGATTGCAACTTTTTTGCCCGTCGCTTTTATCGTTTTCTTCTCTTCCACCCATCCTTCTTCAAAGGCTTTATCAATGATAGAGTTTTCAATATCTTTAATGGTAACCGCAGGCTCATTAATGCCTAAAACACAGGACCCTTCACAAGGAGCTGGGCATACCCTGCCTGTGAATTCTGGAAAGTTGTTTGTTTTGGTTAATCTCTCATAAGCCTCTTTCCATTCCCCCTTATAGACCAAGTCATTCCATTCTGGAATTAGGTTATCAATTGGGCACCCGTGTTCGGATTCGCAGAATGGTACGCCGCAGTTCATGCACCTTGCGCCTTGTTTTTTGAGTTGGCCTTCCTCAGCAGGGGTATAAATTTCGTAATAGTCCAACGCCCTATCAACCGGATCACGCCAGGGTGTTTTTCTTCTTGGGTATTCCATAAATCCGGTCGGTTTTCCCATTTACACACCCTTCCTTTGAGACTTTCTGTCCTCTACATCAAAAATGGACTCAATCTCCTCATTGTGTTCTGCTCTCTCATTCATCACGCGCTTATAATCAATTGGCATGACCTTGACGAATTTTTCTAAGCTGTTGTCCCAATCATCCATTATAGCCTCTGCCAATGGTGAATCAGTATATTCATGGTGCAGTTCAATCAATCTCAGTATTTCAGCAATGCTTGTCTCGTCTCCTATTGGTTCGAGCTCAACCATTCCTGTATTGCATTTGGGTGAAAACTCATTCCAAGGGTCATAGACGTAGGCAATGCCTCCTGACATTCCAGCAGCAAAATTCACTCCGGTTTCCCCCAGTACGACGACTCTTCCTCCTGTCATGTATTCACATCCATGGTCTCCAACGCCCTCAACCACTGACCATGCTCCGCTATTTCTAACACAAAATCTCTCGGCCGCAATTCCTCTGAAAAAACCAAAGCCTGATGTTGCGCCATAAAGTGCTACATTTCCAATCAGAATATTCTCCTCTGCTTTGAAAGCTGAATTTTCAGGAGGGCGCACAATGATCTTCCCTCCAGACAGGCTTTTGCCAACATAATCGTTTGCGTCTCCACTTAAATTAAACGTCACACCTTTGGATAAAAAAGCTCCAAAACTTTGTCCTGCAGAACCAGAGAAGTTTATGCGAATACTGTCCTCGGGGAGCCCTTCATCGTCCCAACGTTTTGCAATTTCATGACTCAACATGGCTCCAGTCGTGCGATTAAGATTTGAAATATTAAAATCATGCTCTACTGGGTTTTTCTTATTGAGCGCATCCTGACACTTATCTATCAACTCATGATCGAGCACTGAATCAATATCATGATCCTGCTCAGTTGTTTTTATGGTCTGTGTATCGCTTCTGGCCTGATTAGGGTTTAATAAAAGTGGGCTCAAATCTAGTTGACTAGATTTCCAATGTTTTTCAGCTTTTTCAGTGGATAACAATTCTGTTCTACCGACCAATTCATCAATCGACTTTATACCAAGCTTCGCCATGATATTTCTTGCTTCTTCTGCAACTAGAAACAAATAGTTGATCACGTGTTCTGGTTGGCCAGTGAACTTCTGTCTAAGTATTTTATTTTGGGTAGCAATGCCTACCGGGCAGGTGTTTAGGTGGCACTTCCTCATCATGATACAACCAAGAGAAATCAATGGGGCTGTTGCAAAACCAAATTCCTCGGCCCCCAGCAATGCAGCTATTACGACGTCTCTGCCTGTTTTTAACCCTCCATCTGTTTGCAGCATTACTCTCCTTCTTAGGCCATTCATAATAAGTGTTTGATGAACTTCAGCCAGACCAAGCTCCCATGGCATACCGGCATTTTTGATACTGGTGAGAGGAGATGCCCCGGTTCCTCCAACATCGCCAGAAATTACTATATGGTCAGCATGGGCTTTTGCAACGCCTGCTGCGATTGTGCCCACTCCGCTTTCAGCAACCAATTTAACGCTTATGTCAGCAGTTGGATTGCCGTTCTTTAAGTCAAATATTAATTGTGCCAAATCTTCGATTGAGTAAATATCATGATGAGGAGGCGGGCTTATCAAGCCCACTCCAGGAGTTGAATATCGTATAGAGGCAATTTTCTCATCCTCCTTTCTTCCAGGCAGTTCGCTGCCCTCACCTGGTTTGGCGCCCTGAGCAATTTTGATCTGGAGTTGTTTTGCATTTGCAATGTAGTTTGCTGTAACGCCAAATCGTCCCGATGCAATCTGTTTGATCGCAGATGACTTGGAGTCACCATTCTTCATGGGCTCATATCTTGCTGGATCTTCACCGCCCTCTCCGCTGTTGCTCTTGCCGCCAATCCTATTCATAGCAACCGCCAGGGTTTCATGAGCCTCTGGAGAAATAGACCCAAAGCTCATGGCACCAGTGCAAAATCGTTTTACTATTTCACTTGCAGGCTCAACATCATTGATTGAAATATTCTTGCCAGAGTAATTGAATTTCAGCAATCCCCTAATGTTTAATGCATCTTCTGCTTTTTTGTTTGCAAGCTTTGAAAACTTATCATATGCATTTTCGTCATTGGTCCTTGCGGCCAACTGCAATGACCAAACAGTTTCAGGGTTCCACCCTTTCTTTTCGCCCTCACTTCTCCAATGAAAATCTCCTGGGTTTGGAAGATCTGCAGATGCTTCAACTTGGTCTTCTGGCCACCCAAGGCTATGCCTCAGTGCATTCTCATGCTCAATTGTATCGAAGCCAATCCCTCCAATCTTGCTGACAGTCCCCTCAAAACACTGCTCTATCACTTCATTCGATAAACCAATCGCCTCAAAAATCTGTGCGCCCTTGTATGATTGAAGCGTTGAAATTCCCATTTTTCCCATGACCTTCAAAATGCCTTTTACAGCTGCTTGCCGATAAGCATCAATCACTTCTTCATACTCATCTAGAGCCACTCTATTTTCTGGTCCTCTTTTGTAGTGAGTGTGCTTAATTACGTTATCCGCCTTGGCTTGCATTAGTATCTCGTATGCAAGATATGGGTTGATTGCATCAGCACCATAACCGAATAGTAAGCAGAAATGGTGCACCTCACGAGCCTCTCCTGTTTCGACAACTATTGCTGCTCTTGACCGCTTGGCTGTTCGAACAAGATGATGGTGAACAGCACCACAGGCCATTAAAGTGCTGAGAGGAATTTTATTCTCGCTCATGCCTCTATCGCTCAACACCAAGAATCCAATCCCGTCATCAACGGCTTCTTCAGCAAGACTGCAGATGTCCTTAATTGTTTTGTTGATTCCAGACTCTTTTTCATAAGTGATGTCAATCACTTTGCTTTTGTGGTTGAGATAATCCAGATGCTTAAGAGCATACATGGCGGTGTTCGTCAGTATTGGGTTTTCAACAAGAATCCGGTTTGCATGTTTCTCAGATGGTTCCAAGAGGTTTCCTTCTGGTCCAATATAGCACTCAAGAGACATTACGATCTTTTCTCTAATTGAGTCTATTGCAGGATTAGAGACCTGAGCGAAACGTTGCTTAAAGTAGTCATACATGAGCCTATGCTTATCGCTCATTGATGCCAAAACAGTGTCATTGCCCATTGAGCCCAGTGGATCTCTAAGATCGTGAACCATTGGCAGAAGCATAAACTCAAGGGTCTCTGAGGTGTAGCCAAATGCTCGCATTCTCTTGAGAAGCTCTTCCTTGCCATACAAAGGATCATTTGAATACTGTTTAATTTTCCTAAACCCAAATCTATTGTCATGAAGCCAGTTTCTGTAGGGGTTTTCTTTTACAAGTGGCTCTTTGACCTCTGAATCGCTAAGGAGCTTTCCTTTATTAAAGTCAATTAGAAATATTTTTCCTGGTTCCAGTCTTCCTTTTTTTATGATTTCTTCATCGGGTATGTCCAATACGCCCACTTCGCTGGCCATGATCACCCTGTTATCTGTGGTTAAGTAGTATCGACTCGGTCTGAGGCCGTTTCTGTCTAAAACAGCTCCGATTACATCGCCATTTGTAAATGCAATTGCAGCGGGTCCGTCCCATGGCTCCATGAGATTTGATTGAAACTCGTAATACGCCTTTCTCTCTTTTGAGATGGTTTTCTTCTTTTGCCAAGCTTCGGGCACCATCATTAATACGGACTCTTCTAGAGAGCGGCCTGATAAGGCGAGAAACTCAAGCACATTATCAAAATTCCCAGAGTCCGAACAGTTTGGCTCAACAATTGGAAACAACTCCTTGAGCCTGTCTCCAAAAATAGATGACTCCATATTTCCTTCTCTGGCCCTCATCCAATTTATATTTCCTTCGATGGTATTAATCTCCCCATTATGAGACATGTAACGGTTTGGCATTGCTCTGTCCCAACTTGGAAATGTATTTGTCGAAAACCTTGAGTGCACCATGGCCAAATGGGACATGAAGTCGGGATCACTTAGGTCGCTGAAAAAGTTTCCAACTTGATCGCAAGTAAGCATCCCTTTGTAGACAATGGTCTTTGAGGATAAACTGCAAACATAGAAAAGCTCTGACTCATTTAAATTCGAACGGGTACGAAGATGATTGCTGACTTTTTTTCTTGTTAGATAAAGCCTCTTTTCAAAATCCTCTTGATCGCAATTTTTGAGATTATCGACAATAAGCACTTGTTCTATCTGAGGCATTGCATCCAGGGCTGTAGGGCCTATGTCTGCTTTTTTTATATCGGTCGGCAGTATTCTCCAGCCGACTATTTTTAATTCATTCTCACGGCATGTCTCTTCAAAATATGTCTTACAAGTCTCTCTTTCGTCTTCATCATTGGGGAGAAAAATATTTCCTACGGAGTAGCTGCCTGACAGAAGGTCGGTTGCATATAACTCTTTTGAGATCTTTGCAAAAAAAGCATGGGGCATGCCTGTAAGAATTCCAGCACCGTCTCCGCTATTGGGTTCAGCTCCTCTTGCGCCCCTGTGGTCCATTTTACAAAGGATGGATAAAGCATCTTTTATGTTTTGGTGGCTGGGTTCTTTATTGATGTGCGCCACAAACCCAATGCCGCAACTCTCCCTTTCAAATCGGGAGTCATATAAACCAACATTTGATCTGGGTTTCAGTCTCATCATTACTTATTTTATTTTTCTTAACCTTTGGCGAACCTGATTTGGACGCTCACCATCCTTACATTGTGGCCCGATAGGACACAGTTTGCTCAATATCACTGGGAAATTGAAAATGAATTTTAGCAAATTTGAATTGAAATTTCCCATTCAACGTTATTATATGATTATTCCGGCCAGGTCTGTGTCGTTGTCATCGGCAGGCTTCATGAAAACTAACATAAGGAAATACGATGGAAGAGTTTAAAGTAATTATAGAGGCAATTGGCGGGTTTCTTTGGAACAACTATACCCTTTATGCAGTGGTTGCAACCGGCATTGTCTTTACAATTTGGAGCGGATTCTCTCAATATTATGCATTAACTCATGGATTCAAAGTCATCAAAGGGGATTATGACAACGACGATGACCCTGGTGCTATTTCTCATTTTCAAGCTCTTTCAACCGCACTTTCAGCAACAGTAGGGCTTGGAAATATCGGCGGTGTTGCCTTGGCGATATCGCTTGGTGGGCCGGGAGCAGTCTTTTGGATGTGGGTCGTTGGGTTTTTGGGTATGGCGATCAAATTGAGTGAGGTGTCGCTCTCAATGATACACAGAAACATTGATCAAGCCGATAACCCAAGCGGTGGGCCAATGTGGGTTGTTGAGAGAAACTTTTCAGGCAAAACCGGTCCATTGAAAATACTTGGCAAGCTCATAGCTGGGACTTTTTGTTTTGCTCTAATAGTAAACACGATCACTGCTGGGAATATGTTTCAAGCCTGGAATGTTGCTAACCTTACGCAGGCCTACTTTGGCGTTCCAACAATGGCTACGGGCACCATTCTCGCTCTGATAGTGGGCGCTGTAATCATCGGCGGCATCAAAAGAATCGGTGCCGTAACCTCTAAGCTTGTTCCAATAATGCTTCTGATATATGTCATGGCATGCATATATGTGTTGGCCATTAACTTCACCGCAATACCCGAAATGCTTAAACTGATTGTGAGCGCGGCTTTTTCTCCAATGGAATCGAGCAATGCTTTCCTTGGGGGGACCGCTGGTTCGGCTTTCATTTTTGGAATGCAAAGAGCTTTGTTCTCAAATGAAGCAGGACAGGGTTCTTCAGCCATTGCTCATTCTGCTGCAAAAACAGATGAGCCCATCAGAGAGGGTGTTGTGGCAGGTCTAGAGCCGTTCATTGACACCATAGTTGTCTGCACAATGAGTGCCTTGGTCATTCTGGTTACAGGCATTTGGAATCGGCCTGCAGAAGTTCAGCTTTCAGAGCTCTCCATTAATCCATCGGAACAAAGTTGGTCCATTAATGGTGTTATCAATGATGCTCCCAGCTTAAAAAATGGGGACAAGGTTTTCATGATCTACTCTGGCTCCGGCAACACAGAGTCTGGAAATAATTTACACAAAGTATATGGAACTGTTTTGGTTGATGGCCCCAAAAAGTCTGTTGAATGGAACAAGATTTCTTCAGACAAACGTCCCGAGACAAATGGTGAAGTATATCTTGATTATGTAGGGGCAAATCTGACTGCAGCTGCATTTGATAAGGTCTCCTCTGGCCTGGGCAAGTGGTTGGTGACACTTGCATCATGGCTTTTTGCAATCTCGACAATGATATCTTGGAGCTACTATGGAGAGAAAGGGGTCTCATTTCTCCTCGGAGAAAAAGCAATTTTGTCCTATAAACTGAGTTTTTGTGTTTTGGCTATCTTCTCCACTACTGGCTTTATACAAACAGACAGGGAATTGAATCTGTTTGCAAACCTAGGTACAGGCCTATGCATCATGGCGAACCTGCCCATCTTGTGGCTTTTTGGATATCAAGCCATTAGAGACTATAAGAAGTACATCACTAAACTAAAAAATGGCGAATTTAATAAGGTATAAACAATGAGTAAAAAAGAAGAGATTAAGATTAAGCCTTTTTGGTATTCCGATATCTGGCTTTGGCCAAAACTAATCACAATTATCACTACATTGGATAAAAATGGAACCGTTAATGCGGGGCCCTATTCGCACATCATGCAATACGATGTAATGACAAAAAACCCCAGAATGCTGATAGGTTTTAGGCAGGATTCGCATACATTGGTAAACATCGAAGAAACGGGCGAGTTCGTAGTTAACTGTCCGAGCGCAAAACATTTGGATGACATGATGGAGACGGCAAAGTTTTATCCAGAAGGAATCAATGAACTAGAATTTACAAAATTCACTCAGATTCCGTCCAGGAAAGTTTCTCCGCCAAGTCTTGAGGAATGCCCGCAAATTGCAGAATGCACCGTTGATGAGATAGTCAAGCTAGAAAAAAGTTCTGGCATCGTCATTGGAAAAATTGAGGCCATAGTGGTTGACAAAGAGTTGGTTTCTATGGGGAGAGAAGAAAGGATAAAAACCATGGATCTTCCAATAGGAATGGGGGATGAAGCAAGACAAACGTATTATCACACAACAGCCGAGACACTCATTAAACATGAGCTTGGGCAGCCAAAGACGGCCATGCAGGGAGCGGACGCAAAAACATCCATGGAATGGGACAATGAT
>Ga0163179_10003461_pt1 | contig 10735 bp, 7 predicted proteins | sample AtlANTMetagenome_FD_109643 | JGI IMG/M metagenome (GOLD analysis project Ga0163179, IMG submission 109643) | Marine eukaryotic phytoplankton communities from the Atlantic Ocean - Atlantic ANT 2 Metagenome | ecosystem: Environmental > Aquatic > Marine > Oceanic | place: North Atlantic Ocean... | reverse complement strand
GCGGACGATGTGACCGCGGCTATCAATGCCGTCGATGCTTACAGCATGCATGCGGCAGATGAGGCCCGCGCAGAGTCTTACCGGGAGTTCTGCGGAACGATGCTGAACAGCCTGCTGAAAACGATCCAGGAGGAGATCATGATTCCGCTACTTCAGCCTATCCTTGGAAAAGCATCGGTGGCGGCTGGGGAACTGGCCGAGCAGACGGAGCAGAACGAAAAGGCGGAGGCGGAAGAACTCGGCATCCACTTTGTTCGCTCGCCTAAGATCGCAAACATTCTCCAGCGGGCGCAGAACCTGCACGAGATGTCGGAGGACATGACCCGGCAAGCACCCAGGCGGAACGTCCTGGAGTGGCTCGCGAAGCACTGGATCGCGGCCTAGAAAATTTCACAGCGAATGCTTCATATCCGCCCGGGGTGGGGTTCGTTTGCGGGATTGGAATAGCCCCGCGGACGGCCTCGCTCCGGGACTTTTTGTATCCGCGAAGGGACTTAGGGTTCAAAAGTGGTCCTTGATTGGCCCGCCATTGGCCCGCCTAGTCGTCAAACCCTTTAAAAACAGGGGTGAAAGTGGCGGAGCGGACGGGACTCGAACCCGCGACCTCCGGCGTGACAGGCCGGCGTTCTAACCAACTGAACTACCGCTCCGCGTCCAGTGGGCGCGCACGCTAGGGAGATTCCGCACGACTGGCAAATCTAAAATGGAGATTCCAGGAGGTCTACCCATTTGACCCTTTCCCTCTTCAACTGGAGACCAGGCGCTCAACCGCTGCCTCGAGGCTTTCACGATCTTCAACCGCCAGAATTTCCGCCTTCTTCTCGGTGTCAATGCGCCCCATCAACCCACTGAGAACCTTGCCCGGTCCCAGTTCAATGAAGAGGCGGTGACCTTGCCCGAGAAGTAACTCTATCGACTCCGCCCAGCGAACTGAACCGGTTACCTGCGAGGTAAGGGTTTCCCGGATCCGGTCCGGATCATTGACCTCCTCGGCTCCGTAGTTGCACACCACCGGGATGGAAGGGGTGCCAACTTCCGCGGCAGCGAGAACCTGCCCAAGTTTCTCCTGGGCCCCGGCCATGAGGCGGGAGTGATAGGCTCCGGCCACCTTGAGCTTGCGTCCCATGCGGATGCCCTTCTCCTTCGCAAGGGCCACCGCCTGCTCCACACCCTCACTGGCACCGGAAAGGACGATCTGTCCTGGCGCATTGAAATTCGCAACGTCCACGTCACATTCGGCCGCAAGTTGCCGGACTGCCTCCTCGTCTCCCCCGATCATCGCGGCCATAGACCCGTCGGTTGCCCCACAGGCCTCGTCCATGAAAGCTCCACGCTGAGCGACCAGTCGTAATCCATCCTCGAATCCGAAGGTTCCAGCCGCAGTGTGAGCCGTCATTTCCCCAAGTGACAACCCGGCAGCCGCCACGGGTGTCAATCCCGGGACCTTCTCCTGCAGGACCTCGAGAAGGGCAAGACCATGCACGAAGAGGGCTGGCTGGCAGTTCGCCGTCTTTGTCAACTCCTCTTCTGGGCCATCGAAAATGATGGAAGTAAGGCCCCGATCCAGCACCGCATCTGCCTTCTCAAACGCTGTCCTGGCGGCAGGGAACGCTGCCACAAGATCCTGCCCCATTCCCACTCTCTGCGCACCCTGTCCTGCAAACAATAATACCGCTTCAACCGGAGCTTCGCTCATTCCTTCCTGTCATACGGGATAGCCCGGAAAGATCCAGTGCATAGTGGGCCTACTCACTGTCCTCCCAGTGCCTCAGAAGCCCTGCTACTTCTCCCCCCAGTTTCCTCACAAGCTCCTCGGCCCGGAACATGCATTCATCCTCACTCAACCCAAAGGACTCGAGGGACAGGGTTGCATCAAACCATTGGCAGTCGGCGATTACTGGATCCACTTTTCCTCCGATTGCGATGATCTTCCGGCCGTGCTCTCGGGCCAGCAGGGCAAGACCCAGTGGGGCCTTGCCCTGGAGCGTCTGGAGGTCGAGCGATCCCTCGCCCGTGACCACGAAATCCGCATGGGCAACCTGCATCGTCAACCCGAGCGCATCGGCCACCATGTTGAATCCGTTCCGCAATCTTGCTCCCGCAAAAGCGACCAAGCCAAACCCCAGACCCCCGGCAGCACCCGCGCCGGGGACCTCGGCTGAATCAGTTCGCCCGGTGACTTCAACCAGTCGTGTAAGCGCTCCTTCGAGGAAGCCTGCTGCCTCCTCATCAGCCCCCTTCTGGGGACCATAGACCGCACTGGCTCCGTTCGACCCCAGCAGGGGGTTCTCCACGTCACAGGCCACCTCGATCGGGGGCAGGTCGATCAGACCGGAGGTATCCACTTCCGCGAGATGCATCAGGGAGGCCGGAACCGGGTCAAGCTCGCCTCCCTCAACATCGAGGAGCCTGACCCCGAGGGCAGCAAGCATCCCCACTCCCCCGTCATTGGTGGCACTTCCCCCGATCCCAAGCAGGATCCGCTGCGCTCCCTGGGATACCGCATCCCGAATCATCGAGCCTGTCCCGAAGGTCGACGAGTGGAGCACATTGCGCGATTCCTGCGGGATTCGTCGCAACCCACTGGCTTCCGCCATCTCCATCACCGCTTCGAGTTCTCCGGCAGCATTGCGGAGCATCCCGTATCGGGCTTCCACCGGATTGTGCAGGGCATCATAGGACTCGCACGTTCTCCATTCACCCTGCAGGGCGGTAACCATTGATTCCGTGAAGCCTTCTCCACCATCCGCGATGGGGCATACCAGCAACTCGTCCGAGGAGCCCGCCTCCCGCAACCCATCCCGCAAGGCCTCACAAGCCGCTGTGGCGGAGAGAGAACCCTTGAACTTGTCACAGGCAATGAGAATGCGCATGGCTTTGAAATCCGAATTTGCGACCGTAGCAAATCAGAATCCAGACAACGACGCAAGCCAGCCCTCTTTCAGACTCCCATCACCCGCACAATAGGGCTCTCCTGATCTCAGTAGGATCGAATTCCATCCCTCAACCTCGCGCTCTCCTTCCCAAGCTCGCTCAGGGTCCGCAGGATGCGAGGCGGAATCAGACCATCCGCTGTCACCGGAACATCCAGGGTCACGGCACCGCCTTCGGAATTAATGTGGTCGATCCGGTCTTTCAGCGTGGCAATGCCGAACCGGGAAACCTCCCCTGCCCCCCAACCCTCACCAACTGGAAGGAGGAGGTGCCAGATAACGCCTTCCGGGGCAGGAAAGTTCACCGGCGTCAGGAGTTTCCCCTGGCCCTTCTTGGTGCGCTGGTGGAATCCATGGTTCTCTCCTGATGTGAATGTCTGGTGGGGACACAATTTGCCCCGGGTGCAGAGCGAGAGAATGGGATGGGCCCCGGCATTAAAGGCCAGTTCAGCGGCAGGGTTCCCTGAACGGACAGCCTCAACCCAGGTATCGATATTATATTTTTCCTTCTGCAGGGATTCATAGGCGTCTCCCATCTCCGTCTTGTAGCCGTCAAACCACCAACCTGCTACCAGTCTGCCGTAACGCCTCGACCATTCCCCACACACCTCCCCCCAGTTCTTCAGAAAGGCAGGAGTCGGAGCCTGGTTCTCACTGCGCCTGAACCCCTTGATCTTTCGACCGTTGGACATCGGGTCGACCCCGGGGCCCGCCGGTTTGCCATTAATGCTCGGCAACGTATCATTCATCGCCTTGATCACCTCATAGTGCCGCATGGGTGCGCGTGCTGTCATGTAGATGATGAGGCGGATATCCCGCTCCGCGAACTCCTCCCCGATTTCCAGGATGAGATCGCGTTTCGAAGTCCACACCCCGTTCCCTACCCCCAGCAACTTCTCATACGCACTGTTGGGCGCGCAGTATCTCCCCCAGTGCTGACCAATGACGAAGATGACGTGACCAGCATTGGTATCAGCCACCGCATTCACGAACCGGTTAACATCAAAGGAATCGACCGCCTCGTTATAGGACTGCGCCGAATGCTCCCTGAAGGCCTCGTAGTGAAACATCAGCCCATAGCCACTCTTCTTCAGCCACCTTTCTCCTCCCCTTTCCTCCGCCATGATGTCCCCTCCAGCCAGAAGAACTGACAAGGCAAACAACACAGCTATTCTCATGATTTACTATTCAGACAGATGCTTTTTCAGGAATGCATCAACAGCCTCAATGGTCGGAAGAAACCACTCCTTCATGTTCCAGAAGGGATGCGGAGCCCCGGGCATGACCTCGAACTCATGGGGAATCCCGTGTTTACTGAGGCGGGCACGAAACTCCTCATGACGAATACCCGGACGATCAAGTTCCCCGTCAATGAAGAGCATCGGGGGGGCATGCTTGCCGACATGGGTAAGCGGTGAAGCCTCCCGGTAGATCCCGGTCTCCTGAGCAGGCAAAGCCCCTCCCATGAACGCGATGATGGCATCTCCCTCCGGTTTCCCCGCGGCCTTCTCAACCCGCTCCACGATATGAGGCAGCAGCAGGCTCATGGGACCGCACATTACTACCGAGGCCTGCACCCTCGAGGTAATCCCACGATGGTCCCCTTCTCCCTCGAACCGATCGATGCCGTTGGTGGCACCCATGAATCCGGACAGATGCCCCCCGGCTGACCCCCCGAGCGTGGCGACACGATCCGGGTCGATCCGGTAGCGCCTCGCATTAGCCCGGGTCCAGCGAAGGGCCGCCTTGCAATCATGAACAGCTGCCGGAAAGGGCTTCTCCCCACTGAGCCGGTATTCCGGAACCACGCAGACGTAACCACGCTGGGCGAGCGCCTGGGCTATCGGAGCGAAAATCCCGGGACGACCATTCTGCCAGCCTCCTCCGAAATAGATAACCACGGCTGGAAAAGGTCCTTTCCCGCTGCCGGGGCGGTAGAGATCCAGGGTCAGGCGCCGACGCTTGGCCTTATCGACATGGGTAAACTGCAGGTGACCTTCCCGCACAACCCCCTCATGCATATCGGGCTTTACCCGGGACCGGTCGGGAGCCTGCCCGAACACAGGCGCATCCGAAACGAGGAAGGCCAGCAGCAGCAGGGCTGAAAGGAGGAATCTCATGCGATCAAGCTGCTAGATCTGGCCAGTCACCAGCGCAATGACAAGGGCCACCGGGATGACCCCTTCGACCCTGAGTAACTTTCTTCCATTTCCGTAGGCCTTCACATCCTGGCCTTCCCACTTGAAGAGCTTTCTCCCGTTCCCGTAGCTCATCACGTGCTTTCCGTCCCACTTGTGCAACTTTCGTCCATTCCCGTAGGCAGCAAGATAGATACCATCCCAGCGATAGAGCTTTCTCCCGTTGCTGTAGTGGCTGATATACTGGCCGTCCCACTTGAAGAGCTTTCTCCCGCTGGAGTAGGAACTGAGATAAGTCCCATCCCACCGGTAGAGCTTTTTCCGGGTATCCGCTTCCATGATAAAGGAATCAGCCCGCAACGGAGCTGCCACTCCGAGCAGGAGCAGGAAACAGGTAATGAGCTGGTATCTTTTCATGGAGTTTCCGCGTTTCCCCATTCCTGCCACAGATCCCGCTCTCCTGCGACTTTTCCCGGCTGGGGCCCCTCTTTTCCTGCATATTAATGTCATTTCCGATGATCCTCGAAAAAATGATGAAATCTGAAAATCGGACCTCTGCTCATCCGGTTATACAGATAACAGGCAGTCAATCGAAGGAGTGAGATCCGAGGTCCTGCATAACAAAAGAACTCTTAGACAAAAGGCTTCTGCGATCTCACTCCCTTGAGGAAGCTGCCTCGTTTTTTGTACCCGAAGATCCCCCGGTTCGATCCGGAAAGCCCCTAGTCAAGAGCAGCAAGGATACTGGAAACTACCTTCTCCCCGAGCAACTTGTATGCAGGTCCCGTCCAGTGAAAACGATCCCCCTTGGCGAGGTGACGTCTCTCCAGAAGCAGTCCGTAAAAGTCACTGACCGGAATCCCAACGGCTTTCATCACTTCATCCGCCATCCGGTTGTGCTCAACGATTATTGGATCGATCTCCGGGTCGAGACTGGAGGGATCTCCCTCTGCAGTAACCGGGGTACTACTGGCCCAGATCAGTCTGGCTTTCGGAAGCTTTTCCCTGAGCACCTCGACATAGGCCCGGGTGAGAGGCCGGAAGGTTCCCTTTTTGATCCTCCCTTCGGTCCATCCGTGCAGCCCCATGTTGAAATGAACCACGTCATAGGGCCCATTCTCCTCCAGGAGGTCCGCAAGGAGCCGGTTGGTGTTTTCTGACTGCCAGTGAGGATTAACCCAGGTGTCCACATAGGCCTCTCCCTCCAGTTTCTTCATCACGGCACGGCGATATCCACTCAGGATCGAATCGCCGATCAGGAGCACCCGGGGCCGGGACTGGTCCTGAACACCAGCCTTGTCCACCCGCCAACCGCTTCCCTCTACCTCGTATCGTGCAGCCGGAACGCTGGAGGAGGCCCTGCCGGCCCCATGGGGATGAATCCTCAGCGTGGTGGGCTTACTTGTAATCTTCAACCCGGGAACCGTGATGAGGCCCCGCTCGTCGACCCTTCCTTCCCCCTTCCTGTCCCCGAATTCCCAGTGGAAGGCAGACCCAGCTGGGACCTTCAACTTCTGAAGACGCCGCAGGCTGACATCTGCTTCTGACTCGGACGGAATCTTGAACCGGGTCTTCAGTTGCTCAGGGGTGACCAGGAACAGGGAGATCTCCAGCTTTTGGGGCGCGTCCTCCTGGATCTTCCACCGGAAGAAGGCATTCATCTGACCGGCCTCTCCACTCTTGATATTATCGGGCCAGGGCAGATCTCCGTTGCCTGCAACCTTGGTAAACACCGGATAGGCCTCGTCCCTGCGCACACTCAGCCAGTCGAAGGAATCAATCAGGTCATTCACGGTCTTGATCCTCTCCGAATTGTTGGCGTGTCCGAAGGGGCCCCAATAGAAGAGCAGCGAATACCTGCGCTCCTCCATCGCGCGCACAAATCCATCATGCCCCGCAGACCAGCCGTCATTCTGTGCGGAGTAATTGAGACAGATCGGCGGATCCGGCAGGGACACGCCCTGTGGAATCTTCCTTGGAGGGAAAAAGAGCCTTTCCGCAACGTGTTCAACCCCGGCGGGCACATTGGCCTTGATCGCGGCAAAGACATCACCATGCCTCATTCCGATCCCAAGCGCACCACTCCCCCCCATCGAGTTTCCGGAGAGATAGACTCGGTTGGGATCGATTCCGAACCGCTGGATGGTCCACCGCACCGTATCAATAACCCGTTTCTCCACTGGGACCGTCTCCCCGCCGGCGTTCCTCTCGGTCAATCCCTTGTCTCGTCGGTGCATTCCTCCCCACCACCAGTCCCGACGGTTCTTCCGACAATCTAGATACAGGGCATAATGATCGTCCGGTGAGCGATAGATGTCATGATTGCCAATCGTCTTGGTGCAGTTAACACAGGAAAAGACATCATGCCCGGCTGAGTGAAGCACCACATAAAGTGGAGGGTTTTCCGTAGCCTTGCTGGGGTGAACGACCACAAAGCTATCTTCCTGCGGAGTCTCGTATCCCCATTCCTCCTTTACCCCGTGCCGAAAGGTCTCCGTCTTCCTCTCGTTGAAGATCTTGCTACTCGAGGGCTCTCCCGGGGGCCACTCGGAGGCAGAGAGCACAATGCTGGAGGAGAGCAGGGCAAGAAGAGTACGCCACATGGTCATGCCCGAGCTTCAGCCGATCTCCGGAACGGGGCAACCCCCGATAATACTTCTCCCCGGTGGGTGTAACCATCTCATTTTCAGCATGTTGATTTCGGGATGATCTGAACCTGTGCCCCCGGGGCGTTTTCTGGATCGCTCTTGGAAGGAAAATACGCTTCACCATTCCCCAGCCTCAGCGGAAACGCTCGCCTTTGAACGTGGACAAGGATCCCCCTGGAAAATCGGATGCGGAACCTGCAGAACTGCCGGAGGGCAAACCCTTGGAGCCTGTCAGGTATCACGATCTCGATGCCCTGCGCGCCTACGCAATGCTCCTGGGCATCCTGTTGCACGCGGTCCTGTCCTTCAACTTCACTCCGATCTGGCCGGCCCAGGACAAATTCCAGGATGCTGATTTCCAGGTCATCAACAACTCCATCCACGGGTTCAGGATGCAGTTGTTCTTCCTGGTGAGCGGGTTTTTCACCTGCATGATGTGGTTGAAGCGGGGATCCATTGGTCTCGTCTGGCACCGGTTCAAACGAATCCTGCTCCCGCTCTTTCTCTTCTCCCTGTTCATCATCCCGGCGCTCACCCACATGCCTGAACTGGCGGCAAAGAAGCGGGAAGCAGAAAAGCAACAGGCCGGGGAGCAGAGCAAAGTCCGTGAACGCACCTCCAGATCCTCCATCTGGGACGCCTCAAAATCAGGAGACCTCAACCGGGTCCGCGAACTCATCGACAGCGGTGCCAACATTAACCGGCCCAAACCGGGCCTCATCAGGCCCACTCCTCTCCATAACGCGAGTGCAGCCGGTCATCCCGAGATCGTCACCCTTCTCCTCAAGTCAGGTGCCGACATCGATGCAGGAGACATTGGCGACTCCACTCCCCTTCACTGGGCCGCCCTGATGGGCCAGGCAGACTCGGTCAGGCTCCTGATGGAGGCGGGCGCCTCTCCCGGCCGGAAGAACAGGGAAGGGGAAACCCCCCTGCAATCCGCCGAACTGGAACAGGGTATGACCCAGTTGGCCATCGGGCTCCTCCAGATGCCCGTTCCCATCAAGGACGTCATGGCCGGCAGGAAGGAGGTAAAAGCACTGCTTCAAGGCGGGAAGATTGGACTCTGGGACCGACTGGATAACTTCCTGAAGCGCAATTACCTGACCGACATTTTCGGATCGAAGGTTATTTTTCATCACCTCTGGTTTCTCTACGACCTCTTCCTCCTCTGCCTGGGCTTCGCCCTGGTTCTCGGGAGCGTCAAGCTCCTGGTTGTCGGCATAAGGGCCTTGGCTCGCAAATTCCTTCCCCATCTCGCCACAAGAAAGCTGCCCGGTCGCTGGAAACTTCTTCCCTCCATGACAGGCGGCATAGCCCTAGGTCTCCTCGCCTTCTTCTTCGTTTTTGAAACCTACCGGGCCCAGGAAGAGATGGGCACCGGGGAATTCGGCCCACAAACCGCGGTCTTCCTCAATGCTACTCCACTCCCCTCCGTCCAGGTTGTTCCTGATGACATCGTCCGCACCTTGAGGCGAAAGGGACTGACCGACGAAGCGGTCACCGCCCTTCGTGACGCAGGCATATCCGAAAAGGCCATCGAAGCAGCCCGTATTGAATCGAAGGAAAGCGGCGGAAGGCTCAAGCGGAAGGCTGCGGAAGAACTGGCTTCAAGCAACTCGCTCCCGACCCACCTGGGAGAACTCTGGAGTCACCTCCAGGGTCTCCCTTCTCATCTCAAGGAAGAAGAGGACAGGAACTGGCGTACAATCCCCCGCTATCTAGGCGACAACACCCTCATTGCCCGGGTTCCCCTTGAGGGGTTCGGATTCCCCCCGAAGCCTGCGTGGTGGAAGCTCTGGTATTATGCCCTTTATTTCCTGATCGGAGCGATCCTATTCAAGTTCCGCGGCCTCTTCACCCACCTCCGGTTTGCCTGGCCCGTCTTCTTTGGCATCGCGCTGCTCGTATTCTTCATGGCCCTCACAGAGACCAGAAAACCCGTTCCCAGCTTCATGGAGGGACTGGAAGGCATCTCGAATCCCCTCGAGCAGGGCGCCTCTGAAATGGTCGAATGGCTCAATGGCGAAGACGGCACCACAGCCGCGAAGAGAGGCTGGAAACTTACCAGCGGAGGCTTTCTCCTGACCACCTACAGCTGGCTGATGATCCTTGGTTTCATCGGTCTCTTCAAGCTGCTGTGTTCCAAGCCCCGGCGCTGGATTCGTTTTGTCTCCAACTCCTCCTACTGGCTCTACCTCGCTCATATGCCCCTCGTGGATGTTCTCCAGATCTGGGTCAGTGACTGGGGGGTGGGATCGGAGCACTGGGACGACGAAAACAAATGGATTCTCATTTCCCTCAAGCTCGGCTTTGTCTGCCTCACCTCGACCGCCATCCTTCTCGGGTCCTATTTCCTTATCCAGTATACCTGGATCAGCACCCTGCTGAACGGACGCCGGAAACCGATCCCCCCGGCCCTCAGGAAGCTTCCCCGCACTCTTGTGGAAGGGTGCCGTCAACGGATCTTTCGAAAGAGGGAAGTTGACGAGGAAGAGGAAGGTAAAAAGGACTCCTCCGACCACAACGAAAACACTTCAACCAGGGAAACCGACTCCTGAACCCGTTCCGTCTCCCTCAGTCGCGTCGTTCCGCCAGATAGATGCGATGCCTTTGCTGTCTGGCCCTGGAATGCTTCGCCACTGGTAATTCCTCAACCGCAAACCCGATCTGGCGCAAGCCCCGGAACAGGCCCGGTTCCTCGGTTGCGGCCCAGAAGGCCACCCGACCCCCGGGAGTCAGGGCCCGCTTGATGGCCTGTAACCCTCCCCGCCGGTAGATCCGGGCATTCCCCGGTTGCAGGAGGGAGGAGGGCCCATCATCAACATCGAGAAGGATCGCATCATACTTCGATCCCTTGCCCCCCTGGGGCGACTGGATCGAATCGTAAACATCCCCCTCGATGATCCGCGTCCTCGGGTCTGAAAGAATCTCGTCATTCAATCCATCAAGGTGCTCGCGGTTCCACTGGATGATTTCAGGTAGCAGCTCCACGACTTCAACACAGGCCCCGCTT
>Ga0163179_10003459_pt1 | contig 10737 bp, 14 predicted proteins | sample AtlANTMetagenome_FD_109643 | JGI IMG/M metagenome (GOLD analysis project Ga0163179, IMG submission 109643) | Marine eukaryotic phytoplankton communities from the Atlantic Ocean - Atlantic ANT 2 Metagenome | ecosystem: Environmental > Aquatic > Marine > Oceanic | place: North Atlantic Ocean... | reverse complement strand
TTACATAAAAAGGAGCGTCGTTTATATCTGAATCTCCACAAAGTCCAACTACTTTGGGAACTGGCACTCCACTTTCAGCGAGCGCTTTAATTACCCGAAATTCGCGACTCATGTCATGAGCAGTCGCAAGAACATGCCCTAGAGGAGGACGTCTTAGAACCCATTTGCGGCCTGATTCTTCCAACACTGTGTAAGTTAAATTGGAGTGGCCTCCAATGATTTGTTGATATTCGAGTTCGCCTTCAACCCCGTCGACATGAGCATCTAACCACTTTCGCACTTCTTTTTTTCTTATGCCTGAAGTTGTATTCATGCTCAGACGGTAGTGGAGGAAAGGCGATCTCTCTACCCTTAAGGTAAGGAAATTTGTTTTCTTGTTTGGTGGATGAAGATGACTCTTGAAGTAACTGATAGTAATTTTGAAAAAGAAGTATTAGAACGCTCGGAAAATACCCCGGTAATAGTAGACCTTTGGGCGCCATGGTGTGGTCCGTGTAAAAGCTTAGGACCAATACTTGAAAGGGTGATTGAAGACACGAACGAAAAAGTTGTTCTAGCCAAGGTAAACATAGATGAGAATCCCGGTGTTGCTGGAGCATTCAAGGTCCAGTCAATTCCCGCTGTTTTCGCAATACAAAATAAAGATGTCGTTAGTAGTTTCATTGGAGCACAGGGCGAAGAAGCAGTACGAGAATTTGTGCAACAACTTTTACCTTCTGAAGAGATGACAGAAGTAGAAAAACTCTTGAGTGATGGAGATGAGACATCTCTTAGAAAAGCTCTAGAAATAGAAGCGGATAACCCAATTGCTATTACGAGCTTAGCTCAACTACTCGTGACGAGAAATGAAACGGGGGATAAAGAAGAGGCTGTAAAACTTCTCGAAAAAATTCCAGAGACTCCTGAAACGAGAAGAGTATTGGCGATGGCACGTCTCGAGGATGTAGGAGACGTTGATGCAGAACTAAGTGAGCTGATCGAGAAAGTTAAAGTAGATGAAGGATCTAGAGATCGATTCATCGATTTACTCGAATTATTGGGTCCTGATGATCCAAGAACAAGCGAATGGCGACAACGTTTAACATCCGCTCTTTTCTAGAAGACAGAAAGTAAAAACTTGGTTGAAGACATGAAAATTGAAATTCCGGCGGTAGAGGGTTTCTTTACTGTTGAAGAAGAACCACATTTGATAGGTGGTCGTTTTAAAAAATCTGGAAGTTATTGTTTCCCTAAAGATCTTGGAGGTTCTGACCCTAATTTTCCTGAAGATGAAGTAGAGGAAGTTCTTTTAAGCAGATTCGGAAAAATTTGGTCGTACACGAATAGTGCTTATCCGCCACCACCGCCGTTCATAGCAACCGAACCTTACGAGCCTATTGTTATTGCCGCAGTAGAATTAGTGGAGGAAAAAATGGTGGTACTCGGACAGGTAGCTAATGGTTATGCCGTTGAAGATCTAAGCGTAGGAATGACTGTTGAATTAATGGTTGGGACTCTGTACGAGGACTCAGAGAGCCGTTACTTAACTTGGATGTGGAAGCCATTGTTCGAAGGTCAGAAACAGGATAAGAATTAGAAATGGAAGATGTAGCAATATTGGGAGTAGGAATGCACCCTTGGGGTAAATGGGGGCGTAATTTTGTTGAATATGGAACCATTGCTGCAAAAAAAGCTCTAGATGATGCTCAAATAGAGTGGAATGCAGTCGGTTTTATTTCTGGAGCGATAACAGTTCGGTGCGGATATCCGGGCTAAGTGGCAGGGTCAACTATGGCTCGTGCTCTAGGCTGTAATGGCACTCAAGTGGCGAGTTCGTATGCAGCGTGTGCCTCGGGCAGCACTGCTCTCTCAGTAGCACAAGGGCACATTCTTTCGGGTGCATGTGATGTGGCTGTAGTTGTTGGAGCTGACACCACGCCAGATGGGTTTTTAGCTCCTAACGACGGAATTAGAACTGATGACACCGATTGGCTTCGCTTTCACATGGTGGGAGCAACTAACCCTGTCTATTTCGGTCTGCATGCGAGGCGACGTATGGAATTGTATGGAGCGACTCAAGAAGACTTCGCGCTGGTCAAGGTGAAAAATAGTAAACACGCTGTTTTTAACGAAAATGCACGATTCAACAAAGAATATTCCTTAGAAGACGTTTATAGTTCCCCCGTTGTTTCTGACCCCTTGAGACTTTTAGAAATATGTACAACAAGTGATGGCGGTGCAGCTCTCGTAGTCTCTTCTATGGATTATGCTAAGTCGCTAGGCGTGTCTGATCCGGTTCGAGTGTCAGCGATTGCTTTAAATACCCCCACTTACCCCGATCCTCTAATAGACCTACCTTATTTAGCAACTGATTCGTCAGCGACCACCCTTCCAAGCGAAACTGGATTCAAGGAATCAATAGGAAAACATGTTTATGAAGAAGCAGGAGTCGAGCCAGAAGATATAGATGTTGCTGAAGTATATGACCTGGCATCTTCCATGGAACTCGACTGGTACGAACAGCTTGGTTTTTGTAAAGCCGGGGAAGCGGAGGCCCTTTTAAGAGATGGTAGTACTTCTATAGGAGGAAAGATTCCTGTGAATCCAAGTGGGGGGCTTGGAGCATTTGGAGAGGCTGTCCCAGCTCAAGCGATTGCTCAAGTTTGTGAACTTCACTGGCAACTTTCTCATCGAGCGGGAAAGCGACAAGTCGAGGGCGCCAGAATGGGTATCACGGCAAACCAAGGTCTGTTTGGACACGGTTCTTCAGTCCTGCTTAGAAGATAGTGTCAATAGCATATTAAATAGTGAAATGAGGTGTTGAAGTATGTCAGTGCACGAAACCATAGATAATGGAGTGGCGATTTTAACTATGGATAATCCGCCCGTTAATGCTCTTAATGTGACTGACGCATACTTCATTGCGGAAAAAATCTGTTCCTATGGTAACGAACAAAAAGATGCTGTAAAAGTTGTTTTACTTCGGTCCTCTGGTAATGGCTTTTGTGCGGGAGTCGATATTAAAGAGATGCAAGACCTCCCAGGAAATGAAGGCATTCTGAAAGCTAATCATTCTTGTTATGAATTGTTCGATGCTATACATAGTTCAAAAATTCCTGTTATAGCAGTAGTAAATGGCCATTGTCTGGGAACTGGAATCGGGATAGCTGGAAGTGCGGATGTTGTTATTGCTTCCAGCGATGCTACTTTTGGTCTACCAGAAGTGGACAATGGAGCTCTCGGAGCTGCTAGTCATCTTATGCGCTTGGTTCCTCCTCAGAAAGCAAGATGGATGCTTTATACATGTGAGACTGCAACTGCACAAGAGTTATTTTCTTATGGATCAGTTCTTAAAGTGGTAGAGAGTGAGGAACTTGAAGACACTTCACTCGAGGTAGCCAGAAAGATCGCAGAAAAAAATGAGACATTAATACAAGCAGCAAAAGCCTCATTAGATGGTGTTGAAGAGACGAATCTTTCGAAGCGTTACCGTTTAGAACAGGGTTACACATTTGAGATGAACCTTATGGGAATAGGTGACCAAGCTCGTGACGCATTTTTGGATAAATAAGACTTAGGTATTGCTAATGGAAGAAGTTTCTCTCGTGATTATGGCAGCTGGACTTGGAAGTAGGTTTGGAGCACCTAAACAACTAGTGCCAGTTGGACCAAAAGATGAAATTTTTCTTGATTATGCGATTGAACAAGCTATTGAAGTAGAAATAAAAAAAGTGGTAATAGTGACAAGAAGTATTTTGAATGAACAACTAAAAAAACATCTGTTTAAATATAAGCAAAGTGATTTAGATATTAAAATTGTTGATCAGGATACTTTTGAGCCTAAACGCGAGAAACCATGGGGAACAGGGCACGCAGTTGTTGCAGCTTTAGATGAGACAGATGGTCCAGTCATTGTGATGAATGCAGATGATTATTATGGGCCTACAGCATTGAAACAGACTCTTGATGGTTTTGATGGCGAAAAAGCAGCAATTTTGGCTTTCCAGCTAAAAAATACGCTTCCTGAAAGTGGAACTGTTTCACGAGGGATTCTTTCAGTAGAGAATGAAAAACTTGTCGGCATTGAGGAAACACATGAAATAAGAAACCAAGAGAATCTAATTCTGAGTGGAGATCAGGAATCCATTTCTAGTGAGGCTTTTGTTTCGATGAATCTGTGGGCATTGCCATCGAAAAGTTTAAAATTGCTTAAAGAGCAGTGGAGAATTTTTATAGAGTCAAATTCTTTAGAGGAAGAATCAGAGTTTCTCTTGCCTATTGCTATGGAAGAGCAGCGGTTAAATAATCATATTGAAATAGATGTAATTAAAAGTAGAGAGTCATGGATTGGAGTTACAAATCCTGAAGACCTTAAAGCGGCAAGAAGCGCTCTCGCTAGAATTGGCGAATAACTGGAGTAAGAATGTTTGTATTACGTTTTGATTTACGTATTCCACCTTTTGTGGAGAGTTTGACACACGGCGACCAATACCGCGAATTTTTAAAAATGGTTGAGTGGGCTGATGATAAAGGTTTTGCGGCTGTTGTGCTTTCAGAACACCACGGCACAGAAGATGGTTACATGAACTCACCTTTATTGATAGCAGGGAGCGTTTTGGGGGCAACTAATAATCTTTTCTGCTCTGTCTCCGCCCTACTTTTACCTTTACACGACCAGCTTAGAATTGCAGAAGAAATAGCGACAATTGACTTGATTGCCCCTGGAAGATTTAACGTAGTTATGGGGATTGGGTATAGGGAATCAGAGTTTGAAATGTTTGATAAAAACAGAAAAACTCGCGGTAAGGACACTGAGGAAGCAATCAGAACGATTCTCACTGCTTTAAGAGGTGAGCCTTTTGAATATAAAGGACGAGAAGTTCTTATTAGCCCTAAGCCTGTTTCAGCGCCAAGTTCATTAATTTCTGTTGGTGGTTCAGTAGAAATATCAGCTACGCGTGCTGCGAGATTGGGGCTGCCATTTGTGCCAGCCGTTAGAGATGAATCTTTAGAAACTGCTTACTATGCGGAAGCGAAAGAAGTAGGTTACGAAACTCCTATGTGCATGATGCCTTCAGGTCCAGGGATGGTGATGGTGAGTGAAGATCCGGAAAAGCTTTGGAACGAGATAGGTGAGAATCTTTTGTATGACGCTATGACGTATGCAGCTTGGCAGTACCAAGATCAGAGGTCTTCTTGGCACGTAGAAGGAAGCAGCATTGAAGAACTGAAAGAAGGGGATCAACATTTAATTGTTACACCGCAAGAATGTGTAGATCTCTTGCGGAATAAGGGCGCAGTAGTTCTACACCCGCTAGTAGGAGGAGTAGATCCAGCTATCGGATGGGAAAGTTTAGAGTTGGTAGCAAATAAAGTAATCCCTGCTTTGAGTTGATGCATCATAAAATGTATTTCAACGGGTTTTTTACGGAGGAAAAATGAGTGATTTAACTGTAGAAAAAGATGGATCGATTTTACTTCTGACAATGAATAGGCCAAATCGGCAGAATGCAATGACTCTCCCTATGTTTGCTCGACTTTCTGATGCTTGAGAGATGATTGATGAAGATTTAGATATCCGTGTTTGTATTTTGACAGGAGCTGCTGGGAATTTCTCCTCTGGGATGGATTTGCGATCACTTTCGGGCGATAGTGAAGCCACGGACGATTATGACGTCAGTAAACGTATGGAAGAGGAAGGTTCAGATTTTATTTATAGAGGCTTGTTAAAAACTAAACATCCCAGGGTCCCTTTGATAGCTGCTGTAGAAGGAAACGCCATTGCAGGAGGTACTGAAATCCTTCAAGGAACTGACATAAGAGTGGCTGGAAAATCATCTGTTTTCGGGGTCTCCGAAGTTAAATGGTCCTTATATCCAATGGGTGGATCGGCGGTTCGACTTGCGCGGCAGATACCTTTTACAGAAGCAGCGGACATATTGTTAACAGGGAAGCATATATCTGCTGAAGAAGCTAAGAATCTTGGTTTAGTGGGTCACTTAGTAGACGATGGTAAAGCATTGGATAAATCGATGGAGATAGCTAATACTATTTGTGAAAATGGTCCGCTCGCCGTGGAAGCTGTTTTGAGGACTCTCAGAGAGACAAGTGGAATGACTGAACAAGAGGCCTTTGAATTTGAAGACCCAATAGGTAAAGAAGTGTTTGCCTCACGGGATGCAAAGGAAGGGCCTAAAGCGTTTGCACAGAAAAGAGCACCTGAATTTAAACGTTCTTGATTAGAAACGGTCACTACCTTCTTCGAAACCGGGAAGTTGAGATTGTATCTCGAAGCCCATTTTTGTTGCCTCATCTAAAATTAAGTGCTCACAAGACTCCCAGTCGTGTGCTCTAAGACCACTGAGGCTTTGATTGTAAGGCGCGTCGAAGATTATTACCTTGTTGCCGGTTGATTCAAGTGCTTCGATATTATGAGGAGCATCATCAATATATAAATGGGCTCCAACTTGCGGTTTGTCACCTAAGAAGCAAATGTCCCTATAGGGTATTTTTGCTTCATCTAACCATTCGACTGTGTCAACAACAGCTTTAGCGTGAGTCCAGTTCACGTATAGACGGTGTGTGATTATCCGAATCCAAACACCGGCATCAGAAAGTCGCCAGAGAACTTCTGCTGCCCTGTCCATCGCAGGCATTTGTCTCATCATGTTGTACTCATCAACGGCCAGATGATGCAGTTTTCGATATTCTTCAGCGTTTAGTCCCCATTCGCTGAAATCCCAAGAACGTTTAAGAGGAAGTGCAGATTCTTCAACTCCAAGCTCCTTTGCGGCAATTTCTCTAAATGCAGTCGTATAGTCGGCGCATACACCGTCGAGATCAACACCAAGAACAAAAGGGGTTTCGATATGTTGGGTTTCTTCAGTAGTCATTTCAACCTGCAGTAAGGCCACCGTCGACTGTAATGACGGCCCCATGTATTCTTCGCGCGTCATCTGAGACCAAAAATGAAATTACATTTGAGATTTCTTCAGGTTCAGCCATTCCGCGAAAGCCCATATACGGTTTAATTAAGTCCATGTTTACGTCTTCTGGTATCGAGTAATTGTCAATCAACTGCGTCTGGACACTACCTGGGGCTACGGCATTAATTCTGATGCCAGTTTTTACGTATTCCATTGCTAATGATTTTGTCATAGCGATAACCCCACCCTTGGTAGCTGAGTAAGCGACCGTGTATGCCTGTCCCATCAACCCAGAGCAGGACGCAACATTAATTAACGAACCGCCACTTTCGATCAGAAAAGGTATTACCGCCTGAGAACACCAAAAAACTCCGGAGAGATTGACGCCAATCATTTCTTCCCAAGATGATTCCGAAACTTCAGTCATATGCTCGCTTCGCGCAATTCCAGCAATATTCGCAAAGACGTCTATCCGGCCGTTCTTTTCAAATATTTCGGAGACTGTTGAATGACATTGCTCTCTAGAGGCCACATCGGTTATGTAAGTGTCGCAACGGTCTTCGTTTCCTTGAAGAGAACTTGAGAGACTTTTAAGGCCACCGGTGTCAACATCTATTGCAGCAACCTGAAACTCTTGATTGAGTAAAGTAGTTACAGTTGCTCTTCCTATTCCGGAAGCGGCGCCTGTCACGACGGCAACTTTAGTTTCATTTTTTGTCATAGGGTGTTTCTGCTTTCATTGATAAACCGTAGTCTTCAGATCAGTATTTGTTGAGTATCTCAGAATACTTTAGGCAATTGGAAAGCAGGACTCTTGTATAACGAATTGAAGAACTTGAATGAAGCTACTAGACGCCTGATGAAAGCGGTTCGGCTAATTGACACTTCTGATGAAGTTATCTCTGAGCTAAGTGAAAAAATCTTAGAGGCTGCTTCAGAGGCGGAAAAGTATTCATACTTGGGCGTGACTGCACAGGGTTCTTTGAAGAATGATGCAAACCCTATTGAAAAACGAGACCTTAACCCTGCAGAATTTTTTCCTTACAGTCCAGCTGTAGGTCCTTTTAACCCAATAGCACCACCATTAACGGTCGAAGTAATAGGTGAGGGTGAATACAAAGAAATAAGGGCTTCCGGTAAACTTGATGGAGTTTACGTAGGCCCTCCTGATCTTGTGCAAGGTGGCGTAATAGCGCTACTTTTCGACGACATAATGGGAAGTGTTTTAGTCGTGAATCATTGCGGTGCTATGACTGGAACTTTAGAAGTCAGATATGAAAACCCCACTCCTATTGCTGAAGAACTGTTGTGGACAGGAAAGATAGAGAAAGTTGAAGGACGAAAAATCTATGTTTCCGCTGAGCTGTGGGTAAGTGAAACTAGGACGGCAATCGCAAGAGGTGTATTTGTGAAAGTAGATATGTTGAGTTGAGAGAAAGAAATGTGTAAATGAAAAAACCCCGCCACTAGGTGGCGGGGTTTTTTAAAGTTATTTTCTTTACTTAGCGGGCTACGCCTTTGCCAAGTGCTGAAATAGCTGCATTCCCAACGGGGATAAATGCACAAATTGCCAGTGCAGTACCTATTTGAGAACCAAATTCTCCCATTGAGAGAATTTCTGTTGAAGCTCCATAGTCCATACCACCGAGATCGGTAATAGCGACAAAGAGCCATGCCCAAATTAAATTAAGATTTGGACCGATTATTGGAAGTCCTTTGAGCATTCCATTAACACCTGCAGTGTCGAGAATGCTGTCAAGGACAGCAACTACACCCTGGAAGAGCATTCCTAGAATGATCAGAGTGAGAATTGTTGACATCATGGAGAGGTACCCCTTTTATAGTTGTAACTCGACTGGTCTCACCGGACCAATCGAACTTTCAAACGTTAAATTAGAAGAATCAAATGACCCTGTGGTGGATCCTGTTTGAAGTTTTTTTAATATTTCTTGATTTTCCTTTTTTTTCGACAGAAATGCAGTAATATTGCCGCTTTATACTAAAGATCGGCGGTTTTATGCGGAAAAAATCTTCCAATAAAGCTCTCAAATCTTTACTCATAATGTGTTTTTTCCTTATTTCTGCTTCTTTTTTAGCTCCTGATGTCCTCGACATCTGGGCTTCAACGCAAAAAAATGATTTTCGCCGTGATCTAGCTAGAGACTGGTCAGAACCAATAGGTGATTTAAGTAGAAAGATCCAAATTGACGAAATAAAAGAATTTTCTGAACGCATAATTGATACTTCCTCCTCAGAAGAGATGCTGGAACCCGCAGTCGTGCCAGTTTTGACGGTTAGAGAACAGAGCCTCCCGCTGAAAGACGAAACATCGGAAGAAAATGATTTGCCTGTAACAACAAGCGGGGTTCAATTGCCATCGTCAGGTAATGAAGAATCTATTATCACGCTACAGAGTTCGACAACTTCCCTCGCTCCGTCAGATGTAACGACATCCACGACTTTGCTTAGTTTCGAATCTCCTTTAAAAGCTCTAAGAACAGGCACATCCGAAGACCCCATTAGGGTGCTTGCCGTGGGCGATTCACTCATGCTTGATTTTCAATATGGACTCGAACGGATTTTAGAACCAAGAGCGGATGTCGATATTGAAGGTAGAGGCGCACTGGGCTTTGGATTCACAGTTCCTTTTTGGGATTGGGAAGATGACGTAATACCTGATTACAAACTGATGGTTCGACAAGTGCGCCCAGATGTTGTCATAGCGATGATTGGAGCCAACGAGTTTCAAGGTTATGCAATTGAAGGAGAAGATCTGGAACCGGGTTCTTCTCGCTGGAGTGAGGTTTTGACTGAGAGAGCGCATGATGCGATTTCTCATTGGGTATCCGGCGGAGCGTACTTGTATTGGTGGAGTACGCCAAGAATGTCGGATCCATCCTATCTAACAGATGATTTGAACAGTATTTGGGATTGGGTAGTTGGTGAGTGGCATTCAGAAGCTGAAATGGTCGACAGTATGAAAGTTTTGGGTGATGAAGAAGGTCAATTCCGCTGGAATATGGAAATGCTTGATGGTTCTATTGTTCCTCTTCGTAAGGAACACGGCGTCCATTTTTTTGAAGTGGGAGCAGATGCGTTGTCTAGAGAATTTGAAAAAATCTTAGAAAAAGATGGATGGATTGAGAATATGATTCCGGAGTCTTAATCTTCTTTTTCTAGTTTTTCTTTCAGTAATGAAATTTCTTCAACGAGAATTCTTATACGGTTTTCCATTCGTGACAGTTCATAAGAAAAATGCATAGCTAATAGTAAAAGGAAACCTATTGCCAAAAGAAGAAAAAGAGTTGGTTGGTACCAAATATCTAGTTTTTCAGCGGTCCAATCGAGTATCTGAGGGACGGCAGAAATAATCGCCAGTGCTGTTCCAACTGTTAGCCACAGAATTGAGTATTTCGCTTTAAGGGCTTTGAGTCTAACTAATCTAACGATTAAGAATAAAGCCCCTAGAGCAAGAACAGCTATCAAAATATGCGTAGATGAGCTCATTGAGTCAATCCTTCTTCTTTTTGTGAGTACTAGCAAGTAGAACAATCAAAAGCCGTAAAAAGTAATAAATTAGGCGAAAGTTACGGTTAGACGGTTGACCGGCAGATCTTTCTCTCATTTGAACTGGAATTTCTGATATTTTAAAACCATTTTTTGAAGCTATAAGTAAAGCCTCCACCGAGTCCATGTATTCAACTGGGTACTCCTTGGCGAAAAGTTTGATAACTGGTTTTTTGAAAGCGCGAAAGCCAGAAGAAGTGTCGGTAAATTTCTGCCCGGTGTAGATTCTCACCAGAAAACGTAGAAAACCCATAGCCGCTTTTCT
>Ga0163179_10003458_pt1 | contig 10737 bp, 16 predicted proteins | sample AtlANTMetagenome_FD_109643 | JGI IMG/M metagenome (GOLD analysis project Ga0163179, IMG submission 109643) | Marine eukaryotic phytoplankton communities from the Atlantic Ocean - Atlantic ANT 2 Metagenome | ecosystem: Environmental > Aquatic > Marine > Oceanic | place: North Atlantic Ocean... | reverse complement strand
CGCTCATCATATTGTTCTTTGCTTTCATTTGAGCCTGGCCTCCTTCACCATGTTCATACAATACATCATCATAGACAATATTTTCTACCCAGTTCCATCCTGGAGTACCCAATACTTCATTGTAGCTTTTGATCCATCGTTTAGGTATCTGTGATTCAAATCCTTTACGCATCACCATCCTATCATGGTTTCCAATCATAACATCAGCTTTGGCAAAAACTTCATACCATTTCTGTACCTCATCGATAGCCAAATCTAATTCATCTCCACCACCAAGACCGTCAGGGTCTGTCGTATGAAAACTAGCGTAATGATTATCTATAATGTCACCTATAAAAACTACTTGATTAAGATTCCACTTCGCGTATATATCTATACAAAAGTCTAAGTAGCCTTGGTGGTTGAACGGAGCGTGAATATCTCCTACTACTAATATTCTTTTTTCTTTAGTGTTAAGGTGTTCAAATGCCTTTTTACGGTTGCCTGTTAGTCTAGGCCGTATAGTCTCATGATTCATCTTGGACGGATTCATTTATTGATTTGAGCTTACGCATAAATATTGTAACCTCAGAACTCAACAATGAATATTCCTTGTCCATTAACAACTCGTATATATTATTTATAGATGAGTGTAAGTCATCCATAATAAAATTTATGTTTTGGATTCTTTTTTTTTCTAAGGGAGTTATTTGCATAACTTTAAATTTATGTGCAACTTCTACATTTCCCTCCATAATTACTGTCTTACACTTGTGTTTGTTAATTTAACACACTTAAAGTTAAGATAAATTTTTTAATTTGTTTTCTAGTTCTTGAATTTTTCCTTTTAAATTTATGTTTTTGTGTATTAATAAACCACAAAACTGTTCTGTTGTGCGTATATGTCGGTCGTAATAGAGTTTATTTTTTAATCTATAATACGCATCCACATATTTTTTTTCACCCCATAAATCGAGTTTATTAAATGTTTTGAGACTATGAAGCACAGTAGCGTGATGAAACCCTAACGATTGCCCTATTTGGTTTACCCCTAGTTTTGTTAAGTCCCTGCATAATTGATAATAAACTGCGCGTTGATATACCAACTCTCGCCTTCTGTTTTTAATTTTTAATTTACACTGGAACTCGTTTTCAACTAGCGATAGGATTGTATTTAATTTCATTGGTTTGTTTTATTTCATTTATATAATCCAAATAAGTATCTGAATCTACAAATTCTAAATGAAAAAACAAAGGAGGTTGATTTTTTAATGTAAGATAATGTGCTTTATAGTATTGAGGTGTTTTTTGTTTCAGTACATTACAAAAGTAACCCCGTGTAATTTTATCGTTTGACTCTAATATTAGACCTGCAGATTTCGTAACAACGACATCTAATTGAAATATAATTATACAACTTAATGATACAGGTAAGTCCTCTAACGTATCTATAAAATTGTTTTCTAATTCGTAAAAAAATTCATCCTTTGTATATCTCTGTTTCGAATCCATGCTTACTCAATTCATCTATTCTATATTGTTGCAGTTTAGACACCCTGCCTTTTGATGTTTTAACCTCAATAAATTTTGTTTTTTTATTAGGGTGAATAGCAAGTAAATCAGGGATACCATTTTTATTTGTCTTTATTAATTTTAAAACATAATAACCTAGGGCTTCTAATTCTTTAATTTTATTTGATTGAATTTTTTGCTCGGTCATTATGCAAATTTACTAAATCCTTTTTATATCTAATTTGAAGTGTGATAAGGTATAATCTTTTTTGTTAGTAACGGTTTTATATATTTGAGACTCAATACCTTTTCTAGAAAACACCCAATATATTTTATTTTTTCTTCTGTCTTTAGTGGTCATCCTGTCTCTAGATTGCCAGTAACTAGTAGCGCTAAAGTCTATGTTGTAATACACAAGAGCTTCAGCATTCCTCAAACTTATTCCTTCCCTTCCAGATTGTATTTGCAAAGCAATGCTTTTGTTTGTCGAGTCAAACTCTTCTAGAGTGGTGCACATATTATCCTGGAATACTTCTTTCAATGCACTCAATTCCTCTTTGAATTTATAAAATATTCCTATCTTTTTCTTAGAAAAATAATTCTTTATAAACTTAGCTTTACTATAATCTAACACCATAGAGTTACCGCTTTCAAATTTAACTGTGCCAGAACACAGTTGATGAACTTTTGACATTAGTTTTACTGCTGTGTCTGCTAATATGTCTTCTGTCTTACCTTGTATTACCAAATCTTTTTTTAATTGCTTGATCATGTTTAAGGTTTTGGGATCTATATCGACCAACAATACTTCCTCTTTGTTTTCTACCAAGAAACCCGCTTCCTTTTGTGTGTAGGTTATAGTAAAAGGTTTCATTTTTTCTATTATCGATATGTGTCCACCTGAATAATCTCGCACTGGCATACTGTTGAACTTTCTTTCTACCACTTCAACGTAATCATCAGCAAACCTATAAAAGTTTTTGTACATACCAAACGGATTGTTAGTGCAAAAGTAAACCTGGTGGTACATTTGACTATAAGACTCTGGTGTAGGTGTACCTGATAAAAGTATAACATAACACTTGTTTTCCATCACAAGTAGTTTGGCCTGCTTGGCCCTCTTGCTAGGCTTTGGAAAGGCCCCCATGCCATGGGCCTCGTCTAATATAATTAAATCATACTTACCTTCTATCTTATGAAGGCTTTCATAGTTTATGATTTGAATATTGAAAGACGGTTGAAGTAAATTAAAATCTTTTTCAATAGAGGATATAGCTTTCTTCTTTGTAACAAACAATACACTTGAAACCTTTATCGCTTGGGCAATACCAAAACTAGTTAATGTTTTACCTGTTCTGACTTCCATAGCTAAATATAAGAAGCTGTAACGAGCTATTAGCTCTGAGCCTTTTTGTATTATATCCTGCTGATAGGGTCTATATTGCATATTTTGGTGGTTTCTGTAGAAAAATGGCTTGCATAGATGCGTTTTAAGAGACTTTCGCGATCAAGGTGATATCTAAGTATCCCTTTTTTTGACTAAAACAAGAGGTCATCTTTATTTTTCTTCTCATGAATTATTATCCATTTACCTCTTTCATCCCTTCCTTCTTCTATTTTTTCATTGTATTTATGTAGACTAAAAGAGTTAAGCCATTTATAAAAACGATTCCTAGAGATTGTCATTTTAGCTTTCGGCGCGTAGTCAGGATACTCCTCTATAAAATCTGCATACAACTCATTACCCCACATTCTTTCGTTGGAACAAAGTTTTCTGTTTTGTGATGCACCCGGTAATAGTCCACACCACTCAACAAAGTCATGGCAGGTCTCAGCAGACAACTGTCGTATCTTGAGGTTTACAAAATCACTAGTCATCAATCCTTCTTTCAAATATCTTTGTAAACAACTAATCATATAGTTATCAAACTGACACCATTCATCAGAGTTCCAATCGTCTCCAAAAAATAAAGTACCAAATTCATCTTGTGGTGTGTAGCTATTATTATAGTGTTGATACAATTCAAGTTCCCACTTTCTCCTTGCAAAACTATTACCACTTCCTCTGATAGCATAATTGGTGGTGATACAAATCTTGGGAGATTTTTTAAATGGTATTTTTATTGCGTCTTTGTTTTTCTTTTCTAAAGTCAACCCTTCTGTAACAACACTAAACAGCCTTTCAAATTCAAAATACTTTTTAACATCATCAAAACATAATATCTGAGTGTCTGCTGATACAAGTTGATAGGGAAATGATTTTTCAAAAGCAAAAGCTTTACCATCAATGGTAACTAATTTTTTCATTTGTCCTAGCGCATTAACAAATATACCCTTACCTGTTCCTCCTTCAGGATTGTCACTTATTATCTCATCATTTAATATAACTGCGGGACAATAAGATAAACTCTTATGTCCGTGCATTAAAAAACCAATGGTAGACTCCATTGTTTTCGTTCTTTGTTCGTCTTGATTACAAATATTTTTTATAAATTTTTGGTAATAACATTCATCATATTCACACTCCTTATAATACCTATCAATCATTTGATCTTGCCAAACATTACCTTCTAAATCATCGTATGCGATTGCTTCTACCTTATCGCTTGTGACTTTTACAGCTTTATTTTTAAAGTACAGATATGATGTTTCTTTATCGTCATCTATAAAAAAAGGCTCAATGGTGTCAAGTAGATTAAGATAGTCTTCTCTAAAAAATCTAGTAGTATCGGCAAAATAATTGTAAATAGATTCGTCTTCATAATCTTCTAAATGTTTTAAAAGAAAATCTTTGATGTCTTTTTCGTTCGAGTGGTTTATGTAACAACTTGTAACCTTCACAAACACATAGTTCTTACTACCTTCGGGACAATACTTATAAAAGCCATTGTCTTGCAAAAACTTTTTGAAGTCTATTGGAATTATTTTAATAGTTCCTTTGTCGTTTTTAAGCCAAAATTTATATTGATCTTTTTCTGCTTCTGTTATTATAGAGTCTATAACTTCTGTATCAACAGACCCTTTTAATTGTTCTCGTATAGATTTTTTAGATTCTCCTCTTTTTAATTTTTGTTTTATTTGATTTATTTTATCTGTGTCTTCATAATACTTTGTTCCAAACTTATCGGTATTATGATATGCAGACTTTATAGTGTTTTCAATTTCTCTCCGGTTAAAGGTTTTGCTTTCGTATTGGTTGCAAACAAAAGAGGCCAAGGTTTTATCTATTCCAAAATCATTAAATGCCATAGCTAAAATATACACATTATGATTTCTCATTCCTTCTGCCATAGGGTACTTAGAGTTCCACCATTTAGTAAGTATATCTACTATCTTATTTTGATTTGTAATTGGTATCGTTGGTATGTCCTTAATTTTATTAACCTCTGTATACTCTTCCTCTTCGTATGCGTCCCAAGTCAGTGAGTTGGTGTTTATATATATCAAGGGATCATAAGACTCATAACACACCCTGCTTATATTTTTTGTAGTAGTGTCGAAGTTGGGGCTTTCAAACTCATTGCCTAGCGCATTAAAATATTTAGTATGATTTTCTATGTCTTTTGGCATTCGCACGACCACCTTTAGTCCTTTGCCAGATGGTGAAAGAAAAACAGAATAAACAAATTTACTGCTCTGAAACTTTTGTTTGTCTTGGAGTAAATCTTTTTGCTTTTCATAACCATCAAAATCTAAACATATAAATCCAGAGTGTTCTTGTATGTTTGCGTCTTTTCGTTTTTGAAACTTACCACTAAAACATATAGCGGGTAAATCTTTTTTAAGTTGGTTGCGTATCTCTTTATTTTTTTCTTTACGAATCTTTTGAACTAGAGTTTTGGAGCTCCCGTTTTTTATCCGCTCTAAAATGTAATCAACATCCTTAAAGTAAGGTGTCTCTGTTTCCCGTATGTTTTTGAATATTGTTATCATGGTAAAAAAAAGGAGAGGTCACTAGCTAAAACCTCTCCATCGTTTGTTAACCAAATCACTAAAAGAAAAGATAGCTAGATTTAGAACGGTAAATTATTATCTGCTTTAGTTTTTTTATTAGGTTGTACTACTTGTTCGTCTGTCCAAACCACATTTCCATTTCCAATATACACTTTTTTTTCTTTTTTCTCTCTATCTTCTTTGGATTGTGATGCGTAGATAGAAGCATTATATCCATACTCATCTACCTCATTGTTTTGTACAACCGTAACCTGAATGTACTTTCCCATCTTCCCTTCATATATTTTTTCTTTTGGGATTTTATTTAAATTTATATTTATACTTGTTAGCGATGCCATATTTTTATTTTTTAAGTTAAGTTTTCATTTAATATTACCGACTTTTTATAGTCGGGTCTTTTCAAGTTCTTCAAGGTTTCTAACGCTAATAGAACTTTCTTCTTACCCCGAAGGATAACTTCATCTGAAGCAAAATGTATTCCTACATCATAATAAATATCTCCATCTGAATATTGTTTTTGTTTATCACCAATGGTAATAAACACAAAAGGTTTTTTAAATAAAGTGTGATAAATAAAAGCTTGCGTGTCGCATCCGTTTTCCCACCGCACTCTATTTGGAAACCTTCTTATCTCGGCAGTAGATTTCAAATCTATTATCATGTTGTGTGTTACAATGTCCGCTTTACCTTTAAAATCGTGATCAAATATTCTACCTGTTACAGGCTCTTCTTTCTTTACACCAAAGGCATTAATAATATCGAACCAAGAAACATCTTCCACTTTATTGTTTTTAAGCTTTGGGTTGTCCGGACTCATGAACCAATCTGCTTTTGCTTTCATCGCATCTGCCTCTTTTCTTAAAAGAACCACATCTAATTTATTATCCTTGATGTATTCTTGATAAGCCTTAGCTCTTCTAGTCTCTGTTTCTTCCCATATAAAGAAATCTTTTGCTTTTTTAGGCTCAAGGACTAGCTGATGAAAATAACGTCCCTTAATCATCGCTTCTGTTTCTGTTACGGGAACACCATATTGTTGCTCATCATTAAGTAGTTGAGTGATGTCGCTATTGCTTAACCACTTCTTACCATATTCTCCATAATATTTTTTGTCGTCACGGAGTTGCTCGATTTCTTTTGTGTTATTTGATTTTGGCATCGACTTGTTTTTTAATTTTTTTAAGTTCTACGTTGGTTATAATAAATCGTTTCTGAAGGCTTTCGTAAATCTCCTCTAGGTTACGACCCGACTTATGGTATTCTAAAATTTGTTTTAAGACACCCTCAAGATCATCAATTTTTTGTTTCTTCATTGCAACTTTAGGCTTGTCTTGATTGTTGACTGCATTAATAACTTCGTCTGCACTAGCAACAGAGGTATCAAGTCCTATGCCTATACAGCCAAGAGCACGACCCCATGCTGAGGTCTCGCAGTTCTCTACATAACTTGTTTTATTTATGTAAGTAGAGCCTTTCTCTTCTTCGGCAGTTCCACTTCCTATAAGAACTCCCTCTTGGTTTCTAATAAAAGCTTTTATAGTTATAGTATTGTCCGACCTATCGATGATTTCTGTATCAATAGACCACCCTTTGTACTTTGGGTTTTCTCTGAAATGTTTTAAGCGCTCATGCACTTGGGTATATTCCTTACCTTTTATGTTAATTGTTTTCATTATAGTAAATTTAGTTTTTGTGTTATGTTGTAATACTTATTTAATACTCTTGTCTTTTCTTCTTGATATATTTCCAAGGAGCGTTGGTTTCCCCTAGAATTTGCTTCCTTCTGAATTGACTCGTTGATTTTATCAACTTTACTTTGATATTTTTTTAAAGCTATTTGAAACACCGCCTTTCTCCACCCATCAGTTTTAAATAACTCATATTCTTGTGGTGTAACTTCTTCATAATAGTTACCACCCCTTTGCATATCCTCTATAGTGTATTTTTCATCATTTTGTTTTACGATACGGATACCCATAAACAATAAAGATGTGTAGCCACCACCTCTAAACGCTCTAGTTCCGTGGTCTTGTTCTGCTTGCTTGTAAATTTCGTCCATATAAAACATTATGTTCCTATAAATTCTAATTTAGATATAACTCTTTGGTAGTCTTCGCTTTGTTCTACCTTAGTAGCTATGCGATTGATGCCTCGTAAAATGTTAGAGTGATGTATAGGATAGTTTTTTTTAGCTAAATATTTTTGTATGGTAATGGCCGGAATATTTTTCTTACTACACAAATAAAAAAATAACTGTCTTCGCTCAACAGATTCATAATTTTTTTCTGTGTTAAACAAGTTTTGCTCTGTTACCGAATAGAGTTGTGTGATATTATCAATCAAGGATTGAAAGATATGCTCGTTCATAGATTTTTGATTTTCACTCAAAGTTAACACAAACTTTGCAAAGAAACCAAAAAAAAGAGGGTAATTTTTTTTACCCTCTTGAGATTTAACCTTTCGGTTAGTTATTAAACATAGATTACAAATATACATTATTTTTTTTTCATGAACACTATTCTCTTAAAACTGGTAGGATTGTTTCAGTCGTACCGTTGTTATAAACTTTAACTAAAGCGCCCGCATCATTACCTTCATCATCTCCTTGCGGGACAAGAATAGATTGGTCATCTAAAAAAAGCACTAATGGTTGGTTAATATAACCCCAATTTTCTGCCTCCTTTTTTTTCATGTAGCGCACCTTCAAAATTTTGCGCCCCTTTAATTTTTCTGTTGCGATTTTGTTCCATCGCTCTCTATTTGATTTACTCATTTTCTTTTATTTAGATTAGTTATTTGTTTTCATCATAGAAATCTGACCACTCGTTACATCTTGAACAATGCCCAAAACCCACTCCATCTTTGTCTACTTCTACATCCTCGTATGTTGGACGCGCATCACAACAAGTTGATACAAAAGTTATATCATCGTATTTGTAACGTTCATCTAGCCAATTAGGCTCACTATCTACCATGCTATTCATATTTCAATTATTTTGTTAGTTTTATTATCTAAAATTTCATGATGCTCACCTCTTATAGCGATTCGCTTCGCATCCACAAGCGTTTTAGCGTGCCTTGTTTCATCATCGCATTCGCCACCGTGATAAATATTTATTCTATATCTCATTATTTAAAATTTTCGTTATCTATTTTTTTTATTTCTTCTAGTTCTTGCTCGTCTATGTCGCCCATATATTCCAAGCCATCGTCTTCGTCATACAAAGAGTAAATGTTTTCATAGTCGTGAATAAGTTTTTGATTTTTATAATTTACTGTGTCATTGAAATAAAGCCAACAAGTATAAACTCGCCCGCCCGCATGAACTTCTATCTTCCTTCTCTCATACCAATCCGGATGATTTTCTAAACCATCGAGCGCTTTTAGTGTGGCTTCCGATACTTTGTACACCTCGACGTTTATGTTGTAGCCAATACCTTCTACATCCCCAACAAAAGGTATACCTCTGCTTATCATAGGATATTTTTTAGCAGTAACACCTCTACCCACAAAGGTAGAGGATGCTAGCAAGTGATGATTGTTATGACCGCGTTTAAGAGTTCCATACACCGCGACAAGTTCGTCTTGTAGGACGTTGTCTTTAGAGTACCAAACACCATCACGCTTTGTCCACAAATGTTTGTTGTAAAGTTGAAAGGTGCGAGTGAACGTATTGATTGAAACAAATCGGCAGTCTATTTTAGATAGTTTAGTTCGCCATAGTTCTCTTGGCACATTGCCAAGTTTTCTAGCCAATACTTTCGTATCGCATTCTTTGTGATTGCCGAGGTTGTAGATAGTTCCATTCATCATCAGCAATTCGTTTTGCTTTTTACCACAAACAAAAGGATGGACATTTTCTTTGTTTACTTTGCCGACTGTTGCCAATCTAAAGTGAGCAATAAAAGGTCGATTTGTATTGAGTAATTTATAGTCTTTTGATTTGTATTTTTTTACTTCAAAAGTATCGAGCCAAACTATACCTAGTCCGTGTCGATTTATTCTTGCACAATTTTTAAGTGTGCTTAAAGGAACAACATTCTGTTGTTGTTTTACAATTATAATACACATAGTTTAATAGTTTATGAAGAGAGTTGTTACTCTGACTTCGGTTAATGATACACAAATATAACGCATATTTCTCACATACACAAACTTGTTTGTTTTTGCCCACTATTTTTTGATACGAATTTATAGTTCGGAAACTCAAAAAATTTCGTTCGTGTAATACGAATTTTCTGTTCGCATTTCGAGGGTGATTTTTGATCTGTTATTTTGAGTGGTGAATTTTGTTTTGATCGGTTTGTTTTTTTGATCCACCGGTCAGGGGTTCCAGGGCCAGATCTTAATCCAAATGATCAGGATCCTCTTCCAGGCGATAGTAGCTTCAAATACTGTAACTGCTTGATTTATAAGCCTTCGCCCACTATTTTGTTTTGCTGTTTCACTAAATCAAATGTCAAAATTTAGTGTCCACGGACACACCTAGTATATAGCAAAAATATATACCCCCGACACAAAAAATAAACTGAGCCATCTCAAGCGGAGTAAAAAAAAAGTGTCGCCGACGACACTCCTTGCTGTAAGTTATTGATAATCAAAGTGTGGGCTTCTGACCTGCGCATTATCCCCCTATATCCCCCTATTTTATTTGGTCAACTCAAAATTTTTATATAGAGCGTACTAAAAAAAGTACAAAACATACTTTTAATAGTACATAAAAATTTATTTGTCCCATTATGGGCAAAAACTTTCCCCTAAAGGGAAATGACTAATCTAGAAATACATATGTGCATTGAGTGAACACAAAAAAAAAGAGCGCTCAAAGGCGCTCCTCTTTTAAATACCTGTTAGGTTTTACCCTGTACAGTTAGTTATAAACTAGACCAATTAAGTAAAGAATTAAACTCAGTATTAATACTGCTACAATGGACGTTCCAAAAATGACACCGAAAAACATCTTCTTGTTTGTTTTGTTTACTTGATTGTTCTCGTCTTCTTCGTTTAAATTCCAATAACGCATCCCGTTTATGTTTGTGTACGAAATATCTCGTCTTTTCATGACCTCGTTAATGGTTTGGTTTTGTGTATGTTGATTTAAGTTTTTAATATTCATATTATTATTATTAGTTAGGCGCTTCGTTAAACCTCAAGCGCTCCAAGGTTTAGAGAATAAAAGTAACTAAATAAACTATTAGTTAACTCTTTGATTCTCATTATCTTCATCATTTGGCGGTATGTTTAAGCGCTTTTTATCGGCTTGAGACAAACCCCTAAGCCAATTTTTTATTT
>Ga0163179_10003457_pt1 | contig 10740 bp, 4 predicted proteins | sample AtlANTMetagenome_FD_109643 | JGI IMG/M metagenome (GOLD analysis project Ga0163179, IMG submission 109643) | Marine eukaryotic phytoplankton communities from the Atlantic Ocean - Atlantic ANT 2 Metagenome | ecosystem: Environmental > Aquatic > Marine > Oceanic | place: North Atlantic Ocean... | reverse complement strand
GGTGTGGGGTGCCAGAACCTACTGCATGATGATGCCCACTGCGAGCAAGGTACAGCCCTCACTTTGAACTATGTTAAAGCAGCTTGGCGACATGGCTACCTTACTGAGCAGGATGCTGATGACCTGGGCGGCACCTCCTACAGACTTACAGTGACCACACTGTGGCGTCTGCAACGTGGTCTTCTTTTCCGTGGTCTCACCGCCAATGAACGGGGGCGGCATCTGCTACAGACCTATATTTGCGTGGTCTCACCGCCAATGAACAGGGGCGGCATCTGCTACAGACCTATAGTGACGACATGCTGGCGCTTGCAACGTGGGCTTCTTTTTCTTGGTGCCGTTTTCCGGTCTCACCGCCAAAGTACAGCAGTACCACTCTGTAGTGGGGCCAGTGTGGGTCCATTTGATGTGTAGGTTCGGCTGAGCACCCCCAGGCCTGGGGACCCCTGGCTCCCCCAGACATGTCATTCTGTCCGCAGGTTTGTTCCCTAACTATGGATCCGTTTGGGTGTCCTAGAGGGTGGTCATTGTAGGCTCCTGCGGATCCGCTTGGGTGGCCTTATGTCTGCTTCTGTCTCTGTAAGGCTCAAGTGCTGTACTGTAACTACTGCCGTCACAAAGCCATGCACGGCCTCACGGCCTGTGCTGCTTCAAGCAGGAACGCCAGAGTAGAAGGGTCTGATACCTCATGCCACCTGAAGTCCATCAACGAGGTCCAGCGTTGGCTGGGCGAGGACTACATGCACATCCCCATGGCAGACGTGGAGCGCTTCACAGATGCACTTGCTGTGCTGTCGCGCCCGCAGCCTAGACAGGAGGATGTGCGACCTCTGCAAAGCAAGTGGCATGTTGACCGAGAAAGAAACGGTCAGAAATCGAGACCTCTACGAGAAGTGGTCAAAGAGCTCAAGGAGAAAGTCATCAAAGCGGCAAACAAGTTGCAAGAACAAGTATCATGCCTTGAGCATGACCCACTCCTCGCACGACTTAAAGCGAACCAAAGAGAGAGAGCTGTACCCAGCGCTGTGGAGGGAACACGTGGCAAACCCAAACAGAGAAAGAGAGCTGAACCCAGTGCTGCTGGGGATCCGAGAGAGGCCGAGGAGCAACGGCCACGTGCCAAACCCAAAGCCGCGAAGAGACAGAACAAGCGATCTGCAGGCACAACCCTTAGTAGTGCTGATCAACCTGGTGCGAAGAGACAAGACCGGCGCCTCACAGCAGAAATGTTTTTTACACTGTGCGCAAGTCCAGACAGTGCTGCCGCAAGTCCAGACAGTGCTGGAAAGCATCCTTTCTTGCAGCAACAAGGCCAAAAGATGTACCGAGTGGCAATCGAGCTCAAGAAGCTCCAAAAAGACGGCTGGTTCTGCGATGATGCAGAGAGAGCGGCGCTCAATGACCTGTTCCTGCGAGCAAGAGACCTGCAACACATTCCTGCTGGGAAGTGCTTCTTGGAGAAACGAGCCGTGAAAGCTTTATACACATCGATATGCGGTCCGTTCCGACCTCAACATGCTGGAGACCGAGGTCTGCAAGACCTGAAACACCTTTCCGTGGTGGCCTGCTATAGGCTCCGAGACAAGATCATGCAGTTTCTGCAGGCAAGAGAAGAGATCGAGGAGAAGAGCGAGGAACAGTATCCCTGCCTCTGGGAGCTCAAGAATCGTGATGCAGCGCTGAACAGCGTGCCTGCCATGCCAAGCTCGCCGCACGAGCTCATACAGGCTCTGAAAGAGAGTGGGGTCTCAACAGGTACACCTTTCGGGTGCTGGCCGCCAGGGGCGCAGATGAAGCCGTCTCTTCTGAAACAGCCCGGCTATCTCGTGTACTTCCTTCGAATGCTGGCAAGTCTGGAGATGCCTAACTTTAGTCTGGCCGATCCACCGCTACCAGAAGACCTTGCAAAGCTAACAGACAAAGTGATTCAGCACCGTCGTGATGCAGCTGAGGCCGAGGCCACAGCGGCACAACCTTCGTCGATAACAGCTGGTAGTGTGAAAGAGGTTCTGCGAGAGTTCTCCAGCGACCCCTTCAGCGTCTATGCTAACAGGAGATGGCTCTTGGATGTTCTGAATGTGCCGAAAGAAAAGCGAGAAGATCCCGAATATCTGGCGCAGATCCTGGAAAGAGCTGTTGACGAGTTCCTGGAAGACGTAGGTGCCAACGCGCTCACTCGGCCAGTGCCGCCCAAACATACCCTGGCGGTGCTGGCTCTCTACCATCGCATGCTAATCAACTGGAGGAAAAAGAGCCGTGGACCAATGCCCCTGGCGCCGATGTTCAGGATGCTAGCAAATGCTGAAGGCGGTAGCAGAAAGCGATATCTTCCTGAGGATCAGTGTGGTGACGATGTCGAGTTGGCGGCAAACCGAATGCCTGCGTACTGGACGCGACTGCAGGCCAGTGCTGACTTGTCTCTACCAGTAGCAAGCCCACCGGTGATGTGCTGGATCTGCGGCGAAGGCTTTCTGCACAACGGCGCTCTCTTCAAGCATTGCAGTGAAGCACATGGCGATCACGCTGAATACAGGAAAAGACTATTCTGGCGAGCACAGAAAGATGGCTTCAAGCCTCTGTTGCCATGGGTCAAGCGCCACATGCTAGAGTCAGCTACTTTCCACCTCACGTATTCAGTCCCGGGATCGTTTTCACTGAAATGGTCTCATCCAGAAGCATTCCTTGCCGCTAAGGAACGATGTGAGGTGGCCTGTGTAGTATGTGCGCGCAAGGATTGGCTGGAGTCCCGTTTCACAGCTTACTTGTGGCGAAAGGCTGATGGCGCTTCCAGCTATGCAGAGGTACAGCATAATGACAGCAGTGGAGAGTCCAAGTTGCTCACCCACGGCGAGCATCTGTGCTTTGGCAACAGAGACCTTATTGATAAATTCCTCAATACGAAGCACTACAATGAGAAATTTCCCCTCATTCCGCCAGAGCACCTGTATGCTTCTTCTGTTCTACATCCTAAGGACGAAGGAATGCCTTGGCTACTGCACACCAAACGTGTGCCATTGGTACGAGGCAGCCGCAGGGCTCCGCACAGCAGTGCTGAAGAGCCTACTTCTCAATCTGCAAGCAGTGCTGCAGACCCTGTAGTGCAACACAAGTGTGCAGGCGTTGGCGACATTGATGCGGTGGCCTACATCTGCTACGACTGCGCGACTTGCTTGTGTGTGGAAGATAAACTTATTAAGATGCCTCGCTTCGCTCTTTCTAATGCCCTGTGGCTCGGCAGGCAGCACCCACTGCTCCAAAACGCAGGCCTGGGTCTTCGCCTTCTTCTCGGACTGGGCCGACCCTGCTTCAGGAAGCTCTTGTTGGGAAAAGGTAGGGATGTACCGTGCCAGACCGTGCCGTTCCGTGCCGCACAGAAATCCGTGCCGGAAAAATCTGTGCCGGTCCTTGTCACGCAGAAATCCGTGCCGGTCCGTGCCGGCCCTGGGAATCCACTGTGACGCCCTTAGGGCTCCCTGGGGGGCCCTTGGGGGCCCTGGGGGACCAAGCCGTGCCGAGCCGTGCCGCAGGCCACGTCGTCCCACGTCGTGCCATGCCGAGCTGTGCCGCAGGCCACACCGTGTCGTGCCACTTCATGCTGTGCCGCCCGGTGCTGTGCCACTTCGTGCCGTGCCTTGTACATGTCTGAAAAGGTGGCAGAGAGGAGAGACAATCTGGCACGACAGGTAACCATATCCTGGTATCGCAAGGGGCTCCATCTATTGGTCAGGTGCTGCCTCCATCTGCGAGCCAGCTGAACGATAGCTTTGTCGCCGTCTTTGGACAGGACAAGGATGACCTTGCTAAGTGCCAGCTCCTAAAAGTAAGCCGAAACGAGTACCGGATCTTAGTTACAGAGCGAAAGCGTGTCAACAGCGCCTTTGTCCGCACAGACATAGATGAGGAGGCGGTGGAGAAGCTTCCGGAGAATGGTGTCCCGCAGCAGCTCATTGACTGTGGCATTCAAATGGCAGAGGTAGACCAGTACCAGGCCACTCGTTGTGGACCTGGCACGATACGTGATCCACTCGACGCCACCAAGGAAGACGATGGTGCAGCCGATGAGATCAGCGATGTCTCCAGCTGTGATGGCCACACAGAGAAGAAGGACGAGGAATCTCCAAGCAGTGGTGGACAACCTGCTCCGACGACAGCCGACCTGAAGCTCAATCAGTTTGAAACGCCTCTTGGGCTGGATCCCACATCTTCACCGGACTTTGTACAACACGTGGTCGGCTTCAAGGCTCAACTAGAGCTGGTGCAGAATGCCGTAAAAAATATGCGCAGTGCTGACCAGCCTGCAGGCCTGGAAAAGGTGCCGCTCCAAAATGTACAGAATGTCACTGCCCAGGCCGCAGCCCAGGAGCAATGCTTCCGCGTTGTGGTCGACCTCAAAGAAGCTGCCCAGAAACTGGACAGGCACGACTTCCAAGAGAAAGTCAAGCTTCTGGATGACGTCGACAAGAAAGCTATGTTCGTACCGAGCAACAAGCTCCTCTCGATGTTCGATCCTGTCACGTGGACTAAGTGCTTATCCGAATTCTGGTACGGCGACTGCCTGCCCAACATGTCCAGAAAGGAGCAGAACCCCAGACTCGGCTTTGAAGAACTCTTCGAAGCACTGCTCGATCGCGAGGAGCTGGAGTACCAACTTGACTCTGACGAAAGTCCCTATCACGCCTTGTCGAAAAGTCGATTCGACACGCCCGAGCATGTTATCATCTTCGGTGACACCCTGAGGCGACTGCTTCTCTTCAGAGGAACACGTATGGCTTTGAAGCGCAGAGGGTTCCAGAAAGACGTGAAGCTCATTGCCAATTCCACTCCGGAGCAGTGTTTGTCCGCACTAAAGCTCAGTGATGGACAGTCGGACAACATGCGCCTGAGGAATGCCAACATCGAGGCTCTTGCGAACAATGAGAACATCGCACTGGAGCTCAGGACGGCACTGCGACAGGTGCTGATTAGTACCAAGGAGGTCCCTCTGACCGACGGCTACAAAAGAAATCTGCGACACGAGAGCCACAACCTCAATATCACCGAGGGTGCGCTCGTGGTGTTCGCCACCTTCAACTTCGCAGATACCTACTCGCCGCTGCTGTTCCAACTGGTGCGAGGAGGCCCCGAGGGCTCAGCGGAACACATCGGAAACGACATCGTGTGCCACCTCACCGACGATGCTCCAAACATGCCATCGCTCCAGCAGATGCACCAACTGATTGCACAGTCTCCACGCGCTCAGGCAAAGTTCTGGGGGTCCAGGGGGCCAGGGGGTCAGGGGCCAGGTGCGTCAGGCCTGGCTGGCTGCCAGCCAGGCTGGGTGGCCAGGCCGGTCAGGCTGACTGGCTGCCAGACAGAGTGCGCCCATCAGTGAGCCCATAAGTGCGCCCGTAAGTGCGGCCATAAGTGTGCCCGTAAGGGAGCCCATAAAGCTCAAGTGCGCCTCAAGCTCCTGGGGTACACTCTCATCGCTGTGGGACTGCGCGAAGTGCAGTTTACGTGTGGAGGTGCTCAGGCACGCCTCCACGTGCTCAGGCAAAGTTCTTCCTTCTGATGGACGACATTGCAGACATCTATTTCATGGGCATGGACTTCTCCTTCATTGGTAGGCACCATGTGCAGCAATCGTTCCATCACAGAAACCGCGAAGACCAGCTGGCCTCCACGGCCATGCCCAGTCTCGGAGGATTTGGAGTAGCAGAGCTGGAGCCATTCGAATCGCAGGAGCGCGGCTTCGAGCACGGTCATCGGAAGAAATATGCTATCCCCAAAAGCAATGAGCGTGAGGTCATAGAAAAGTTTACGAGAAAAAACGAGACAGAGCTGCTCAGCCACTTCGAACAGCTCAAGGTTGCTCTCATCCGCTGTGCCGAGACGCTCCAGTACGAAGCTTCTACCTTGCCGGCCAAGCAAATGGGCCAAATCGTGCCTCCCGAAAAGTTCACAGAGAAGCAACAAAAGCAGTCTCGATTGGATGGTGGAATCGAGCTCGATGGTTCACACCGACAGCTACTTCCAGTCACTGCACCAGAACTTCTTGGCCATCATGTGCTGGAGAAGCGTAAGGCTCATGCCGAGGGCCGAGAAGCTGTATCGATGTACTCACAGGCCTCTTTAAAAGGCTGCCACCAAAGCCTTATGCCATCCTACAGACTGCCCCAGAAGCTCGGGGCAAGAAAAGTACTGGACGAGCGCGGAATGCACTGCGTTGATGAAGTTGCTACACCAGGCGCTTTTCCACCACACTGGGAATTGCAAGAGGAAAAAGAATACGTTCGGGTGCCCAGCACCTGCCCAACTCCAGCAGGCCTTGGCAATGTTGCACAACCTGCCTCTCGTGAGGATATCACCCAAGATGCCAAGCAGTTTGCCTTGAGTTTCTGTCGGGACTTTCGCGCCTTGCATCAGTTTAACCATGACCATGATTGCACCACCACGTGCATCAAATACGTAGCAAAGCAATGCAAAGATGCTGCCCAGGAAGCTCTTCGAAAAGGCAAGGTCGTTGCGTGCAGATTCTTCTTCTTTCATATCCTGGTCTTCACCTACGTTGCTATGGCTCTGCATGGCATAGGCGAAACCATCACGAAACGCATCAGGAGGAGAGGTAAGAAGCTTGTGAGTGCACCCTACATTGCCATCACCAACGAGCGCAATGAGTTCTGCAAGCCGATCCTACAAAGAGATACGCCTTTCCGATCTGCCTCGACGGACGTGGGCCAGGACTGGGGCCGCTGCAACATCGACTTCCAGTTCATGCCTCGGACAATAGATCCAAGCCACTTCATGGAAGCCAGTGCTGAATCGTCTTGTGTACTTCAGGTCAACCCAGAACATGCGCTGCCTATGTACGGCGTGCGAAACCAGATGCCTAAGGTCCCGATGCTCCGGCGAACTTTCCACGCTCTGGTTGCCATGTTCCAGGCGGCCCATAATTGCGATTTCTACATTACGAAATACCATGCGAAGCCTATGGCACAGCTACAGAGCCTACTTGTCAATATAGCGACCGGCCTGCGGCGACTGCATGCTGAAGAGGAAGCTGCCCAAGACGGTGCTGGACAGCCCGTCAATGCAGCCGAAGAGCGCACTCGCAAAACAACCATCAAGATCGCCAATGCAGCAAACAGAAGCTCTTGGTGCTCGTGCTGCGAAATGGCTACCTTCATCAAGACTGGCGCCTTGGCAAGAAAAACGCATCGCCCCATCATGATCTTCTTGAGCCGGCCATTGTATCTCTACGAGCAGTGCAAAAGACTGCTGCAGAGCAGCCCAGAAATGCTGATAGAGGCTCAGATACCCTGGGACGACCAACCCAGGCATGTGGACGTGCTGTGCTTCACTAGCACTGACAACGCTGTGCCGCCTGCTGCTCATGATACCAATGAGCCTGATACTGACAGTGCTGCACTGCCTGGTGCCGTGGAAGCTGATGCCGAAAATGAGGAGCAGGACGTCCACAGCAATTCGTCAGAAGAAGACAACCCTCTGAATGATGGTGGAGATCCCGAACACGGAGATGATCTGGAGACCGACAGTGCTGTACACCCTGCTGACACCGACACTGCTGAACGGCCTCTCGAGTCACCACCCATTGCCAATAGCAACAACGACGAAGCGCAGGATGATGCTGGCAATGGCGACGAGAGTCTGGACATCGTAGCGCTGGAAGCAACAACAAGTGTTCATGACGATTGGCTTCACCGCGGGCCTTTCTTGTTTGACATGGACCTTCACACGTACACTCGTTTCACCGTGCGAAAACCCTATGCGAAAGACCGCAAGGTCTCCGACGTAGACCGGGCTCAGCATTGCTTCCGCTTCGACTCTCACTATGCACTGGCCGCGTCGCATTGGCAACAGCTGGTCACAGACGGACATGCAAGGCTCGTCGTCATGGAGGCGCTGAAGTGTCCCCTGGCCAGCTTGAACAACGGCGAGGACAATGCGGTCTTTAAGTCGCTGATCGGCACCTTAATAAAGTGCCCTGGACCAGGCCGCTGCGCCGATCCGCTGTTCTGTAAAGCAGGCTTCTTCCAGGTCACCGTTCCTGAGTCCAGTAACCAGACTGCTGCGAGCGAGCTTCCACACTGGATCGAGCACGTGAAATGCCCAGTGCGAGAGAGGTTCTGTGCGGTAAAATGTCCATTGTCCATCTCACGCAAAACGCATGCAGATGACGCGGCCTCAACCTTCAGCTGTCGTCTTCAATGGAAAGCGAGGCGTGCAGAAATCGAAGTTCTTGCTACACAGGCAGCAGACCTCTCGAATGATGCCAAGAGAATTCCTGTGCTCGCCGACACGACGTTACTGAGAGGATGGCAAAGCGGCAGTGCTGTACGGCCTGCGCGGACAACGGCTCACGAGGACAGTGCTGAGCATGCTGTGCAGTCAGCGCCAAAATGGCGTCTCCTGTTGTGCCTCACCCAAATGTGGATGAAGAAATGCGGCCAGGCTTTTCCACCCTTTGCGCCCAAGGTGCTGGAGTGCATAGGCAGTAACATCCACCATCGACACCAGATGAGCTTGGCGCAGTTCTCCGCGTATCACCTCCGAGAGATCATTTACAATCTGGATATGCTCGCCATCGCCCGCACAACAAAACTGACGACTACAACCAAAGAGAAAATAGAAGACGAAGCCACAGAACCGGTCAACGCTTCTGGACCGCCGGTTGAGACAGAGTTTCATGGAGGCGAACAGATAGATGAACCAGAAGACGAGGACCTCATTGGTGCAGAGACCTGGCGGTCCATGTTCGGCCTGTCGCTCGATCGAGCGAAAGCCGTACTCCGCAGAGAGACTGAGGTTGCGGCCGCTGCTAAAAAAGGGCCAAAGAGCGCAGTTGTGGTACAAATGAAACAGTTCCACGATCGCTATCATAGACTCATGAACACGCCTTTACCACCTCTCACTGTGGAGATCAAGCAGACTCAGCATCTGTATGCACAGCCACACTTGATAAACGGCGCGCTGCTGCACCAAGATGCGATCCTGAAGGAAATGCGGACTGTTCAGAATGGTGGCAACACGGAGATGCAACCAGAGACCGATATCGCCCAGGCAGTGCTGCACAACCTGCGGCCGAGAAGTCGAACGGCGGAGTGGATCGACCTTCCTTCTGTACTGAAGGGCCCGCTCTACGTAGCAAAACTCCTCATCAAAAAGACCGAGGAGGAGCGCTCCACACCTGGCAAGCCATACAGAGTGAACGCAGAACAACTGGAGCACACAGCGCTCTTCGTCGACGTACTGGAGAAGGGCTTCGAAAGAAGACCGGACATCTCCAAACCGTGGCTGCGACGGGACGAGGTGCTGATGACTATCATCTCAGACGGAGGCGGCGGCTGTGGTAAAACAACCTTAGCGATGGACATCATTCTGCCATTGCTCGAGTGCTACTTCCATCCAGAAGGTGTGCTGAGAAGAGCGCCGAGCAATAAGCCCGCCAGAATCATTCTTGGCAGAACAATGCACTCTGGACAAGGCATGACTCCAGAAAACTCAATGCGCACAGCGTCACTAGCCCTCAACCCGCAGTCTAAACAAAAACTCTCGATCACACATGAAGACGCAGGCGTTCTGTATATCGACGAGAGCTCGCAGCTGCAGGCAGAGCTTAATCACGCCGCGGCGCTGCGCACGACCTATTCACGAGAAGCCAAGTACGAAAAAGTCAATCGTAACAATTACTTTGGCCCTCTCGAGAGATACGGGCGAATGCCAATCCTTTGGTACAGCGCGGACGCAGCCTAAGATACGCTGTGGCTCTCCCTTGTCCCCATGGAGTCTGCCATCTGGAGCCCCTGGGCTCCTTGCGGGCCCCTAGGGCCCACCCCCTGTATCCAGAGTGGTGTACCTTGTGGCCGCCAAGTCCCCAATGTATTCGCAAGACCACCTGCAGCTGCCACCAGTACCCGAGACAAGCAGCATGCTCGCTCCGTTGGAAGGCACGAGCAATGAACACAAAGTAGGAGCCAGTATCTTCCGGAACGCAGACCGCGTATTCCAGTTCAACACCGCAATGCGTTTTACAGACAAGACCTTGATCCAGATACTTGATGTAATGCGTACAAAAGGCGGCAAGAAACTCACGGATGCACAATGGCAAGCGCTGGTGAATACAGGGCGCAGTGATGAACAGTCTGCAGATCCCGGTGCTCAACGGCCTGACGAAACGAATTCCTACCACGTGTGCTATTGCTGGAGTGTGATCACCATGGCTGCCTTCATGCTTGCGCGGGTCTCCGCGCGAAAGTCCCGCCAAACGCTTTTCTACGCGCAGGCTGTGGATCAAGCACGTACTCTGATTCCACATGCGTCAAAGGAAGAATTCTATGAAGAGCTGCTGAAAATACCAAGCCTGTCAGCGACGAAGAAACTCCCAGCATTCGCTCTCTGGCATTATGGAATGCGTATGAAATTCACGACCACGCTGTATCAGCCTTTCGCTGTGCAGGATGTCGAGTGCACTGTGGTTGGCTGGGAACCCAACGATAATGACCATAGGGCACAGGCGGCACTGGACTCGCATCTACACCCAGACCGACTTTGCCCAGGTGAGCATCTCTGTGAATACATGCCCACCGCGATCTACGTCAAGATCGACGATTGCGATCACATCTTTCTGCCTCAAGCACCTTGCTTTGTGCACCGCTCGACAGGTCACGACACTAGCTGTTTGAACTGCATGTGTGCTCCGCGGGCTGGCATCTTTGCGGTGAAGCCGATGACCCGCATTTT
>Ga0163179_10003454_pt1 | contig 10745 bp, 8 predicted proteins | sample AtlANTMetagenome_FD_109643 | JGI IMG/M metagenome (GOLD analysis project Ga0163179, IMG submission 109643) | Marine eukaryotic phytoplankton communities from the Atlantic Ocean - Atlantic ANT 2 Metagenome | ecosystem: Environmental > Aquatic > Marine > Oceanic | place: North Atlantic Ocean... | reverse complement strand
CATCCCTAGCGCTCTTTACCCTCAGTAGCTTGCTGCCTTTTGCCTATCTGGCATGGACCCAGCAGCATCTGGGAGGTCCGTGGCTTGCTCCGGTCTGGTCTCAGTGGCTTGTCTATGGGCTGCCTGCACTTCTGCTGGCCTGGCAGGAGTGGCGAGTGAAGGCGTGAGCGCGGAAGGCGATCTCGCTTCGCGTAAAGAGGCGATGCCGACGTAGCCAAACCCCACAGTGAACAAGGCGAGGAAGGGAAGGGCATGCCAGAGGCTGTGAGCAGCTGCCACTGCAATAGCCCCCAGGTAGTAGAGAGCAAAGGCGAATTCGCACCAGGCCTGATAGCCAGCTGATCGAGAATATCCGTGCGAACTGGCGTCGCCCGCCTTTGGTGTGCGGACAAAGGGGGACCGTACCCCCGACAGCGCCTGCCAGACCGCGCGGCTGTTGTTGATTGTGAGACCAGCGCCCAGTGCCAACACGAAGGGGATCAGGTGCAGGCGTCTTTGCCACCGACCGTCTCGGAGCTCCACCTCAGCGACGGCGTAGAAGATCACGAGGTTGATGGTGGCGCAGATGAAGATGGGTAAGTCGATGAGTAGCCCCCACTGGGAACCTAGCTGCATGCGCGTCGTCAGGCTCAACGGCAGCAGCAGCAGTAGCAGCGCCATCAGTGGGTAGGCCAGGTTGGCAGCGAGATGGAAGGTCGCCTCTACCTTGCGTGCCATGCCGATGGGAGATGCCCAGATGCTTGGTAGAAGCTTAACAGCGGTCTGGATAGACCCCTTGGCCCAGCGGTGCTGCTGTGTCTTGAACCCGCAGACTTCAGCGGGAAGCTCAGAGGGCACGCCCAGGTCCTGTAGATAGACAAAATCCCAGCCTGCCAGCTGCGTTCTATACGACAGGTCAAGGTCTTCGCAGAGCGTGTCTCCGCGCCAGCCACCGCCGGCCTCAATGGCCTCGCGCCGCCATAGACCAGCTGTCCCGTTGAAGTTGAAGAAGCGACCTGAACGGAAGCGTGCGCTGTGTTCGATCACGAAGTGACCATCGAGGAGAATCGCCTGGAGTTTGGTGATCAACTTCTCGTTGCGATTCAAGTGTTCCCAGCGGCTTTGGACCATGGCGATCTCAGGTCGCGCCAGGAGCGCAGGCACGGTGCGCTTGAGGAAGTCGGCTCTCGGCAGGAAGTCCGCATCAAAGATGGCGACCAGCGGTGTCTTTGTGCTGTCAGCGGACAGGCCATTGGCAAGGGCTCCGGCTTTGAAGCCTTCCCGAGAGGAACGGCGGATGTGCTCAATGCGTAGGCCCGCTGCCTGATGACGATCACAGGCGAGCTCGATAATTCTCGAACTGCTGTCTGTTGAATCGTCGAGCACCTGAACCAGCATCTTTTCTCGCGGCCAGTTCAGGGCCGCAATAGAGTCGATGAGGCGCTCAGCGACGTGTCTCTCGTTGAAGATGGGTAGCTGCACAAGTACTTGGGGTGCCTCGTTGTCGTCGATCTCTATAGTGGGCACGTCTGCGCGGTCTCTGTGCCAGAAGTACAGCGCGATCAGGGCGAGTCGGTGGACTCCATAGATGCTGAGCAGGGCAGCGCAGCTCAGATAGCCGGCCAGGCAGATCCATGCCCAGAGAGTGAGCTCAGCTAGAGGCGTGAACATCGCTTCCTCTAGGGCCTTTGCCCTGCAGCCAGTCTACGATGATCGGGCTTAGGTGGCGCACTGCAGCCGGACTGCTGGGCATGTCGCTGTGCCCGAACACCGGCGCTCCTTCGGGTAGGCCCCGACCGTCGAGTAACAGGTACTGTTTTTCGGTGGAAGCGGCGCTGCTGAAGGCTGGATGTACTGCGCTTGGTGGAGCCAGCCGGTCCTGGCCCCCAGCGACCACCAGGAGTGGGGCATGAAAGGAGGCCAGGACATTGCCTTCAGGCCCTTCAAGCAGCGATGCCGAAGCATTCGCAGGGATCCGCATCAAGAACCAGTCTGCCAGTTGGGTAGAGATGTCTTCTGTTGCGCCACGGACCAGTGTCAGGCGGGCTCTCACGTCGAGATTCTCAGGGTTCATTCCGATGCGAACCAAAAAAGGAAACAAGGCTATGAAGGGCAAGACGCAAGCTAGGGCACTGCGAGCGCGAAACACCTTGCGCCAGGGCGTGAGCCGGCGAAACAACCGCGCGAGGACTGGCCCCAGTCCGAGGAGCTTGCTGAAGACGACGGGTGATCCCAGAGTTACTACTCGAGCCAGATGGTCCGATCCAAAGCGGGCGCCGTACAAGTAGATGAGGATCCCGCCCATGGAGTGTCCAATCCAGTGAACCTTGTCGCTTGAGGTGATGGCGCGGACGCCATTAATGATTGCGGGTAGGTCCTGATAGGCATGCTCCTCGACGGAGTACTGCCAAAAAGCAGCATTGTTGACAGATGTGGGTGCCTTGCTGCTTCGGGAACCTCGGTATTCGGCTACGAACACGTCGTAGCCTTCGTCGCACAGCGCCTCGATCATTGAGCCTTCGGGGCAGAGCTGCCATGACGCGCGGTTCATCATCAGCCCGTGGCCAAGAATCAGTGGTCTGGTGTCGCTTCGCTCCCTGTGAGGAAGGAATCGATGCAGGCACAGAGTCCAGCCGTCTTCTGTCGTGACCTCGTGGCGCTCGTCGGCCTCCGGTTTTCGCTCGGCCCATTGGCTCAAGACAACACAAAGGCCCACGTACACAGTGGCCAGTGTGATGCTGGACAGTAGCAAGCTCATCGCAAGGTAAATGCCTTGCTGTTCAGATCAACTGTCGACAAATGGGTTGAGACGCTTCGCGCGACTCGGATGCCGGAGCTTGCGCAGGGCCTTGGCCTCTACCTGGCGGATGCGCTCGCGCGTGACACCGAAATCCTGTCCCACCTCTTCAAGGGTGTGGTCTGCGTTTTCATCGATACCGAAGCGCAGTCGAAGCACGCGTTCTTGACGGGGGGTCAAGGTGGCGAGCACTTTACGCGTCTGCTCTTTGAGATTGTGCGAGATGACCGCCTCAGAAGGAGAGATGGCCGTAGTGTCTTCGATGAAGTCACCAAGCTGGCTGTCTTCTTCGTCACCCACTGGCGTTTGCAGTGAGATCGGACCGCGATTGAGCTTGAGAATCTTTTCGACCTTGTCAGCCGACATATCCATCTGCTCAGCAATCTCTTCGGGCGTTGGTTCCCGTCCGTATTCCTGCATCAGCTGCCGGGAAGTACGAATGACCTTGTTGAGGGTCTCAATCATGTGCACAGGGATGCGGATCGTTCGAGCCTGATCGGCGATCGCACGGGTCACCGCCTGTCGGATCCACCAAGTGGCATAGGTAGAGAACTTGTATCCGCGTCGGTATTCGAACTTGTCGACCGCACGCATCAGGCCGATGTTGCCTTCCTGAATGAGATCCAGGAAGTCGAGGCCCCGATTGGTGTACTTCTTGGCGATAGAGACGACCAGTCGCAGGTTGGCCTCCACCATTTCCGTCTTGGCGCGGTCAGCGAAGCTCTCAGCATCTCGAATGCGGTTGTATACGGTCTTGAGTTCGCCCGGCTCACAACCCGTTTCCTCACAGACGGCGGCGATGCGCTCGTCGGCGGCCCCTAGGATGTCGCTGAAGCCCACAAGGTCTCCTTCGAGCACCTTCTGCTCTTTGGTCTTGCGCTTCGCGTTACTGAGCTTGATTATGGTCTTGCGCAGCTCGGCAATGGGCATCTTGACGCGGCGAGCACAGCCCGCGATCTCGCGTTCCGCCTGCAGCATTTTCTGACACTGAGCTTTGAACTCATCGACCAGTTGGATGTACTGCTTTCGATTCAGTTCAAGGGCTCCCAGGGTGTGAAAGCTCTCCTCGTGGATCTCTTCAATGCGCAACTCAAGGGTCTCTCCCTTGGCCTGGGCTGCCTTTGTCTTGCGGGTCGAAGCACGTGCCTGCTGAGCGAGGATGTCGAGACGTTCCGCCTCGAGGTCGGCAAGCTTGCCGATGGTCTCTTTCTCGATACGGGCCAGTACATGCTCGTCCAGATCCCCAAGCAGAGTTAAGAGCAACTGACGTCCATACTCCGTGCTCAACAGAGCCCGTCGTGTTCGCGCCTCGCCTTTTTCAATCCGCCGGGAGATGTCGACCTCACCATCACGGGAGAGAAGTGAGACGCCGCCCATCTTGCGCAGATACACCCGCAGGGGGTCCTGGCGGGCCGTGCCATAGTCTTCGTCTTCACGACGCTGCTTTCGGTCAAACAGGGCCTCCGTCTTTGAGGCGAGCTGTGCCTTACGCACTCGCTGCATTGCAGCCTCTGAGTTGACGATGGCGACACCCATCTCGCTGAGCTTGAACATGACATCGTCAAGTTGCTCGGGGGTCAGGTTTTGTTTCGGGAGCGCATTGCTGAGCTCGTCCAGACTTACGTGGCCTCGCTTCTTGCCGGCCTCCACAAGTCCCTTAAACCAATCGTCACTACGCTGCTTGACCATCGACATACCCTGTCTTTGTAATGCCACTCAGCTCCTTGTGGAGATAAGGCGACACTACCGTTTGTTATTCGCTCCTCATATCGACACTGGGATGCCGAACACGAGGAAGATTTCTTACCCCTTTGATGTCTTTTTGCACCGAGCCGCAAGGGCGCCGAGCCAAGAGACCTCCAAACGCGGGACTGTAGTGCCGGGATCACGCTGGTTCAAGGGCAGATTGCAATTTTTGGGAGTTCTGGCGGTTTCTTCTCGCGTGGTCAGGGTCTAAATACGCACAAAACGAGCCCGTAGGCACTGGTCTGGGAAGGACGGGATTCCTATACTAAGTCGTTGTGACCCGTATTCTCGTCATCGATGATCAAAGCTCGATTCTAGAGTTTCTCGCGAGCCTGTTCCGCGAAGAAGGCTATGCGGTTGATGCCGTGCCCGACGGAGCCAAGGCGCGCGAATTCCTTGAGAAGGTGGATTATGACGTTGTCTTTACGGATCTGCGTCTAGGCTATCCCTATGATGGCCTTGAGGTTCTGGAGATGGTCAAGAGCCTCCGCCCACGAGCTCAAGTCTTGATTATGACTGCCTTCAGTTCGGTGCAGAGCTCAGTGCTCGCCATGAAGGCCGGTGCATACGACTACATAACCAAACCGTTCAACCGTGAAGAACTCCTGCTTCTCGCTGCACGAGCGGCCGAGAGGGCTCAGCTGGATGGTCGGTTGCGTACTCTGGAAGACCAAGTAAAGCGCGACAGCGCCTCGGCTGATGACACGACCCAGATCCTTGGCTCAAGTCCTGAGATGGTTGGGCTCATGCGCCTGGTAGCTCAGGTCGCCCGTACCGACTCTACGGTCCTGGTGACCGGCGAGAGTGGCACGGGCAAGGAACTGGTTGCACAGGCGATTCACCAGCTATCCCCCCGATCCGAGCGCCCCTTTGTTGCGGTGAACTGTGGTGCAATCCCCGAGAATCTGCAGGAGTCCGAGTTCTTTGGGCACGTGCAGGGTGCTTTTACCGGCGCAATCCGTAACAAAGTCGGTCTGTTTCAACACGCTGACACCGGAACACTCTTCTTAGATGAGATTGGCGAGACCAGCCTCGCTTCTCAGGTCAAGCTGCTGCGATTCCTACAGAGTGGAGAGGTGCGCAAGGTTGGCGGCACCCGTTCGGAGTTGGTCAATGCCCGCCTTGTAGCGGCTACTAACCGCGATTTGGTGACGCTTATTGCCGAGAAGGAGTTTCGAGAAGACCTCTACTATCGTTTGAACATTATTCATGTTGAGGTGCCGCCGCTCAGGGCGAGGCGTGGCGATGTGGACGAACTCGCGAAGTACTTTCTGACAAGAACAGTGCGCAAACTTGGCAACGGTGTGACCGGGTTCAGCTCGGACGCTCTCGATAGGCTGCGAAAACACAGTTGGCCTGGAAACGTTCGAGAACTTGAAAATGCGGTGGAGCGTGCTGTCACCTTGTGTCGCGGGCGTACCGTTGAAGCAGGGGATCTTCCTGCTCTTTCCCGGCTTGGGACAGGCTCCTCGGCACGACAGGAACTTCCCGACCTTGAGAAGCTCAACGAGAGGCCTGCACCCGTCTTGCTGCCAGATTTCGCTTTGGGTGGGCCTGAAGCCTTTCCTTCCCTGCGCGACCTGGAGCACCAACACATCGAGCAAGCCTTGCTGCTGTTCGCGGGGAACCGAACGAGAGCGAGCGCCGCACTGGGGATCTCAAAGGCGACGTTATGGCGCAAAATCAAGAGCTACGGCATCAACCTGTAGAGCTTTGATGAAGGTACTGGTCACCGGAGCGTCTGGATTTATCGGGCGACATGTCTCGCAGTTGCTGGTCGCTCGTGGCGACCGGGTGCGGGCAACGGTGGTTCCTGGTGAGGACCGCCGCTGGCTCGAGAGCCAGGGCGTTGAGACGGTCGTTTGTGATGTGAGGGATCTGGCAGCCCTTGAGAGCGCCATGAGTGGTTGTCAGGCTGTGTTTCATCTCGCTGCTATCTACGCGCTGTGGATGCGAGATGTTCGGCCCATCTATCAGGTGAATGTACAAGGAACCCGTAATGTCCTGGACGCCGCTCGCGCAACGGGAGTAGAGCGAGTAGTGCACACATCGAGCATTGCCGCCTTGGGTGTTGAACCCGGGACCAGAAAGAGCAACGAAGACACTCTCTTTAACCAGCATCGCAACGCTAATGACTATGTGTTGAGTAAGTACTACGCGGAGCGTGTGGCACGTGAATACATAGAAGATGGAATGGATGTAGTCATCGTCAATCCTGCTTTTCCTGTTGGTCGCGGCGACTTGCGCCCCACCCCTACCGGGCGCATTTTGCTGCGGATCTGCGAGGGGACGTACTTCGGTGCTCACCCCGGCGGTCTGAACATTGTTGATGTTGAAGATGTGGCACGGAGTCAGGTGGCGGCTTTAGAACGCGGTAGGGCAGGGGGGCAGTATCTGCTCTCAGGCACGGACGTCACGACCGCTGATTTCTTTCGACAGGTGTTGGCGGTGGCTGGAATTGACCGCAAGGTGCGGGCCATTCCCAACTGGCTCATGTGGATCATGGGGCAGGCTGGGGACCTCATAGGGCACTTCACAGAACCTATGCTCGACTCTCGTACCGTCGCCTATACCGGGCAATACCTCTACTATGACTGCAGCCGCGCCCGCGAAGAACTGGGGCATCAGGTGACGCCTCTGGATGAGATTGTCGAGAAGTCACTCTCCTGGTTTCGCGAAAATGGGTACTTCGACAGTTCGGCCTCCTGGCGACTGCGTCCATGGAAGTTGGGAGCAGAGAAGTGAGCGAAACTTCATTCTGGCGACGCTCCTGGTTCAAGAACGGCAAGGTCTGGGTCGAATGTGATGCGTCCGGACAGCCCATTGAGCGAGATGGCAAGGTGATCTTTGCCTACAAAAAGGGCGATAAACGAACCTACACGACCGCCCTTACGCGTCTGCGACCCATTGATGGTAGCGGCGCTGAGGAGGGCGAGGTAGCGATCCCGCCACAAGCGGCGCCGAGAGCCGCTAACAAGCCCATTGCATCCGCCGCGAAGAACTCAGGTAAGCGGGGCAATGACGAGATCTTTGGAGGCAGTCGCGTAGATGTTGAGAATCCTGATGCAATTCATCTGTGGAGTGACGGTGCCTGTTCAGGCAACCCAGGACCCGCTGGGGCAGGGACAGTGCTGCTGTTTGGCGACCGCCGCAAGGAGATGTCTACCTGGTTGGGCGAAGGCACCAACAATGTCGCAGAACTGGTAGCGGTGTTGCAGGGCCTTGAGGCATTGAGGGTCCCAGTACGTAGAAAGCTGGTGGTTCATACCGACAGTCAGTATGTGATCGGGGTCGTAGCGCGTGGTTGGAAAGCTCGCGCGAACGAGGCGTTAGTCCAAAAACTTAGAGACCACCTCGATGGTATTGGTGGGGTAGTGTGGCATTGGGTTCGGGGTCACGAGGGCATCGAACTCAACGAACGTTGCGATGCTCTAGCACGCCAGGCTATCGAGCGTCGTGAGTCGACTGTGGAGATCCTGACCTGATGCGTATCCTGCACATGACGGACGTGCATTTTCTGCAAGCGCCCCCGATCAAGGGGATGCTAGGAAAACGAGCGCTGGGAATGGCGAATCTCTATATCGCAGGTCGCAAGAGCCATTTTGATGCGACCACTTTAGTGGGGCTTGCTGTTGAGGATGCGCTGCAGTGGGACGCCGATCTGTTCGTGTTCACAGGTGACCTCACCGCTCTCGCTTTGGATAGTGAGTTTGCCCAGGGAGTTCGTGCGTTCTCGCCGCTGCTTGAGTCCATGCCGTCCATCATGATCCCAGGCAATCATGACACCTACACTCGAGAAGCTAGCCGCACCGCCCGTATGGAGGAATACCTGGGGCGCTGGATGGCTGGAGGGCGATGGGATGCGCAGCTTCAGGCGTGGAGTACTGCTGCTGACCACTCGGGCGCTGTAGATTGGCCTGTGGCTTTTGAACTCGGTGACACCACTGTGGTGGCCACCAACCCGTGTCGTCCGGGCCTGCGAGCAACGGGCCACTTTGGCGATCGTGCACTGCAGCGCGCCGAGGCGCTGGTGGCTGAAGCGAGCGCCCAGGGCCGCCAGGTGGTCTATCTGTTGCACTACCCACCCTTGGCCAAAGATGGAAGCCCCTACGCACACTCTGGTCACTGCCTTGACGATGTCGATGCCCTGCTCGCGAGTCTGCGCAGGGCTCCTCCTTCGCTTGTATTGCACGGGCACAAGCACGAGGCCTGGAGGGTTGATCTGGGCAGCGGCGACGAACGGACCGTTCCCATTATGAACTGCGGCACGACTTCAGCCGTTTCATCTAAGCCCGAGCGAACGGCCGGTTATTTCATCTATGAGCTGGATGAAGGGCGACTGGTCTCTGCTCGGCGGCGAATGCTGCTTGCTGGCGAGGGGCAGTTCTCAGACGATCCAACCGACTTCAGCGCCGCCTCCTGAAGCATTTTCGCTCGGTGGTCTTCCCATGTAGGATGCGACGATTCTCAAGGGGAGGCTCTCATGAGCGAAGCTACTAGCCGCGGTGGATTTGCCACCCGATTCGGATTCATTTTTGCGGCCGCGGGAAGCGCTGTCGGTCTGGGAAACATCTGGAAGTTCCCCTACATAACGGGTGAGTACGGCGGCGGCGCCTTCGTGCTTGTGTACCTGGCTTGCATCCTTCTTGTTGGCTTGCCCTTGATGTATGCCGAGCTCGTCATCGGTCGGCGCGGTGGTAAAGACGTGCTGGGTGGCCTGCTGCACCTGACCGAGGGACGCGGGCAAGGTGCCCGTGACTTGAGCCTGTTTGCCGGTGGCATGGCTGTGGCCTCGGGCTTTTTGATCCTGTCCTTCTACTCGGTCGTAGCTGGCTGGGCGATCCACTTCTTTTGGGTGGCTCTGGGTGTGATTGAGATGCACCCAGAAGGCGCGGCAGCCACTTTCAAAGGAGTCGCTGGCAATCCTCTGCTCTCGAGCGTCTGGCATACCCTGTTCATCATCATGACTGTGATCATCGTGTCGCGCGGTGTGCACGGCGGCATCGAGCGCCTGTGCTCCCGGCTCATGCCGGCTCTGGTTGCGATTTTGTTGATGCTGCTTGTCTATGTGGGCTTCCATGGTGGCCTGGGTGAGTCCCTCTCGTTTTTGTTTGAACCCGACTTCAGCAAGCTCTCAGGCGATGCAGTGCTCGAGGCGCTCGGCCATGCATTCTTCACCTTGAGTCTTGGCATGGGTGCGATGGTCACCTACGGCTCGTACCTCGGCAGTGACTCGACCATCGTGCGCGATGGTCTGTGGGTTGCCATTCTCGACACCCTCATCGCCTTGCTGGCAGGAACAGTGATCTTTGCCGTGGTGTTTTCGGCTGGTGGCGAGGCTGGAGCGGGTCCTGGTCTGGTGTTTATGACTCTGCCGGACCTCTTTGTGACGATGCCCCTGGGCATGTTGGTGGCTGCTGCCTTCTTTCTCCTGCTGGTCTTTGCGGCCTGGTCTTCAGCAGTGTCTCTGCTTGAGGTGGTCGTCGCCTGGCTGGTTGATGAGCACGGAGTCGGCCGTCAGCGTGCAAGCTGGAGTGTCGGCGCTCTCATCTGGCTTGTGGGGCTCTCAGCGGCTCGCTGGGGAGGAGTTATCGACTTCCTCGACAATCTCACCACCCGGTACATGCTGCCTGTAGGTGGACTGTGTATCGCAATTGCCGCGGGTTGGTTGCTCAGCCGTGAGGACCGTGAGGCAGGCTTTGTCGGACTACCCGTTGCTGGTTGGTTGGCTCCCTTGTGGACTTTCCTGATTCGCTTTGTGACCCCGACTCTGGTGTTGTTTGTGATCGTTGCCAAGATGGGCCTTCTTGAACCAGCAAATGAAGGCGCTCACGAGACAGCGCCCGCAGCTACGCAAGGGGCCGCTGAGTCGGGGTCTGAGGAAAGTGTAGCGGAGCTGGAAGATCACGCGGAAGAGGTCTGGTTGGCTGTGCAGGAAATGCTGGATGCAGAAGAACGCCTGCAGATTGACGACATGGAGCACCTGGTTGAGGCTCTCGAGAAGGCCAGGTTTGTCTCGGCCAGGCTGCCAGCGTCTAAGAGACCACAGTGGTCGGGTTCTCTTGATTCCTTGCTGGCGGATGTGAAGATGAAGCAGATGCGCATGATCGAGGAGGAGGCTGCTGGACGCGGATCAGAAACCAAAGACGAGGTCGACTCGCCACCGGGTAGTGGCAGGAAGCCTGTTTTGGACGTCCCTGAGTAGATAAGACCTACGTGAACT
>Ga0163179_10003452_pt1 | contig 10748 bp, 6 predicted proteins | sample AtlANTMetagenome_FD_109643 | JGI IMG/M metagenome (GOLD analysis project Ga0163179, IMG submission 109643) | Marine eukaryotic phytoplankton communities from the Atlantic Ocean - Atlantic ANT 2 Metagenome | ecosystem: Environmental > Aquatic > Marine > Oceanic | place: North Atlantic Ocean... | reverse complement strand
TACTTCCCGCGCATCAGACCATTTATCATGATGCCGCTCACCCTTCATATTTGAAGCTTCCTGTGATTCCTTCGAAATGAGTCTGGCTATTTCTGCTTAAGCCTATCATTGACTTGCGAACCTTTCAGGGACAATCATGAGGCAGTATATATTATGAGTACGTTAAAAGGAAAAATCGGTTTGGTTGCTGGAGTGGCCAACAAACGCTCGATTGCCTGGGCGATCGCAAAGGCATGGAAAGATGCTGGTGCGAAATTGATCTTCACTTATCAGGGTGAACGTTTGAAGGACAATGTCGAACAGCTGGTGGGAACATTTGGTGAAGACACGTTGATGTTACCTTGTGATGTCAGTTCTGACCAACAGATCGAGCAAGTTTTTGCGCAGATCAAGGAAAAGCATGGCAAACTGGATCTGTTGCTGCATTCCATCGCATTCGCGCCCAAGGATGCACTCGAAGGGGATTTTCTGAGTACGAGTCGGGAAGCCTTTCGAGTAGCCCACGATGTGTCGGCCTATTCATTGGTGGCTCTCTCACGAGGTGCTGCTCCCTTGATGAGTGATGGAGGCAGCATTGTTGCCATGTCGTATTATGGGGCTGAAAAGGTGGTGCCTCATTACAACGTCATGGGTGTTGCCAAGGCGTCACTGGAAGCATCCACACGCTACCTTGCCTACGATCTTGGGCCGAAAAAAATCCGTGTCAATTGCATCAGTGCAGGGCCCATGAACACATTGGCGGCCCGAGGGATTTCCGGATTTGGAGCGATGCTCAAACATTATGAGGCCAATTCTCCATTGAAGCGCAATGTGCTCCCTGAAGAGCTTGGAGCCACAGGGACTTTCCTGGCTAGTGAAGGCTCTGCTTCTATCACTGGACAAGTCCTTTACGTGGACAGTGGTTATCAAATAATGGGTATGTATTGAGCCACGCCAGAGGTAGATTATGGGTTTGTAAATACTCTTTCAAAGCGCCATTTGCCTGATCAGGGTAGATGGCGTTTTCCATGTGAAATTCATTGAGCTTTACCGATGTACCAGCACAGCGATTTTGTGATCAATAAACGCTTTCTGTGTGATCGGCTGTTCCATACTTTTCAATGGCTCATGTTGGATCTATAAATGATTACAATCCATTTCATCATGAAACAAGTAGTCACAATTTTCCTTTTGCTGATTGCGTTTGCTGACGCCAGCGCTCAAGGCGTTATCCAATTATCCAACATCAACAGCGGTGGGCTTGTGACCTTGAATGGTAAACCGGTAGGAATCGCATGGCGGGTATCATTTGCATTGCCTGACGGAACCTTGCTGGGCAGTCCCGGTAGTGTTTCTGGGGCGGGTTTCTTCGCATCAGGGCCCCGGATCATCGATGGTATTATCGGTAAGGTGGATTTGAGTGTCGCTGCATGGAATTCAAATAATCCATTTTTGAAGGGGGTTTCAGATCCTTTTTCAGTGATCCTTGGTAACATGGATAAACCTGCTTCCTTGCCCACGAATTTTTCAGGAGTGCACATCGCTATACCGGAGCCTGGAACGCCAGGCCTTGCGGTATTGGGAATTTTGGCGAGTTTTTTTTATTTTTTCTATCGATCGAACACAAAGATCTATCATGCTAATCGATCATCGATACCATTCTTATGTCCTTAGCACTCATTTCTGAACCAGCCCCAGTCTGAGATCTCAAGTGTCAGATATGACGGAATAATAAACTTGAGCGAAAGCAAAAACTGTTATCCGCATCTTGTTCGCATATGTATTCAAAAAAGAGGTATGTTGAGTCTTGCTTGGAGTTGCGTTCCTTCGGTTTGAAGGCAATTCTTCTTTTACAAATTATGATTCACTAAAGATCAAATTTTTATGAACATAAATCGTCTGTCTATCGGGGGCGGTATCATCGGGTTCATGCTCGGAGTTGTTTTGCCTGTTGTCATGGGTGCCCTGCTCACATACAAGGATCTGGGGCGGGATCTGGATCATTACAAGGAAACGGCAGGATGGGTTTCATCGGCGATCAGCAGTTTTCAAACCGAGATGAAACGTTATGATCGGTCGAGCGTTGAAGCCAGACGACTCATCACAGTGCTTCAGGGTTGGGAAGTATCTCCAGAGGAATTGGCGGCTCAGATCAGTCAATCCACACAGTCGGGATCAGGCGGATACGTGATTGCCAAAACGCCTGTTCTCAGCCAATGGGAGCCTTGTTTGGTTTCCTTGGATGTACTCCGGCATTCACAAGTGGAAACGCCTTGAGTCGTTGAACCACGTCAAGTACATCCGCAGAGAAATACACGCATCTTTCATTTTATTTTTTAGTAGAAGCCGATTAGGCTGCCGAGATCATGTTTCAAATTACCACACAGCCTACGCAATGGTTTTCCCTCAAGATCTGTCTCCTGGCCCTTTTAGTTTCAGGTCTTCATTTTTCTCACGCGACGGATTGGCCACAGTGGATGGGGCCTGACCGTGCCAGTATCTGGCAGGAGCAGGGAATTGTTGAATCGTTTCCTGAGAGCGGGCTCAAGCGTATCTGGCGTGTCAAAGCAGGGCTTGGATACTCAGGGCCGGCCGTGGCTGATGGAAAGGTTTATCTTTTCGACTACGTCAAAAGAGAGGGACAACTGAAAAATAATCCCAGTGGTAAAAACCTGTTGGAGGGTCGCGAACGCTTGCTTTGTCTGGATGCCACGACAGGTGCCACTGAGTGGCTATACGATTATCTACAATACTACAATATATCCTATGCGGCTGGTCCACGCAGCACGCCTACGGTGCATCAGGGCAAAGTTTATATTCTTGGTGCCGAGGGGCGATTGAGTTGCTTGTCTGCGAAAGATGGAAAGTTGATTTGGCACAAGGATTTCAAAAAAGACTATGACATTGAAACGCCGATCTGGGGCTTTTCAAGTCATCCTCTGGCCAAAGGGGATACTCTCTACAGTTTAGTAGGAGGAGCGGGGAGTGTCTTGGTGGCATTTGATGCGGATACGGGGGATGAAAAATGGCGTGCTCTGTCGGCTCCTGAACCTGGTTACGGTCCTCCAACCTGGATTGAGCACGGAGGTGTTTCACAGTTGCTCATCTGGCACCCCGAATCATTGAACAGTCTCAATCCCGAAACAGGCGAATCCCATTGGTCCATTCCTCTGAAACCCGGCTACAATCTTTCCATCGCAGCTCCAAGATTATATGAAGATTCCTTATTCGTCAGTGCGATTGGAAATGTCGGGGCGATGATTGAGTTGGACCCCCTCAAGCCCGCTGCCAGGATTGCCTGGAGGGGAAATGCTCGGAGTGCTCTTTACTCTGTCAATGTGACTCCCTTCATTGAAGACGGCATTATTTATGGCTGCGATGTTGAATCAAGTTCATTCATGGCGGTACGACTTGAAGATGGAAAGCGCCTCTGGGAAACGCATCAGCCTACGATTGGTGAAGGGAATTCAGGGCGCCATGGGACTGCCTTTGTCGTCAAACATGAAGACCGCTATTTTCTATTCAGTGAGACGGGCGATTTGATCCTTGCCCGGCTCACAGCTGAATCATATCACGAAATCAGCCGAGCCCATCTTCTGGATCCGACCAATGAAGCGTTCGGGCGTGATGTTGTCTGGAGCCATCCCGCATTTGCACATCAGAATATTTATGTTCGAAATGACAAAGAGATTATTTGTGTAAGTCTTGCAAAAAAGGATTATTAACCACTGGTGTCATCCCAGGTTAAGAGAATTTTAATGCTCCGTTTTTAACAGTGGCGAATATTTGGTGAAAATGTTTTTTCATGTCCTGAATCGAAGTTTCTGGGGTGTTCTCCTCTGTTTTTGTCTTCCCTGTGTGTCAGGGCTGTCTGCGGAAGAACTACAAGTCGAAGTAACATCATTAAAAGCTGCAGGTGATCAAGGTCCTGGCTTTACCTTGATGAATGCTGTGGAAACACAGGTTTCCTTTCGTAATGATCTGGACCCTCGGAAAGGGGCAGCCAATCGTGTTTTGTTCAATGGCTCTGGCGTTGCTGTGGGTGATTGGGATAATGACGGACTTCCTGATTTGTTTTTTTGTGGAATCGATTCGTCCAATCACCTTTATCGAAATCTCGGTCAATGGAAGTTTGAGAAAGTATCGATTCCTCCTTCACTTCAAAACCCAGGGGCTCCTTCCCGTGGTGCTGTCTTCGCTGATTTAAACGGCGACGGATATCTTGATTTACTCGTGAGTACCGTTGGGATGGGAGTGCGATCGTTTTTTAACCAAGGCGGACTCGAGTTTGAAGATGCAACGCAAAAGGCCGGCACCGGATCTGAATTCGGGGCAACAAGCATGGCGCTGGCGGACGTCGATGGAAATGGTACCCTTGACCTTTACGTTGCAAATTACCGTTCCAATGATATTCGTGATCAAGCGCGGGTACCAGTCAGGCGGGTGAGGGGGAGGTTGATGCCGTCCGAAGAGTTGACTGATCGGGTTTTTATTCATGAGGGGCAAATTCATGAATATGGCGAGTCTGACATTTTATACCTTAATAATGGTTCAGGGAAAATGACCCCTGTGGATTGGACCTCAGGCGCTTTTCGTGAGAATGGGCAAGCTTTGAAAGCGGCGCCCAAGGATTGGGGCTTGTCTGCAATGTTCAGGGATTTGAATGGAGATGGTCACGTCGATTTGTATGTTTGCAACGATTATTGGACTCCTGACAGGATATGGATCAATGATGGTCAGGGAAGTTTTGACGCACTTTCCGGTGAGGCTTTGAATATCACTTCACTGAGTTCAATGGGAGTAGATGGAGCAGATGTAAACCGGGACGGAGATGTGGATCTATTCGTGGTTGATATGCTCAGTCGTGATCCTGTTCTGAGGAAAAGGCAGCAACCTGCCGAGAGTATGGTTGGTGGCATACCATCATTGAACGGTCCAAGACTTCAATTACCATACAACACCTTGTTCACGGGAAATGGTAAGGGGGCATTCACTGAAACCTCGCATTTTGCCGGTTTGGAGGCATCGGATTGGTCCTGGTGTCCTATCTTCATGGATGCCGATCTGGATGGGATCGATGATGTGCTTATCTCGGCAGGTTACCCCCACGACATGCAGGATTCTGATACCCTTCGCCTGATTCAATCGCGCCAGCATTCATGGGATCGCTACTCCACCGATGCTGCCCGGCAGAAGGCATTTACGGATGAAATGATGCAACATATTGAACTTTACCCCGGACTTGAAATGCCGGTTGTCGCTTATCGTGGCAAAGGTAACGGCACGTTTGAAGAAGTGACTCATCTCTGGGGGACAGGAAAAAAGGGGATCCATCAGGGATTTGCTGTTGGCGATCTTGACGGTGATGGTGATTGGGATCTGGTGCTCAACTGCTTGAATGGTTCTGCACGTTTATTCCGTAATGATGCCTCCAAAGATCGAGTGGCTATCCGGCTTAAAGGGACTCCTTCCAACACCCAGGCCATAGGTAGCAAAATGGTGCTCAATGATGGCAAGTCGAACAGTGCGACGCGATCCATTGTATCGGGCGGTCGGTATTTGTCAGGCGGGGATACCGAGCAAGTTTTTGCAATGTTATCCTCGAAAGAAGCATCAACCCTGACGATTGTCTGGCCCGATGGAACATCTTCATTTTTGGAGGGAATCAAACGTAACCATCGTTATACCGTTCATCAACCAGAAGCATCTGATAAATGGAGCGATTTGGTGGATATCCCAACGGATCAAGCCGCCATCATTCCTCTGTTCCGTGATGCTTCATCGCAGTTGAGTCATATTTCCAGATCCGCCTTTTCCGATGACTTCGCCAAGCAACCATTGCTTCCCTATGCATTGAGTCATCATGGCCCCGGCGTGATCTGCATGGACGTCAATGGAGATAAAATCACAGATATCTTGATTGGAGGTGAAAAAGGTCAGCATCCAACCCTGCACATAGGGAAAGGAGATGTTGAATTTGAAACCAAAGAACTCGACTTTCGATTGATCAATGATTCCTCAGGGATGCTTGGGATGCCTGTGCCTGGAAATCGAATGCATTTGTTTCTAGCACAAACCGGCTATGAGACAATCAGGCAGCCAGCCCTGATGGAGTTGAATCTAAAGGGGCAGCACCGAAGTCTGTTTTCCACCGCGCTCACTGGTGTTGGGCCGATGGTTGCAGGTCCCTTGAATGGTCAAGGTGGTTTGACTGTTTTCATGGGAGGGACATATATCAGTCGTCATTATCCGTTGACTCATCCTTCACAGTTGGTGCACCAGGATGAAACTGGGTGGCGACTTGATTCAGTCCATGAAGATTTGCTGCGCTCCATTCAGCGATCCAGAGGTGCTGTATGGAGTGATCTCAATGGAGATGGGTTTGCCGAATTGATTATTACAACAGAATGGGGACTTGTCAGAGTGCTGCAAAATACAAGAGGCAAGCTGGAGGATCGAACCCATGCGTGGGGTTTGAGTGCGTACACGGGATTATGGGGAGGGGTTGTTTCAGGTGACATGGACGGGAATGGTTTTCCTGATTTGATCGTAGGTAACTGGGGGAGAAACAGTGACTGGCAGGCAACAGGGAAATCTCCATTAAATATGTATCATGGGGATATTCTCAAGACGGGTGTTCGCGAAATTATTGAAACTGAATATCATCAGCAAAAGCTTATCTCTCCCAAGCGTCACCTGTCCGAACTGGGAGCTCAACTACCGTTTCTTTTTAAGCTTGCAGGTAATAATGCTCGCTACAGCTCGTCAACTGTTCGTGAGTTATTTGCCCATTATTGGGACTCTCTCACTGCCCTGCGCGCGTCCACACTGGATACTTGCTTGTTTCTGAATTCGGGTAACGGGGCCTTTCAACAGGTTCTTCTGCCCGATGAGGTTCAATGGGCTCCTGTGTTTGGGCTTCAGGTGGGAGATTTTAATGGCGATGGGATAGAAGATGTGGTCCTTGGTCAGAATCAATCGCATGTGAGAGAAGGCATGCCTCCTCAGAATCAGGGACGGGTAATGATTTTGATTGGTAAGGGCGATGGCCAATTTAATGTGTTGGATGAAGCAGAATCAGGAGTGAAAGTGCATGGCAATGCGCGAGCTTTGGCAGTGGCTGACTTCAATCAGGATGGCCGCCTTGATTTTGTTGTGACCCAGAATGAAGGGGCGACCAAATTGTATCTCAACCAATCGGATTCCAAACAAGGAGTGAGAGTCCGTTTAAATCATACAAGAGTAAATCGCCATGGTACTGGATCGCAATTAAGACTCGTAGATTACGATGATTCGATGGGACCTTTGAGAGAAGTGCAGGCAGGAAATGGGTGGTATTCTCAAAACAGTCCGGTCACTGTGCTTCATGGAAAAAACAAAGTCAGAGCTCTCTGGGTGAAATGGCCGGGTGGCAAGGTGAATACCTACCCATTGAAAGGCGATCAGTCAGAAATTGAGGCTGTCTATTAAAACGTTTGCCTGCTTTATTTGAGCTTCAGGATTTGCCTTAGAATTTTGTCCAATGCTTCTACATTGGGAGGTGGGCCAAAAACCACTTGAGAACCGATGATCGTTTGCGGCATGGACGATTTGCGACCTGTTTTGGAAGTGGTTTCGTAGGCAGTCACATTGGATTCCAACTGCTTTTTGACCCTTGTGCTTTGCAAGGCTTCCTTCAGTTTTTGGGCCCCCACCAATTGTTGCGCATGCTTCATGACCGTTCCAACCGTCTTGACGGATCTGTGGTTGCTGAACAGCCATGAGTCAAATGCATCATATTTTTCGGGAGCTACATGGTGGACTGCAAGGCACAGCTTGGCGTATTCGCATGCATTTTGATGATCTTTTGGAGTTTTTTTCATCAACCGGTTGCATTTGGCATCCAGAGGCATGGGAATCATCAGGCTTGAGAATTGTCCATTATATTTCACCAAAAGCTGGCGGATGAATCCGTGTAAATTACGACAGTGATGGCAAGTATAATCGAAGATACAAGCGATCCTGTGTGGTGCATCCAGATCGCCAAGTGTGGGCAATCCGGTGGTCTCCATTTTGAAATTGCTTCGTGGAATCAATAAAGGTTTGGACAATGTACGGTTCGCAATGGTGGACTGACTCATGGCTGCCGGCTGCATGGTGCCTTTTGGCTTATCATCGGGAGTTGATTTATTCTGAATCACTGCCGCAGGGGCTGCGCTTTGATTACCTTCTGGAGCAGGGTTTGCTGCAAGATCGACGATTTCTGGTGCGCTTTGTCCCTTTGGGAACAATATCTGGATCAATGCAATCACGGCTACCAAACCAACACCCGCAGCTGCACCTCTGGTGAAGTTCAGTCTTACGGATAGTTTTGAGCCGATAGAATTCGCTTTTGCTAAAAAGAGAATAGAAGCCATACCTGCCAGTAAATGTGCGGTACAACAGTAAGGACAGAATGCCCTGATTTTGAAAGCTTGGACACCTACAAACCAAATGGCTGCCGCAAGCACGCTGAACGCGCAAACAGTCTGTGCATTCAGTGATCGCCTGGCCTTCCCCAAATGATTCATCTTCAAAGAAAAAGTGCTCAACAGAAATACACCGTACAAGGCCAGTCCGGGGAGGGAAACGGGAATGCCCAACCAATAGGCCCAAGGACTCGTCAGCACTTGATCGCATCCTGAATCCGGACCGCATCCCGGGGTTCCTCCCTCGCTGGATAAACTGACAAATGCCAGATAGGCTGTAATTGCCATAGCACTTGCGAGGAGCGCGCGAACGAAATGGATCCAGGTCCCGGTCAAAGATTCATTAGCTTGCTGATGGCTCGGTGTAAGCTGTTGTTTTCTTTTCTTTTTTCCCATGACTGGTCGAGGTTTATTGGTTCAAAACTATTCCTTGTTTTTTTGTCGGTCAACTCATCGTGCTGATTTGGTCAGGCATGTAATGCGTGTTGATCAATGTGCAAGCTGATGAGTTGACGTGGCTTTGTCAAGTTTCGGAGATGCATGACGGATCTGATAACGCTTGCTTTCATTTCGTTTTTGGGTGGCTCGTTGAAAACTCCTCAAGGCTGTTGAAGGGTTACTTTGGTGATTCCCGATGGAATAGAGTGCCTGCTTATCTTGCCGTTGGGCCAGGTAACCTGGATTTGAAACGCTTTTCCCGGATGTGCGAAAACATGTTTGAGAGAATTCAGCGATCGGTAACCAGACCCCGATTGAATCTCTTTTGCAGGCCCATAAACTTTTCCTGTTTGTAGATTGATTTTTTGCAGTCTGGCTCCAATGCAATGTGGATTAGCGGATGATCCTTCGAGTGAAACAGTCACTCCGGTGTGTTCCGTCCGGTTCACAAAAAGGTGAGCTCCTTTCCCTCTCTCGAGAACGGCAAGGTCCATTTTACCATCTTGATTGAAATCAGCAGTTGCAGTGCCACGTTGCTCGTTTTTCAAGCGAATGCCACTTGCTGTGGATGGAATGGCATTCAGACTGCCTTCGCCATCGACGAGAAGCAGTAACCCGTGGCCTGCATCCATGCGCCCCCACTCATGATTGCCGGTGTCCAGATTTTGACTTAGAAAAACATCCTCATGTCCGTCATTATTGAAGTCTGCCACCGTTGGGCCAAAGCAAGGCGCCCACTGTGCTACTGGATTTAATGCCACTTTTTCAATACCGTTTGGCAAATTAAGTAAAATGACTGTCTCGAGTGTATCGATTTCCAGATATTCAAATTCATGCAAAAAATCACCCAATATTTCTTCCTGGCTTCTGGAGGCGTAATCCGCATGACTGGCAAACCGCATATTTGCATCCGTCAACCATGTGGATACATCCTCCAGTGGGCTGATGGGTAACCACTGATCTCGGTTGAAATAGGATCGGAAGGTGATTGTTTCATGCTTGCGGATTGTCTTGCTGTAATAAAGCCGGAAACGATCGGTCCTCCATTGAGCCCATTGCGTGTTCTCCCCCCTGTTGCAAACGACAAGATCGGGTCTCCCGTCTTCATTGAAATCACCGGATGCAAGACCTTGCCATATGCCTCGGAATTTTTCTGATCCAATCCCCTTGTTTTGCTCATTGAAGGTTCCTTTTTCATTGATCAACCAACGGATCTTGCCCCACTCACTGCTTGTGATTAAATCCGAATCCCCGTCCAGGTCCCAATCGCAGAAAATGGCGCCTTGAATATTGTGCAAGCGGGATATCGATGTTGCGTTGGTCTCATCGACTTCAAAATCCCCGTGTTCATTTTTCAATAGAAGGGAGTCTGATGAAACCGGGAAATTACCCCACGGGGATTGTCCCCCAACGAACAGATCAAGATCGCCATCATTGTCCACATCTGAAACTGCCAAAGGTCCATATGCTCCGGCAGGTAATTTCGTGATCTCTTTTTCAGCGCCATCAGCCATCCAGTGGATCAAGGCATTCGCTGCAGTCGGATCGGATTGTTGAGGAATGGCCAATAGTCCAGGCGAGTTATTCAAAGGAGCGGATGCAAAGCCTGATTGGCCCGATCTGGATTTCATGCCTTTTCTCTCGATCTTGGTCTCAAAGTTTTCCTTGCCTTTGTTCGTAAACCACGCAGATGCATTGCTTCCGCCGCTCACAGCCAGATCTTCATCTCCATCAGTATCCATATCAATCCAAGCCAATGCTTCGCCTAATGTAGAACGGTCAAGAGGCCATGTAGGCTGTGACTGGCGGCTATCCGGTTTTACCGTGGCATGATGCTGTTTATTGACGGAAGAGACCTCTCTAAATAAAGTTGCTCGAGCATCC
>Ga0163179_10003450_pt1 | contig 10750 bp, 14 predicted proteins | sample AtlANTMetagenome_FD_109643 | JGI IMG/M metagenome (GOLD analysis project Ga0163179, IMG submission 109643) | Marine eukaryotic phytoplankton communities from the Atlantic Ocean - Atlantic ANT 2 Metagenome | ecosystem: Environmental > Aquatic > Marine > Oceanic | place: North Atlantic Ocean... | reverse complement strand
GACATCCTTAAGGTGTTGGGTGAACGTGAGTTGGCGAAATTCCTCGTGGATGAAATTCAAGAGGTCTATCGTCTTCAAGGTGTGCGAATCAACGACAAGCATATTGAAACCATTGTGCGTCAGATGTTGCGATGGGTTCGAATTGTGGATGTCGGTGACACCGACTTCCTCATCGATCAGCAAGTATTGAAATGGTTGTTTGAGGAAGAGAACGAGCGTGTAATGGATGCTGGTGGACAAGCCGCACAAGGTGAATCCCTGCTCTTGGGTATTACCAAAGCGTCCTTGTCGACGGATTCCTTCATCAGCGCGTCTTCTTTCCAAGAGACGACGAAGGTTCTGACGCAGGCAGCGCTTGCAGGAAAAATCGACTATCTGACCGGTCTCAAAGAGAACGTGATCATGGGTCGTTTGATTCCGGCGGGTACTGGTGTGCACCACTATCGCAATCTGGGCGTCAAGTTTGTCGAAGACGAACTCATTGACGACATCGAAGCAGTGGCGTAACCACGCGCTCTTTTAGATCACATCAATCACGGAATGTATCCATGGGCTTTATCGCTCATGGATACGTCTGTTTAACGCATACTCTTTAAGTCATTGATAGCGTCAGCGATGTGCTTAAAAATTAGGATTTCGTGCGAGATCAAACGATGAACCTTACCACCGGAGGCGACCACGAAAGTTAGTCGTTTGGTTCCCCCTGTAATGCGCCGTTTGGCCCCCCAGGCCTCAGCAAGACTCTTGTTGGTGTCGGATGCAAAAGTAAACGGTAAGTTGTTTTCGGAAACATAACGAAGCAGTGTCTCTTTGGAGTCGGGGCTTATACCCACCACGTCTGCATTGAGAGATTGAATTTCAGCGTAGGCATCACGGAACCCGCGTGCTTGGATGTTTCATCCAGGAGTAAACGCTTTGGGGAAGAAATAGACGATCAGTGCTCGATTGTCCCCGTTCTCACTCCAGATACTCGATGCCATTCGACCGTCAATTAATGGGAAGTCGATGGCGAGTGAACCAATCTTTGGTTTCTGCGACATGACTCACATTGTCGACGTCCCACTCGGATCCGTCAAGGGGGGGAGTCGGGCAACGTTGTGGCTTCCAATGATTTGCGTCGACGAGCAATACTTAAACCCGAGCCCACGATCACGAGTATGAGCATGGTGATACTGATCCAAAGCATTTGTTGTGTCTTTGAATTCAGTTTGGTTTTTGTTTGGGTGTGGTTGTCTTGTTCTTCTTTCAATTGACGAGTGATCGATTCGATTGAACTGTCGAGATGCGACACACGTTGTTTGAGTGTTGCGTTTTCCAGTGCCAGTCGATCCAGAGTGGTGATGGTCTCCATGATGCGGCGATCGGCTTGATGACTCCATGTGGTATCCGGCCAACGCGTCCGAACCTGGTAATAACGAATCAATGCCGTTCCCAAATGTTGTTGTTCGAGATGGCGTTCACCAGCGTTGTACGTGTCATGGGCCAAACCATTGGCGAGGGTGTGTTGCAGCTTTTTGGATTCGAGTTCATGCCGATCAATGGCCGCCCGTGCGGATTTAAGAACGGCACTGGCGACTTCTACACCAGCGCGTACCTGTTTGAGCTTGTCTCGTGCAGGACGTGCGATGCGGCCAATGAGTGGCACATCGACCGCTGCTCCGATTGTATTTGTCGCTTGTTTCAGAACAGAATCCACACCACCTAGGAAGTCTTCAGTGTCCTTGAATGCACGTGCTGCGCGTTGAAAAGCAGGATTCGATCGCTCAATCTCTTGCAATAGCTTTTGCAGAGCCTTGGCGTTTCCTCTGTCGTTTTGCATGTATTGATCAATGGCAAGCGAGAGCTGCCTCGCCGTGGTTTGCATCGCGATAAGGTGATGTCGAATTCCCTCAAGTGTCCGTACAAGGCCACTCAGCTTATCCAATCCCAGTTGAATCCATTCACTGCCGGGAATGTTTTCAATGACAACTTGTGCGCTGTCGCTGGCACGCAAGGCATCCAACAGCTTGATTAGTGAATTCACGTGTTCGATAAATTGAATACGTTTTGTGATGTCATTGGAAAGCGCGTTGAAGGCTTGAATGTTGTTTTGACTGCGACGAACCAGATTTGATTCGACAGATTGTACGGCTTCCTTCGAAAATTGGCCGGTCGGAAGCTCATGCGTGAACCCCGTTTCGACCGGACCGGTCATTGAAATGATCAACAACATGAAACAAGAAGGAATCATGAGGAAACCTTACCTGGAAAAAGAGATAGGAGCCACACCACACGTCGTTTAGGAGCGAAACACGAATGCCGTCTGTAGCTGGATCTTTTCGTCAGACCAACGAGACTTGTATTGAATGTCCATGCCCAGGTCATATGTACCTACCGATCGTGATGATAGATGCTCAATCATTGCCATTTGCATGGCATTACCCAGCCCCAATGAGCGGAGTCGATTATCGAAACTCATTTGGAAGCCTCTGTATTCCGTACCCAATACGCCGCCGACGATATATGCCACGTCTTTCTCACCCAAGTGTGCAAAGCCCACATGCAGTGATTTTCGTGCACACGCCAACTGGAGTAGCACCTGGTAAAATGAGAAGTAGGATTGATTCTGGAGGACGCTCTCACCATTTGCCCATTTCCAAGACGCGGTTTCTACCGTCAACAGTCGAGCCCATATGGTTTGCATGTCTTCCAAGGAAGGCTCTACGAAGGAATAGTGAATTCCAGCGTTTCGAACGGCATCTTGGGCGGTCGAAACATTCTTTCGAAATCGCGAAGATCGGCGTGACAAATAGCCGTCAATTCCATTGCTGAGTGACGCCCTTTGGAAAGCGATACCCGGATGAAGAACCACACGATGTGTCGGTTCAAGAGCGTTGGCAATTTCGTTTCCCATGGCTGCACTTAATCCACTGAGGCATGCGGCATTCCACTCCCATTCTGGATATTGGACCCCATCTTGAAGCAGTTGAATGTTGCATTGAATATCAGCGCCTTGGAAGGGGCTGGTGAAGCCCCAGGCGGCTTCCAACGGATGTACAATGAGGCCGAGTTTCGAATGGTGATGTTTGGAAAGGATTACCCAATTGTCATGTTCATTGAGAATGAGGGTGTCGGATTCTTCGTGCAGCGTGGTTGCTGCTGCTCGGCCCCAGTCGGGACCCGAGCAGTAATGAGCAATTCCGGGGGTGTGGCGTATACTCTCGACCCACTCGTCTTGTCGCTCATACCATTGGGATACGGTCAATCTTTGCACAACATGGTCAGAGTGAAGAATGACGAGGAATTCGTCAACCGTGGAAAAGAGGCAGAAATAAAAAAAGCCTCGAAAAAAATTCGAGGCTTTTGGTCGGGGCGACTGGATTTGAACCAGCGACTCCTTGACCCCCAGTCAAGTGCGCTACCAGACTGCGCTACGCCCCGAATGATTGTGGCCGATGTGCGGCGCTTCTAGCTATTCAGCGCGTGCTTCAGCACTTGGCTGGGCTTAAAAGTCAGAACGCGTCGCGCCGTAATGGTGATTTTATCGCCCGTCTTTGGATTGCGACCCACCCGTTGGCGTTTGGTACGCACAACAAAGTTGCCAAATCCGCTGATTTTGAGCATATCACCACGGCCGAGAGTATCTTTCATCGTCTCAAAGACGGTTTCCGTGACTTCTGCGGACTCCTTCTTCGAGAAGACGCCCAGGGCTTCGTAGACATTAGCGACGATATCCGCTTTTGTCATTGTCAATGTGTCCTCGTTCGACTTCATTGTTAAGCCACTGCAGTCGTGGCCAAACGCTTGGCCGTTTCAACGATCTGTCCAAAATCTTCGGGGCAATGCACAGCCAGGTCGGCCAGAACACGTCGATCCAGACCAATGCCTGATTTACCCAGCCAATTTTGCAGTTCGCTGTATTTGGTCCCATTGAGTCGGGCTGCTGCGTTGATACGCTGAATCCACAACGCGCGCATGTCACGTTTTTTCAGTCGCCGTCCGATATACCCATATTGCAGGGCTTTCATCAGCGATGTGTTTGCGCGCTTGAATTGTCGGCTTCGAGCACCTCGGTGCCCAGCAGTCTTCTTCAATACTTTTTTGTGGCGTGCTTTGGTCGTCACGCCACCTTTTACTCGAGCCATGTCGTTCTCCCTCGGAGTCTAGCCGTATGGGCAAAGGCGCCGGATCGCCGCCACATCGGACGGATGAGCCAGACCACCCTGACGCAGGTCACGCTTCGTTTTGCGCGACTTTTTCTCTAGGATGTGGCGTCGAAACGCCCTGTTAATCTTGACCTTACCGGTCCCAGTAAATTTGAAGCGTTTTGCAGCGCCCCGTTTTGTTTTCATTTTTGGCATTTCTGCACTCTCATCATTCGTTGGTAGGCATGGGCGGTTTTGAACCGCCGACCTCTACAGTGTCAATGTAGCGCTCTCCCCCTGAGCTACATGCCTTGATTCTCTCTTAGAACCAGCAGTCGGTCTCAAGAGCGGCGTGCATTCTAAGCGCGTGTTTTTATGAGTGTCAAGGCTAAAGAGGTCAGTTCATGAACAATTTAAACTTTGACGCTACAAGCTCGGGAGACTGTCATATTTATTTCAATTAGTACAGCCACTTAGGTATGAAACTGTTCTCGGATGGTTTGACCGCGTAGCACAGCACTGATAGACACTTTGGGTATGAATCCTCCAAAAACAGGAACCGGTCGTCGGAAAGAAAGCGTTAAATTGTCCGAAGTCTTGGAAAAAGTGGACTTGGGATTGTGCCCGACTTTGGCATCGGCACGCCGTCTTTATCGGATGGTTGTCGGACCCACGATTGCCTCGGAAAGTTACCCGATCGCGTTGTACGGAACAGAGATTACGATTGCAGGACAAACGCGCGAGACCATTCGGACCATACAAGAGCAAGAGGGATTCTTATTGCGCACATGGGGAGAGCGTTTAGAGGCTGGACGCATTCAGTCCATTCGATACGAAGTTCGTCCGATGAAATACCAGCAAGTGGTGCCCGAACAGTTTCCGGAGTCTGAAGACATGCAGCGCTTGGAGCCATCAGAGCAGGTTCACGAGTTAGCGGCTTGTATAAAGGATGCAAAACTACGAGACTCAATGGCGCAATGGATGGCCGTTTTGGAGGCTCGTTCCAAGGAGGATATGTGATTCATTTCAGATGGAATGCCGTTTGGTTTGTGTTGATCAGCGGAGTGTTTCTGTACGGTTGCAGTGACGACGAATTGGTGGAGGCCACAGACGCGGGCGTTCAGGACGCGACATCGATCAATTCGGGGTGTCTTGAGACCAGTGAATGCGAGACGGGACATACGTGTATTGGTGGGGTGTGCGTGGTCAATCCAACCACTGAGGTTCGGTTGACGGACAACGCGCTGGACACGGAAGTGAGCAACGCGGGCATTCAACTGGACTGTGCGGGAAGTTTGCAAGAAGCTCCGGCTGGACCCGAAGCGGCAACCGTGTATGGGCGGGTCGATCGTTTTGGTGGTGGCTTGATCACGACGGGCATGGAGGTCTCCTTTTTCAAACAATCCGATTGGATGGCGTCCGACTGTCGTCAGCAACCGATCGAGCAGCAGAACGAATGTTTTCGAACAGAAAAGAGTGATTGGTCTACGATCTCCACGGATCCGGAGGCGACGAACCCTACGATTCCAACCAGTTGCGAGAAACACTGGGATTGTCCTGCCGGGTATGAATGCGTAGAAATTTCCAACGGTCTGTCTCTCGGGTGCGAGCCGCAACACGGTTTGTATGAGGTCGAAGGGATACCCACGAACACGTTATTGGTGATTCGTACTCGAAATATGGATCCCATTTACGAGAAGAAATGGAAAGACACCTATATTTTTGGGGTGTACTTGTACGCGGACCAGGTCGACAGTGACGGGCGAATCAAGAGCAACGCCATGATGGTATCAGAAAGTCAGTGGAAGACGGTTCCCAATACATTGCTGGTGCCCGGAGGCATTCGGAAGAACAACGGTGCTTTGGGGGGACGTGTTCGTGATTGTCGGAGTGCGGAGCGTTCTTCGTTTACGCTTGGCAATGCGACGATCGGCCTTTTGGAGCCGGGGCGTGCAACGGGTTATTTCAACGACGATGAAGCGAACACAGTCCCGCTATTGGATAGTCCGGGAACGGACATGTACGGACGTTTTACAGTTGTGGATATCCCGCCTGGAGCCAATACAGTGGCCGCCGCCATTCTTCAAACCGACGGTGCAATTGCTTCGCTGGGCAGCGAATCGTTTTATTTGGTGCCCAACTCTTTGGCGATCGTGTCGTTCCCTGGAAAACAACCCATATTGACGAAGTAAGCGGACGGATTATCAGCATGAAGCATGTATTACCCATCATTTCGACGTTGTTCTTGTTTGTCCTGGGCTGTCAGGAGACGACAACGACCAGTGCCGAAGAACCGACAGTTCAGGTTCATTTGCCCGAGAGCCCCAAGATGGAAATTCCGACCATTGTGGAACGCCATGCGGATGGCAGTTACACGGTGGAAGGGTTGATTTTCAATCGAGCCACGGCGCTGAATAGTACGATACGTGTCAGTGGCTTTATCCAACGAAAGTATGTCTGTAAGCCGGATCAACAGGCCTGTGATACGCCGAGTCATGCAGTGCTGGTCGATGACGTAGCGTCGCCCAAACAACGGCTGATAGTGGTGGGCGGCGAGACCACGATATTTTCGGATCTGAAAGACGGCGAACGGGTGACGCTGGACGCGCATTACGGCTTGCACGACCCCAAAGCTCTGTTTGTTCGAACGGAAGGTGTGTTGATTCTACCGCACGTCGATCAACCGGAAGCGGAGCCTACGCCTTCTCCGTAGTTTGAAACAGTAGATTCCCCATACGTACAGTTTGATCCAACTCGAGATCGACCATGTTCAGCTCGGGGTTTTCGGTTACGAGTACAACCGTCGAGCCCAAGTGGAACATGCCCAGTTCGTCCCCGCGTTCGATGGGGATGCTGCGTTTGAATTCCGTGGAATACGCGGTCTGAGCGTTGGATTCGTTCGTGACGATGTCGTCATAGCTTACGGTGATTTTACCGACATTGGATGCGCCAACCATCACCACCGCGACGGCACCGACATCGGTCTTCAAATACGTGATCAATCGTTCATTCACCGCAAACAAGCGATCGACGTTATTTACACCCAACTGGTTGACGGGATACAGACGACCCGGGACATAGCGATAATGCGTGATGCGACCGGATGCAGGGCTATGAACACGGTGATAGTCTTTGGGGCTCAAATACAGCGTGATGTACGATCCATTGACGAAACGTTGGGCTTCCGTACTGCTATCCAATAATTCCTCAAGACGGTAGGCTCGACCTTTGATTTGGTCCAAGTTTCCATCGCTGATCCGTCCCGCATTCAGCACCCGAGAATCGGCCGGTGAAATGAGCGCGTTGGGCGTGGAATCAATGGTGTGGACCCCCGGCTTTAGGATGCGCGTAAAGAAAGCATCGAAGCTCGCGTATGATTCGGGCGGTTCAGCCATTTCAGATACGTTTACGCCGTACGCTTGGATGTACCATTGAATGGCTTGTTGTACGACGGCTTGAGGGAGTTTGGCATCCGCTAATTTGCCAATCCAGCGGCTTAGACGCCGACTGCTGACCGCGTTCAGCGCTCCATCAGTGGCCAAGCTTCGAATATTCGTAGGGCGAGTGGGATTGGTCATGCTGTGGTCCATTGCGTTGGAGATACTTGATCGCGTAACTGGGCGAGACGCCCCTGGATGTCTTTCGGTTGAAGGCTGAGTACTCGTTCCACACCGAAGCCTTCGACACAATAGGAGGCCAGCACTGTACCGACCATTACGGCCTCTTTTAATGACTCGGTGGATACGTGCCCAGCGGTCGCTAGACTGGCCATTAAACCACCGGCGAATGTATCCCCGGCGCCTGTTGGATCCACGACTTCTTGTACTGCGAACGCAGGAAAGTGAGTCAATGTGTCGTTGTGGTAGAGAATTGCACCGTCTGCACCGCGCTTGATAATGACGGTCTCGGGGCCCAATGCGCGAACGCCGCGCGCCATAGCCAGCCAATCCGATTCGCCGGTCAGCAACACACCTTCTTCGTCATTAATGACGATGCCGTTGACCTGTTTGAGGGCTTTGAGCAAGGACTCGCGTTTGCCTTCAATCCAGAAGTTCATGGTGTCGAGCGCAACAAACTTTGGGGACGTCACTTGATTCAACACGTCGACTTGCAGATCCGGGTCGATGTTCCCAAGGAAGAGCCATGGGCTGTTGGTATAACTGGCTGGAAGTACGGGCTTGAAGTGTTCAAAGACATTCAGTGCGTTGTAGGTCGTGGATCGTTCGTTCATGTTGGCGTGGTAGCGACCACCCCACCGGAATGTGTCCCCCGACGGGTCCGTTACCAGGCCTTCCATGTCAATGCCGCGATCTTTAAGCAGGCTGCGTTCATTGTCACCAAAATCACGTCCGACCACACCAACCAGGCGAATGGCTTGACTGAGGTGACTGGCGGCCAAAGAAAAATAGGTGGCCGACCCGCCCAATAGATCCTTGCGTTCAGCCTGAGGCGTCTCGACGTCGTCATACGCGACCGAGCCGACAATCAGTAAATTCGATGTGCTCATTTGCTGTCTCCACTCCAGTACCGATCCATGAACAATGCGACCCGTTCACGGCTTTTTGCGGGGATTTTCTCCGGGTGTGTCATCACTGCGTTTCGTAGTGCGTTGTGACTGGCGGTGACCAATCCATTTTCGCGTGCTTGATGGATTCGTGGAACGGCCGCACGAATCAGTGCCTTGGCTTTGTCTACGTTGCCTCGAAGGGTGGCGATCACTTGTTCCACAGTGACATCGTCTTCCCCGTCGTGCCAGACATCGTAGTCTGTTGCCATCGCGATCGTGGCGTAGGAAATTTCGGCCTCTCGCGCCAACTTTGCTTCCGTCAAATTGGTCATGCCAATCACAGATACGTCCCAGGTTCGATACATCAGCGATTCCGCGCGGGTTGAGAATTGTGGGCCTTCAATGCAGACATATGTTCCACCCACGTGATGGGGGACCTCGATGCTGTCGGCAGCTTGCTGAATTAAACCCAGAAGATCCATGCAGATGGGCTGCCCAAAGGCAACGTGCGCAACACAACCGCGGTCAAAGAACGTGTGCGATCGATGGCCTCGTGTTCGGTCGATAAATTGATCCACCAGAACCAATTGACCGGGGACGATCTCTTCTCGCATGGATCCCACCGCACTGATGGACAGTATGAAGTCAACTCCCAGCGATTTGAGCGCCCAGATATTGGCGCGGTAGTTGATTTCCGATGGATTGAAGCGATGCCCACGACCATGGCGAGGCAGGAACGCGACCGGATGTCCGTCCAGATCGCCAACCAATACGGCGTCCGATGGTTCGCCAAAGGGCGTTTCAACCTGGACTTCCTTTAAGTTCTGGACCCCTTCCATTTCATAGAGTCCGCTTCCACCGATGACACCAATACGTTTCATAGGTCCTCTTTCTGTGACCGGACGCTCATAACATCGGCATCGTGTTACGGCAAACCAATTTTGGAGGATTGGGGTACGAGCTACCGTTGAATACGGAGAACATTCGTTTCTCCGATCCGGTCGATGAAGTGTTGCATGGCTTTCTCCACTCGAGCTCTGTCGCGTGTTTCAAAGGTGACCCGTACTTTGTGGTCTTCGTCACCAAATTGCGGGTAAGAACCCATCTCCACATCGGAAAATTCAGCAACGGTTTGATTCAAGGCCGTGACAATGGAGACTTCACGCAGCGTGGAGTATACCGTCTGACAGATCACCGGAACGGTTTGCAACATCGAGCGCATGGCACCAAATCGAGCGCGAAAGAGTCGCGGCACACCCGGGAAAATGTACACGTTTTTCATGTGAATCGTGGGCCACACGTGCCCTTTTTGTTCGTCACCCCAGAAGATCTCCGCTCCCTGGGGAACCATCGTCATGCGCTGCAGAACCGCTCGTTTTTCTGGGGAGTCGATTCGATGTACGAGTTGGACCAATTCCTCGGATTCTACCAATGGTACCGAGAAGGCCGTTGCGATCGACTCCATTGTGACATCGTCGTGTGTGGGTCCGAGGCCGCCGGTTGTGAAGACCCAATCAAATTGTGTTGAGAATGTGTGAACAGTTTCCGCGATGACCCTTTGCTCGTCTGAAATGATGGCGACCTGCTTCAACTCCACGCCCAATTGACGGAGCTCATTGACGGCAAACGGTGTGTTCTCGTCGGTGACTTTTCCGGTCAGGACTTCATTGCCGATGACGATGAGTCCGGCGGTAGTGACCTCGTTTGTCATCCCAGTAAGTTCCTCACTTCACTAAACTGGCCGGTCGCTTCAATCGCAATACGGTCCAAAGCGAAAACCAACCGCCATTCACCTGCGCGTTCCACACCAAAGGCGGTGTGGCCGTTGCGTTTGAGAAACCCCCAGTGTTGGGCATTGGACCAGCCTTGCAGTTCTTGGAAGCTTTCGAATCGTTTTCGTTCCATGTAGCCGCATGCCGGACAAAAATCGATGAATCCCGATTCTGTTGTGAAGTATGCCGCTCCGCAGCCCAGGCATCCCATATCCATCAGGTCTTTAACCGGTTCGCCTTTGGGATCGAGGTAGGCACCTTGTCCGGAATAGGTCAGGTCAAAGTGTCCATGCCGGGTGATACAGACCATTTCGAGTCCCCGCTGCGCGCTCATACTCATGACAATT
>Ga0163179_10003449_pt1 | contig 10752 bp, 8 predicted proteins | sample AtlANTMetagenome_FD_109643 | JGI IMG/M metagenome (GOLD analysis project Ga0163179, IMG submission 109643) | Marine eukaryotic phytoplankton communities from the Atlantic Ocean - Atlantic ANT 2 Metagenome | ecosystem: Environmental > Aquatic > Marine > Oceanic | place: North Atlantic Ocean... | reverse complement strand
CTGAAAAGTTTGGTGAAGTAATTACTTTAATTGATTATTAATCATTAACGAACATAGATGAAAATTGGAGAAATTTTATTGATTCTCCGGTAATTTTAAGCTTTCCTGAAGCAATTGCACTGACGGCATTTTCCGTTTTTAAAACAATGCCTTTCCAAGTGTTTGAATCAACTGTGACTATTGCATCATAATCTTCATCATAAAATTCTGATATTTCAGCTATTTGGTTTCTTATAATCACACCAAATTTTTCATTAGAGTCTGTTATGTTAAATCCGATTCTAATAAATTTATTTTTAGCCTTTATTGGATCTAATCTTGGACCCATTGCATCAAAAAAAGTGCTAAGTGGAATATTTTTTGCTTGTTCAGCTGATACAGTATATTTCAACGATGGAGATATCTTTTGTGAAAGTTCATAAGCTTCTGATAAATAATAATTTCGTGCTATAGGATTTTTTTCAATTTTAGATAAGTTTTCAAGGGATGTGCTATATAATTTTTTAATATCTTTATCTTCCGGAAAGTTGAATAATCCTATATCGCAAAGTTCGGCAGCCCATTGATAGTTTAGTGCACTATTTGCTTTATTGATTTCTTCAATTAATTTCTCTTTCGTGCCAATAAGTTCAAAGATATATTTTGATCTTTTTTTATCTGATAATGGCTCTAAATTAACTGCTCTTCCATCAAAAAATCCTAAATATCCATTATAAACATTCCTAATGCTCCATGATACTTTCCCATACTTTTCTTGTAAATCATAATTTTCTAGAAAGAAGGGCGGATATTCAAATTCTTCAACAAGCTCATCAGGAGTTTTTCCTAAATTGGCACCTCTTACTGCATAGTCATGAATATATTGAATTGCATCTCTATAAATCGATAAGCGTTGCTCGATAACTTCTTCTCCAGATAAAAAGGGTCCATGACAGCTAATCAAGTATTTAGGAGTATAAGAGCGCATGATATCAACAGATTTGTACCAGCTTTTAGTATCCCTATAAGATGTTCCTCTAATTGTGTATAAGTTAGGAAATCGCATATAATAATTGTCCGCACTAATAACCACATCTTTTTCTGGATAATAAATAATAATTTGATCATCTGTTTCACCTGGAGTATGTTGAATTTCAAGTTCGATACCTCCAATTGAAAGCTGATTTGTTTGTTGTTCAAAAAAGTTTGTTGGATAAATCACCGCAGGTTGTTCAAAGTCAAAATTAAGAGTAAAGCCTAATCCGTGACCTCTTTTTAGGCTGTCTGGTAAAAAGTGACCAAATTGTTTCATACCTCTTTCAGTAAGAATTGGTCTAAGTAAATTGTTTTGATCAAAAAATCCTTTTTGAAAAGTTGAATGAGCGTACACTTTAGTTTCTTCTTCATAAAAGCCGGGTGCTCCTCTCCAATGATCTACATGTGAGTGGGTATAGATAATAACTTCATTTGGCAAGTTAGAGATTTTCTTGAATTCAGCGTTAATTTGCTCACCAAGTTTAGGATCTTCTGTTGTATCTATAATAATATTCGAAGTATCCCCAACAATCAGTACTGAATTTGCAAGTCCATATCCGATAGCAACATAAACATTGTCAACTACTTGATAGATGCCTTTTTCAAAATAAAAATCATCATCTACATGAATTTCTTCTGAAAAAGGAGTAGAAGTATTAGAATCATTCTCCTTATTGTCGCTACATGCAAAAATTAAAATTAAAAGTAGATATATTTTTATTCTCATATTTTAAAATATAAGTCATAATAAGTTATATTTTAAATAAATTAGATTATTAGATTAATCGGAACAAAATAACAAAAATTACATAAAAAAAACTATGAGCTTAATATCATTTTCCAGAGATAGATATATACCATCTGAAGAGGTAAGTCTAAATGTAAGGGGAAATTATTTAAGCGTTACTCGCGGATATCAAGTTTTTACTTTTTTTAAAACTGCGAACAATGGAGTGCCTGTATTTTTAAAAGATCATATAGATAGAATTGTAGGCAATGCTAAATCAATGAAAATGAATCTATCTTTTTCAAAAGAAGATATTCAAAGCTTGGTATATCAAACACTAGAAAAAAATGATTTTTCAAAAAATGAATGTAACGTAATGATTATTTTAGCTGGAAAAGCGCCAGATGATATTTCAGGCTTAGTTTCATCTGAAGCAGTTGATTTGTTTATAGTAACTTCACCAATTAAAAAGTATCCAAAAGAATCATATCAAAATGGTATTTCATTGGGTTTATATGAGTTTGAAAGAATTGATGCAGAAGTTAAAACACCGTACACCTATTACGGTGGCATGAAAGCGCATAGATCTCTTGTTCACGAAGGTTCTTTTGATGAAGTGCTCTATACAAGTAAAGAAGAAATTTTAGAAGGAACTACTTTTTCATTTTTCATTGTTAAAAATGATATTGTAACAACTACTAAGTTAGATGGCAGGATATTAGGAAGCGTGACAAGAAAAAATTTATTAAGATTAATGGATTTTTATCAAGTCAATCATTGTGAATCTAAAATTACAATAGAGGATCTTAAAACTTCAAGTGAGGCATTTATTGCTTCTGCAAACAGAGATTTAATTCCAGTTGTTTCAATAGATAATCATAATATAGGCGATGGTAAAATTGGACCAAAATATAAGAAGTTGATGGAATTGTATCAGGAAGAAATATTAAATATTACTATATAATTTTACTTATATATTGTTTATAATGGGAACAAGATGATTATTTTTAATGTATAATTTAAAAATAACAAAATAGAGAGGAAAAAATGAAAAATCTAACTTTTGTATTATTTTTATCATTCATTCTAACTGGATGTGCTATGCAAGCTCCTACGGCTCCTGCAGAATTAAATGATTTTACTTTAGGAAAAGTTCAATCACAGTTAAAAGAAGGAATGAGCTCATCTCAAGTAGTATCGCTACTTGGTTCTCCAAATTTAGTAACAAGCACTAAAGATGGTGGAGAGGCTTGGACCTATGATAAAATTTCTCAAGAATCTGAATCATCAAGCGTTTCTGGAGCTGGTGCAGGTTCAAGTGGTAATTTTTTCGGTATCTTTGGTGGCGGTCGTTCAAAATCATCAAATTCTAGTAAAAACCTTACTTTAATTGTAAAATTAAATGTAGAAGGTATTGTAACTGATTTTAAGTACCAAAGCATCAAATACTAAAGAAATGAACAAAAATCTATTGTTAGCCTTATCATTAGGCGTTGTACTTAGCGGATGTGCTTCTATGATGCCTGAACGTACGACAGCTGTAAAAAGAGCAACTGAAACTAAAGAATATGAAGTTTCTACCAAAGAGTTGATAACAGCTTCAATCGGAACATTTCAAGATCTTGGTTATACTATTGATGTTCTTAATGCGGAATTTGGGCTTATAACTGCAAGTAAAATTCAAGGAACTTCATCGACAAGAACAAACTTAGATGAAGACCCATTTGAAGCATTTTTTAGGGCTCTAACTGGCTTTGAAGATAATAGTGATGTTGTAATTGCTCCTTTAACATTATCTGCTACAATAACGGTTAAAGAAATTTCAACTGATCCTCTATTATCATCTTTAAGAATAAACTTTGAAGGTGGAGAGCGTAAGTTTTCAGATCTTTTCTTTAAAAGCTTCTTTGCAGCTTTAGATAAATCATTATTTTTAGATCAAGCGATTGAATAAAAATGTTTAAAAAAATTGTAATACACTCTTTTCTATTAACCTTTTTGTTAATGAGTTGCGCCTCATCAGGAGGTTCATCAACAAAATCTACTGCAGCTCAAAGAGCAGTCGAAACACGAGAGTATGAAGTAAACTCAAAAGATCTAATGCAGTCCACCATTGGAGCATTTCAAGATTTAGGCTTTACAATAGATACATTAAGTGAAGAGTTTGGGTTAATTACAGCTAGTAAGATTGAAAAACCTAAAAAAGAAGAACCTTCAGATGCACAAAAAGCACTTGGTGCTCTTGCAGTTGTAGCTGCGATATGGTGGTTAGTCGCCACTGATGGTGATGGCGATACTCCTGGTGGTGGAAGAAGCGATGGTGAAACAGTGGTAGTTAAAAATTATAAGCTATCAGCAACAGTAACTGTTAAGTCTATTAATGATTCAGAGCCTTATTTATCATCATTAAGAATTAATTTTGGTGGTTCAGAAAGAAAAAGATCTATGCAATTTTTTAGAGAATTTTTTACATCTATTGACAAATCATTGTTTCTTGATGAAACATTAGAAGATTTATCTTAAAAATAGATTCTTATTTCTAGATTTTTTTCTTATACTTTATTTCCAAGAAAATGTTAAAAAATCTACATAAAATTTTTTTTATAATAATTCTTACAAGTACCAGCTTTGCTGGAACTTTGGGCAAAAGTCATTCAGCTGAACTTTTAAGCAGAGGTAGATTTGTTCCAATGGCTATTTCTGATAACACTTTTGTTACCGCCAAAACATTTTCATCTTTAACCTCGAGATTAGTAGATATCTACTCTATTAATGAAAGTACTGGCGTGTTTACCAAAGATGGAGAAATAAGCTCACCTAAGCCTATGCCTGGAGATGATTTTGGATTTAGTATTGCTATTTCAGGTGATTATATGTTGATTGGATCACCAGGGCAAAATAATGGTCATGGTTCAGCATTTTTATACAAAAAGAATAATCAGAACTGGGAGCTAAATAGGGTGTTTGAAAACCCTATCCAAACTATAAATGAAGGTTTTCCTCACAGGTTTGGATATAGTGTTGCTATTTCAGATAATTATTTGTCTATATCTTCTCCATTTTATAATGATGGATTAGTTTATGTTTATAGTTTAGATAATTCAAATTCAAGAATATCTACCAAACCACTTCATAGAATCGATGTTAGAAATCTTGGAGATGTAGAAGGTTGTTATGCTGAAGGACCTAATAAGTTTGGTTTTGGTATTTCAACTTCATTTAACAATGACAAACTTCTAATTGGATCTCTTAAAGATTTTGTCCATTTAATTGAATATAAAGATGGTATACCATTTAGCATTGATATTCCAAACCCGTCAGAAAATAACGATCAAAATGCAGAAAAAATTAAATTTGGTGAATCTGTCTATGTTGGTGATAGAAATATATATGTTTCTGCTTTAAATGCTGACAACGGTAAAGGAAAAGTCTTCGTTTATCCATTTTTAAATTCATTAAGAACGGACGAAAATCCGTGGACAAATCCTTTCATTATTCAACCAAGTTCTACGTTGGATAATTCTCATTTTGGATATAAAATTTCAGAAAACGATAATCAAGTATCAATTTCAACATTTAATCAACGAACAATTTATAATTATGTTATAAATGAGTATGATAGGCTTGAGTTGGTTAATGAATTGTCAGATAATACATCAAAACATTATTTTGGTAGAAATGTAATATTGACCAATAACTTTTTATTAGCTGGAGATTATTATGCTGACAAATTTCATGTTTACAAAACTGGAAATGAAATTAAAAGTTCTAGCAGCAGTTTTTCTACTAAAGGTCAAATAGTTTCTATAAAAAACAAGGTTGAATGTGTAAACGGTTTTGCAGGTCAGTTTGAATGTAATGAAATTGACTTGATGTCATTTATGTCTAAGACAGAAATTGGTGGTTCAAATTCAACATCTTTAAATGATATTTGGGGATGGACAGATCCTCAGACCGGTAAAGAATATGCATTAGTTGGAATGAGTAATGGAACTTCCTTTGTAGATATTTCTACTTCCGAAAATCCAGTTTATTTGGGAAGATTGCCAACTCAAACTTCGAATTCTACTTGGAGAGATATAAAAGTTTATCAAGACCATGCTTTCATCGTATCAGAAGCAAGCGGGCATGGAATGCAGGTTTTTGATTTGACCCAACTTCGAAATGTTTCTTCACCAACTACTTTTTCAAATACTGCTTACTATAGTGGTTTTGGTAATGCACATAATATTTTTATAAATGAAGATACTGGATTTGCTTATGCAATTGGTACGTCAACTTGCGGTCCAGGAGGTCTTCATATAGTTGATATTTCAACTCCATCAATCCCATCAAAGTCTGCATGTGTATCTGACCCTAATACTGGAAGAAATGGAACAGGATATTCACATGATGTTCAATGTGTAATATATAATGGTCCTGATACTGCATATGTTGGAAAAGAGATTTGTTTTGGTTCAAACGAAACAAATGTTTGGATTGCTGATTTAAGTACAAAATCAGATGATTCTTCAGGTGGAAAAACCATTGGTTTAGGGAGTTATGACAATTATTACACTCATCAAGGGTGGTTAACGGAAGATCATAAGTATTTTATTGTAAATGATGAATTAGATGAAAACAATAATGCATATAGCAACACAAGAACCCTTATTTGGAATGTTGAAGATTTAAGTAATCCGGTAGTTGAAACTACATATTTTGGTCCTACGCCATCTATTGATCATAATAATTACATTATTGGCGATAAAGTGTACATGTCACATTATACTAGCGGTCTTAGAGTGTTAGATATATCTAATATCTCTTCACCAACTGAAACTGCCTTTTTTGACGTTTATCCAGCAAATAATAATACCTCTTTTGATGGAACTTGGAGTAATTATCCCTATTATCCAAGTGGCGTAATTGCAGTTACCGGCATAGATGAAGGTCTTTTTGTTATAAATCCAAAGGGCAATGATCAAGGACAAGCACCAACAGTAACCTATGCAGTACCAACAGAGGGTAGTGTTACATTAATTTGGGAATTGATAGGAGATTCTACAACAAAGGTAAATATTTATAGATCTGTTGAAGAAGGGTTTACTCCAAGCAATTCAAGCTATTTAGCTAGCGTCAATTATCCAGGTGTCGATTTTACTGATTCAAGCCTTGATATTGATACATTTTATTATTACAAATTAACAGTTGAAACAAATGGCCAAGAAGGTCCATTCTCAACAGAAATTAAGGTTAAACCTATAGTTTTACCGAATCAAGCACCAACTATCGACACTCCTGCTGATGTGGAGTTTTTTGAGGATACGGAATTAAATGTTACTTTAACTGGAATATCATATGGAGGAGATGTTAATCCTCAAAACGTTACTATTACGGCATCTGCTGATAATAGAGAATTGTTTTCAGAAATTAATATTTTAGAATCTTCCCCTGAGCAATTAGCTTTAATTCCAAATGAAAATAAATTTGGAACTTCATTAATCACTATTACCGTTAAAGATGATGGAGGTGTTCAAAATGGAGGAATAGACTCTACATCTGTATCATTTAATGCTATAGTTAATCCTGTAAACGATCCACCATCCTCGTTTGGAGCAATTGGAGAATATTTATTAGGTTCAAGCGAATATTTACCTGGTACAGATTTTAGAACGCTTTATATAACTCCAGAGAATGTTGCAGACTCTATCAAATTTGTTTGGGAGCCAGCAGAAGACGTTGATGGAGATAATGTTCAATATCGTATGATTGGATATCAGGCTTTAGAATTTTTATCTATGACTACTTATACCTCTGATAATTTTAAAACATGGGCTTTGAAAGATTTAATTGCACAAACAGACACAGTAAATGTATCAGAAGGTGCATGGAATGTAATTGCAACCGATGGTCAGTCATTTAAAACTGCTAGCGCTGTTGGAGGACAACTAAGAGTTGATGGTAGACAATTAATTCCAGATGTTCTTGAAATTAAGCAAAGTTATCCGAATCCTTTTACTGCCTTTACTACCATAGAATATGATGTTCCTAGTGATCAAAATGTGGTTATCAGGATATTCAATATTCGAGGTCAAATTGTTAAAACTTTAGTAGATGAAGATAAAAGCCCTGGCTATTATTCTATTGTTTGGGACGGTACCAATGATAATGGAGATGAAGTCAGTTCTGGAGTATATTTCTGTCAAATGTTCACACCTAAGAATCCTAATGGCGGTCAGTTTGTTAAAGCCAAAAAAATGGTAAAAATTAGATAGTCTATGAATCCATTAAAGAATCTTTATGAATGGGTCTTATCCTGGGCTGAGAGTGTATATGGCACCTTAGTATTATTCCTAGTAGCTTTTGCTGAATCTTCATTTTTTCCTATACCTGCTGATCCATTATTAATGGCCTTATGTCTTGGAAAAGTTAAGAAATCAATGTATTACGTTTTTATGTGTACTCTGGGTTCTGTTTTGGGAGGTATATTTGGCTTTATTATAGGATATTTCTTGTGGTATTCTCCTAGCGGTGAACTAACGGGTATTGCGAATTTCTTTTTTCGAGTTATTCCAGGATTCACTCCAGAAGTATTCGACAATGTAGGAGCACAATATGATGCTCATAATTTTTTGGTTATTTTTACTGCAGCATTTACGCCAATACCGTATAAAGTTTTTTCAATAACTGCAGGTGTGTTCCAAATTAATCTTCCCGTTTTTATCATTGCATCTATTTTGGGTAGAGGAGGTAGATTTGTAATCATTGGTTTATTAATAAGATTTTTTGGTGAACCGATAAAAGCTATGATGGATAAGCATTTTAACACTTTTATAATAGTATTAACTATTATTTTTGCACTAAGTTATGTTTTAGTGGGATATTTATTTTAATGAAAGGGTTTAACATGAAAAGATTTACAATTTTAACTTTATTTTTGATTGGATGTTCATCTACGTCTTCAAATTTTCTGGATTTTCAAGGACCAAAAAAAACTCAATCTGATACTACTATTGAAGATTTTAAATCGCGTGTAGGTTATTTGGCATCTGATAAACTAGGAGGTAGAAGTGCTGGAAGTAAAGGCGATATTCTTGCTAGAGATTATATGGTTGACTTATTTGAAAAATCCTCATCCTCTGTTACTATTCAGGAATTTGAAGTTATAACTAATAGAAGAACTCAAGAAACTGCAATTACATACAATGTCATTGGAGTATTGCCTGGAAACGATCCTGCGTTAAAAGATGAGTTTGTTATTGTAGGTGGTCATTATGATACAACGCCGAATCCTCCTAAAGCTAGAAGATTATTTTTTGATAATATTAATAATGGCGCTGATGATAATGCTTCAGGAACAGCTATGGTTTTAGAATTGTTTGAGAAGTATGCATCAACAAATTCTCATAAAAGAACTTTAGTATTTATTCTTTTTGGGGGTGAAGAATTAGGGTTATTGGGATCTAAGCATTATGCAGAGAATTCAACAATAGATCTTGATAAGGTTCAATTAATGGTAAATCTTGATATGATTGGGAGGTTAGATGAGGATAATAATGTTTACCTGGGTGGTGTTCCAACTGCTTATGGTTTAAGTGAAACTTTAAAACCATTCTTTGAGGAAAGTGAATTAAATGTTACTAGCTATGAACATACTGCAAGCGGAGTAAGAAGTTTATTTTCTCGCTCCGATCATTATAATTTTTATAGAAAAGATGTTCCATCTTTATTCTTTTTTACAGGAATACATAAAGACTACCATACGCCAAGAGATGAGGCAAACTTAGTTAACTACGAAGGTTTAAAACTAATTTCCGATTTAGCTGAAAAAGTTATTGATAATGCAGCTAATAGAAGTGATAGGTTAGAATTTAGAGCATTACCAAAGCTTGAAGAAGAGTCTGAAAGAACACCAGCAAGAATGAAAGTTTCATTCGGAATTATGCCAGATTATGCTCATCAAGGCTCAGGTTTAAAAATTGATGCTGTTTTAGATAACAGACCTGCAAAAAATTCGGGGATGAAGGATGGAGATGTAATTATAAAAATTCAAGATATAGTAGTTGATGATATTTACAAATATATGGAAATACTATCAAAAATTGAACCTGGATCAAAAGCACAGGCTACAGTATTAAGAAATGACGAAGAATTAACAATTGATGTACAATTTTAGATTATTTGCATTAATTATTCTTTTTTACGGTTGCGAAAAGCAAGTAAATTATCATTTGGAAAACGTTATACAACTTTCTTTTCAAGGTGATAATGGGGAAGCTTACTTTAATGCTGATAATTCTAAGGTTATTTTTCAATCCAAAAGAAATAACAATGAATGTGATAAGCTTTACATCGTTGATATTGATGGAAATAATTTTACTGAATTTCCTTTAAAAGATGGCGCATTTACATGTGCATACTTTTCTTTAGATGATAAATATATTTTCTTTTCTTCAACCATGCATTTAGGTCAAGAGTGTCCTGAGATTTATAAAGATCCAAATCCTCGAAAATATATTTGGCCTCTTCGAGATTATGAGATTTACAGGTTCAACGGTGAAGAGGTTGTTCAATTAACTGATTACCCTGGATATAATGCTGAAACTACAATCCATCCAACAGAAGAAAAGGTAATTTTTACATCTTTAAGGGATGGCGATATAAACCTTTATGAAATGGATTATAATGGAGGAAAAGTCATTCAAATTACAACAGAATATGGTTATGATGGTGGTGCATTTTATTCTCCGGAGGGTGATAGAATTGTTTGGAGAGCTTGGTATCCATCTACAGAAGAAGAAAAGGAGCAATGGAAGAATAATTTATCCAAGAAGTTTATTGAATCAGTGCCGTTAGATATTTATGTAGCTGATAGAGATGGAAGCAATAAACAGCGCTTAACAAACAATGGTGCAACTAATTGGTCACCATCATGGCATCCTGATGGAAAACATATTGTTTTTTCATCTAATATGGATGATTGGAGAGAAGATTATAATGCGTTTGGTAGTAATTTTGAAATATATTTG